>JACCDQ012236748.1_pt1 | contig 12175 bp, 16 predicted proteins | sample 7446031 | NCBI WGS metagenome assembly JACCDQ01 (sample SAMN15323442, study PRJNA562643) | freshwater metagenome | isolation source: river surface water | place: USA:Blue River Watershed | collected 2017-08-17
AAAGGTAGCTAACGTACCATTTGAATCACCTTGGATTCTAAGGAACGTGAAAATCGCTAGTCCTGAAGATGCCAATCAGATTGAAAAAAGCGACCGTGTTCTCTACAAGCTGTTTGTGAAGAATGGAGTCGACCTAGACGTTGAAGGCTTGTTGGCAAAATATCCTAACATCGTAAAGTCAAACTTCTTCAAAACCAAACAGGAGCTTCAACTGATGGTAAGTGAAGGGTGGAAACTAGATAAAGACCTGATAGAACAATCAGTTGCCGTCATTGACGAGAGAGCCGTAGTAAGAAAGTGGCTAGGGGCGAAATTGGACCAGAAACAAGTGAAGCGCGGTATCCAGATCTTGGACAGTCTCCAACGATGAGTGTAAATGACTAAACAGAGGTAAATATGAAGACTCACACCACTATCACTGATGTAGATGGTCTGCTTCTTTCGACAGGGAAGTTCATACCGATCAAAAACTTTGAGGTTGCCTTGAATACTCAAGACTTGTCCGTCACAGACAAGGGAGGCAAAACTGTTCTAGACGGCCTCTCTGACATTGAGAAAGCAGAGTTCTACGACTACATGATTTGCCGATGGATGGCAGCACGGGAAAACATGTTCCAGATATTTTGGTCAGTTCGAAGCGAAAGCTAACATGAATACAGTAACCATTACAGTAGAAGGTCCTGCAGGTTCTGGTAAGACAGCTTTGTGTCAACTAATAGGGGACACACTCCAAGCCTATGGCATTAAAGTGTCTATTGATAAACCGATTCGACAGGATCTGAGGCAGCACCTTGTATTATACACAGTGGTCTCCTCTATAAAAGGCCAGACAAAGGTTCATCTCGTAGAAAAAGATAACAAAGGATCGTTATGAGCACCGATAAGATTCCTGAAGACACTGGCCTGCACACTAAATACAGGCCGAGAACTCTTGACCGAATCATTGGTCAAGAGCGTGTAGTTACCCGCCTTAAGGGTATTGTCAAGACAGGCAAGTGTCCTGGATCGATGCTTTTTGTGGGTTCGTCTAGCGCAGGTAAGACCACTATGGCTCGTGCGTTCACTGCGGATCTTTTTGGTGTCAAGAACATTGACGGTCATCCAGACTATTTGGAGATCAATGCTGCGAATGCTCGTACCATTGATGATATGAGGCAACTGTTGAAAGTGGCAACTCTAAAGCCACGGCTTGCCCCAAAGCGTGTCATACTGTTGGACGAGGTTCAGCAGCTTGTCTCACAGGCAGAGCAGGTTCTCCTTAAGCCTTTAGAGAAGCCGAGCCCGTCTACCTTGTTCATTCTGGCTTCTATGGAGCCAGAGAAATTGCACCAGGCAGTAAAGAACCGATGCACTGTTTATGATCTTCAGCCTTATGACAGAAGCGACATCCTAAAACAGGTGAAGCGTATTGCCAAGGGCGAAGACATGAGTTATGTAACTGACGAGGTGTTGACGCAAGTAGCAGAAAACTCGAACGGCGAGATGCGTACGGCAGCTAACCTGATGCAAGCCTTACAAGAGTACGCGTCTGGCCTAGACAAGCTTCCAAAAGCTCTAAAGGCAGAGGATGTAGAACAAGCTCTAGGTTCAACAGAGAACCAGGACCAGCAGATTGCTGTAAAGGTGCTAGTTGGTCTATACGCAGGGAAGTTTCGTCAGGCACACCGAGCCTTGTTGGACGTGACTGATGGCTTTCGCATGCTCAAGACACTTCTGTTCATGAACACCTTTCTGCTGAATCACACGGCCCTGAAAGGTGAGAGGCATAAGAGTGTGTGGTACTCGAAACAAAACACGGAGCTCCTAGCAGGCATAAAGGAGTACTCCAAGGTGCGTGAAGGTCAAGAATTTCAAGCCTATGCTACTGTGCAGTCTAGTCTTGTAGATCTTCAGCTAAAGGCTGGGTCGTTCCTAGTGTCAGAGACAGCCCTTATTTCCGCTTCAGTATTCGAGGCACTCGAACGCATCAAACCCTTAATGAAAGGTAAGGAGTAACCATGCTAGCGGATAGAGACCTAAAAATAGAGGTACACAGAAACGGATGTTGGCAAACAGTGTCTACTCTTCAGGTTATTGCTGCAGGCGAGTGGATTAGAATCTCAAGTACAGGAAATGTTGCACCTTCAGGTGCAACTCCAGAGAGGTTTGAATTTCAGATCGAAATGTTCGTTTCTAGTTCCCTGAAACGTCCCTTGGACAGTGAGGAGAGAAAGCAATGTCAAACATGACCGTCAAAGCGGCTACAGGCACACTGTTTACCCGGTATCTTCAGATTATACGTGAAGCATCGTGGTCAGAGGAAACAGACAGCCTACCGAGTGAGGTTCGTTGTTCTCATCTTACCTGGATGTGTGATACAGCTTTAGAGAGACTAGAAGACTGGCCTGAGGATAAACTCAGTCGTTGGCTAGGCTACATTCAAGGTGTTCTAACTGCCCGAGGCATCATCGATGTTAACGAAGAACGTGAGGTAAGTAGGCCTTTGTTTCACGCTGCGTACAATAGCTCAGACACTCCGATCCCACCTACACTGAACAATGAATGAACGAGGTTCATGCGTGTCTTCAAAAAACTAGAGACAAACGGATACGTATTCTTTGGAAAGACTAAGCTAGATCTGGACTACAAAGGCGTGACTGTTATTCGCGCCAAAAATCTAGATGCCAGAAAGAATGCTCCGTCTTCTAACGGTGCTGGTAAATCGTTACTCATGGGTTTGATACCTGATATCTTCTTTGACTGCACGCCAACAGGCAAGGAAGTGAAGGCACAATCTATGACAAAATCCGGGTCAGTCACTGTTAAAGTGAATGACTCTGAGTATACGTTGGATCGCACATGGGGCAAGAAAAAGTCGTTTGAGATATACAAGGACGGCAAGCCAACTAAGGTTCGTACCTTAGCGCTCGCAACCCAGAAAGCTCAGAAGATACTAGGTCTGTCAGAGGAAGAGTTTTACTCTACGGCTTACCTCGACGTTAATAGGCCTCACCCGCTCATTCGCGGAAGTTCTGCCCGACGGCAGGAGTATTTTACTTCCATGTTCCGTTTGCAGGACACTGATGCCTTGCGCAAACTGCTTCTGCAGGAGCTACGGGAGTGTGAAAAGGCTGAAAGCACCTATAAGGAACTAGTACAGCAGTTCAAGAATATCAAAGGTGAGACTAGCGTAGACAAGATCAGGAAGCTTGAGTCGAAGCGTGACGTGCTCAAGGCTCAGGTAGACGACTTTATAAAGGCATCGACGGCCTTGGCAGAGCTTCAGGAATTGATGGAGTTCAAGGAGCGCTACGCCTCTTTGATAAAGAAGCTGGCCAAGATATGTGAGCCAAGAGAAGTAGCCACACAACTCTCGTTGCTAAAGAAGGAGCGAAGAGACCTAAAAAATGGGATCCAAGAAGCCATCGAGTACGAAAGTGAGAAGAAGGCTGCAGACGAAGCTAAAGCACGCATCAAAAAGGTACACGAGAAGCTCAAGTTACTAGGCTTGACGTGTGATCCTGAAAAAGCAGCCAAGGGTAGTAGGCTGCTTATCAAGACAGATACAAAGCTTCAGGTAATACAGGATCAGGTTGATCAACTCCAACGTAAGCTAGCAAAGCTAAACGATCAGATATCAGAAGTTGTTAGTGAAAAATCTGCGGACGAGGTCCTAAATTCAGAGGAAAAGGTTTCAGATGAGAAGTACGAAAGAACTCAGAGGCGTAAAACAGACCTTGAGCACGAACTCGAACACAGTCGAAAGTTCGGTTCAGGGAAGTGCCCTACGTGTGGTCACGACGTTGAGGCCAGACCTATATCCGAAATCAAAGAGGAACTCTCAAAAGTTCAAGCGAGGCTTGCGCGCTGGGACGGCCTACGTAAACTACGTGAGCTAAACTCAACCAGTCTTGATCTGCAGAAACAGATCAAAGAGGCTAATAAACAGAAGATCGAACTGGCACAGAAAAGGGATAGGTACGATCGCTATGACAAGGCGCACCAGAAGCTATCTAAGTTGCCGGAAGTCCCTAAGATCAAAGCAAAGGCACCTGAGTTTTTGCGAGAGTCCTATGAAAAGGAACTAGAGGTTTTGGAGTCAAAGCTACAGGTATTGGAGCAGGCTGAGCCAGTTGCGGAACTGATCGCCAAAAGCGCTAAACTGACCGAAAAGTCCATTAAGCAATACGAGAGCTTAAAGGCGGAGGTCGCACAGCTTGAGGTAGCTAGTTCCAAACTAGCCGTTGTAGAAGCAACCTTAGAGGCAGAAACAGAAAAGCTAAAGAACCTCAGAACTATGAGGGATAAGGCTCTGAGCTTGAAGGAGAAGGCAAAAGACACTCCTGTTATCAAAGCTTTGCTGGAGGTTTACTCAAACAAAGGCCTCAAGAAGCTTATGATTCAGAGGTATGCTGCAGTCATACAGGACCAGCTAAACAAGTTTCGGTCGGTTCTCTTTAGTGAAGACTTTACGTTTGAACTGAACTACGACAGCCAATTCCACATTCTATGCCATCGCAAGTATGGGAAGAAGGTCGTAATCTCTGATGTGAGAAAGCTCAGCGGCGCTGAGGGCCAAGCGTTCAACCTTCTCCTTCTATTGGCTACTCTTAGCCTGATTCCTCAGTCTAGGCGACTCAATTTCCTTGTCTTGGACGAGGCGGATTCTAGTATGGGCCCTGAGATGCTAAATAACTTTCAAAGGTTCATCCCCATCTTGAACAAAGTTATTCCACACATCATCATAGTTACTCCTAAGACCGATGTTGTGTACGAAGGGGCTAGAACTATAACTATCGTAAAGCACAAGGGTAGATCCTTTATTGAAGGGACGAAGAATGCCGCTTAGAGCGCTATACGGTGTAGCAGGTTTAACTCTAGGGCAGCTAGCAGAATATGTGACCTCGGTATCTGGAGGATGCTTTGTTGTCATTAAAGGTAAAGTGCAAAAGATTGGCGAATCTAAGGATTTGGCGTGTGTCATTTTCCTTGGTGTAGATCAATTCCTTAAGCATAGCGCCAGAATCAAAAAGAACTACATGGCTCTTGTCATAGACGCACCTGAACGCCTTCAAACTGTTAAAGGTCTACTAAGTCTAGGCTATACGCTTCTCAGGTCGGGAAGCTATGCCTACACTTCCTTAGGAAAAAAAGAGATCCTAGACTGTGTAGTAGACGCCTTAGTAACTGAGACTGAGGTTCAATGGTCTCATGTTCCTGTAGACCCTTTAAGAGTCATAATTCAGAGTGATGAGACCGATAGCATTATGAATAAGTTACGCACCTTAATGTACGCCATACCTAATAAGGATCTTAGATCCCAGGTATCGTCATCTGTGTATCAGTACCTGACAGGCAAGGAAGAACTGCCTTGTGTAGTGAGAAAGCTTTCGAAATATCTTGGACCAGCTACTACAGATAAATTCAAAGGAATGCTAGCTTCGAGTCAAGGGGTGACTCTGAGATCCGCATACACACGGTACAAGGCAAAACCTTCGAGTGCGGAAGCTATATGTAAGGCACACAAAGTGTCTATGTTTACTCTTAGGTATCTAGAAGCCAAAACCAAAGAATCTACTTCTAGGTAACTCGCTAATTTCATTGTGGAGGTAAACTATGCCCTCTCAAGTGACTTCAGCTTCCTTTGTTTACCCCTTCAGTGGCTCCAGAATCAATGAGCCGCCAGGGTTGACCAGTAATGTAGGAGAGAACTGGTCTAGAATACGTCTAGCAGGTGATTTAGCTACAGATATTCCTCCAGACACTCAAGTTCTAACTGACCAAGGGTGGTTACTCCCAAGTGATCTTATAAGTAGAGGTGCCAATATATTGGTCAACACTACAGGACAGTCCATCGTTGTAAATAACACAGCAGTAACTCTCTCAGGACAGAGAATCTATTCTGTGATTTCCGTGTCCTCTATTCCTCAGAATGAGGCAAGGGTAGATCAGCTTAGCGACAATCCAGAACTTGGAGGTAGCTCAAGTAGTTTGTCCAGCTCTGTGACTACACAAAATCCAATACCAGAAGAAACCTGTGAATGCGTACTCCTCAATCAGCCATGCGGTGTACCGCGTGAAAATTTGAACGACTTTATGTCGTTTTCCTTTTGATCAGCTAGGTGACAAATGCCAGTACAATCTTTTCTCCCAATTCTTGATCCGGTCAGAAAACAACTGCATGGAATGGTAGCTATCTCGTCCACCGATTTTGACGGTACGGAGGAAGAGTTCACTATTTCAAGCATCGACTACCCTCTTGTCAAGTACACACCTGTGGTGTCGCAGACGACAATGCGTCCTTGGTATATGGCCTTGACTATGACTCGTAGCCAAGTTGTTCAGGAAGACTACAAGTCTATTCCCGGCTTTATTCCGGTAGATGACGTGTTGCCAGGCCAATGGTGGACCTCATCCTCGATTGGCGCGCAAAAACGAGAAGATCTAGGTGCACTCATTAACGGCTTGATCTATAGCTTTGGTGGTGAGTTTGAGGTAACTGTGCCTGAGGATCCTGAAGTTGGTCCAGGCGCTGCAGAAGTTGTGTGGGTGGCTTCTGTACCTTTCCACAATCAGCCTCAATGCACTTTCTTCGACTTTAACTGGGTCGAAGCTATTCAGTTGACCAATCCAACAGGTTCGCCTGTCAATGCAATTATTGAGTCGGTCACTGACATTAGCAACAACCCGCAGAACAAGGTTAAGGCTGTAGTTGTCATGAAGGCACAGCCTGCTATCAATGTGGCATCCTACAATACAATCCGATTCGTAAAGATGCCGAATCAGGTAGTGGAAGCAGATGAGGTGTTCTTAGTGAATTTTACGATCGTAGGCCAAAATGGCTTTCAAGAGATTGGTGTTCAAGTCCAAGTAACCGTTATCTAATCAAAGGAAACAAGAAGGAAGCTTATGCTGGCGTGGGAAGACAACACAAACAAGGCTACGGTAAACGGAAATGTTCGCTTTTCTGCTAATGAGAAGCGAATCATTAACGGCCATACAGACGTAAACCAGCTTGTACCTTTCAAGTACAAATGGGCCTGGGATAAGTATCTAGCAACGTGCGCTAATCACTGGATGCCTCAGGAAGTGCAGATGTCAGGCGATATAGCCCTTTGGAAATCGAACGGTCTCTCAGAAGACGAGAGGCGTATCGTTAAGCGCAATCTAGGCTTCTTCGTTACAGCAGATTCATTGGCTGCAAACAATATTGTGCTAGGCACTTATAGGCATATCACTGCTCCTGAGTGCCGACAGTTCTTGTTGAGGCAAGCTTTCGAGGAAGCTATCCACTGCTATGCAGAGGGCACAGAAATTTTGACGCCTAGAGGTTTTGTAGATTTTCGGGACCTCCAACCTGGAGATAAGGTCGCGCAATATCATAAGGGCGGAGTTATCGATTTTGTAGCGCCAGATGAAATTTTGAAGGACAGGTATAAAGGTAACCTCGTTCACTTAACAGACCGATCTGGCTATGAACTATTAGTGACTCCGAACCATAGGTGTCCTGTATTTGAGTCTAAAGATTCAGCGAACAAGAAAGGGAAACTTTCTATTAAAACCGCGGAAAAACTTGAGCTAAGAGGTAACCTTCTGCCAGTGTCTGGTAGATTACAGAATTTTGGTAAGCAACAACTAACTGCGTTTGAGCGCTTGAAAGTAGCTTTCCAAGCAGACGGGTATTTACCTAATTCTCATGTAAAGAACTTAGGTTCTCGCAGTGGTACTATCATGTATCAGTTCTGCTTTAGGAAACGAAGAAAAATTGAAAGACTCCTGTCTATAGTAGATGAACTAGGCCTAAAGCATAAGGTTAAGCCTAATGCACATGCCACAGTAATATTTGTCTGGCTACCTGTTAGTAGGCCCAGACTGAAAAAAGACTTTAGTTGGATCAAACTAGACAAGATTTCTTGCGCATGGTGCAGAGATTTTATAGAAGAACTGTCCTATTGGGATGGGTGTGATAGAGATTACTATGTTGAATATGTTCAAAAGAATGAGGAAGTGTGTAATCAGGTGGCTATGATCGCTCACTTAGCCGGTTACCGGGCTACTGTCGTACACCCTAAAGATTGTTTTCACGTACACGTTTATTACAGAGACTTTATTAAAGGCGGGCGCGTTCAAAAAACAGAAGTGCCTTACAATGGCTATGTGTATTGTGTGGGCGTTCCTACAGGAATGATAGTTGTTCGCTACAATGGTAAAATATGTGTCTCCGGAAATACCCATGCCTATCAATACATCGTTGAATCCTTGAGCATGGATGAGAGTGAGATCTTTAACGCCTACAGGGAGGTTCCGTCTATCAAGAATAAGGATGACTTTCTGATTCCTTTCATCGATGTTATCTCGGATCCAAACTTCAAGACAGGCACTAAGGAAAACAACCAGAAACTCCTCAAGTCTCTCATTGTATTTGCATGCTTGATGGAAGGTCTGTTTTTCTACGTCGGCTTCACGCAGATCCTAGCTCTTGGCCGCCAGAACAAGATGAAAGGAGCAGCAAAGCAATACGCCTACATCTTGCGCGATGAAAGCATGCATTGCAACTTTGGTATTGACTTGATCAATCAGATCAAAGCAGAGAATCCAGACCTGTGGACCAAGGAATTTGCTGGTGAGATAGTTCACCTGTTCCATAAGGCAGTAGACTTGGAATGCGCGTACGCAGATGACACCATGCCTAGAGGCGTACTAGGTATGAACGCATCCCTGTTCAAAGGTTACTTGCAGTTCATTGCCAACAGAAGGTCTTCGCAAATTGGCATGGGTGAACTATTCAAAGGCGCAGAGAACACGTTCCCTTGGATGAGCGAAATGCTTGATCTGAGAAAGGAAACAAACTTCTTTGAGGATCGAGTTACTGACTATCAAGTAGGAGGCCTGGAATGGTAATCCTGACGATGGTGAATGTATTGCTCTGTTTAGCAAACATAGGCGTGTTTGCTCTCAGTCTTAAGGTGTATACCGAACTAATGAAAGACAAGAACATGAGCGCTCGGTCTAATTCGTCTAAGATTGGTGGATAGTGACCTTTACTAGAAAGGCGGTGACTGAAGCCTTGAAGAAGGCCGCCGCTTTCTATTTCTTTCGCTATGGGTTTGCTGTCACATTCGAATTAGGTGTTATGCCTTGGGGATCTAGACGTGCAGACCTTGTAGCAACCAAGGTGAGCGGTAAGATAGTCGTCTGTGAGGTCAAAAGCAGTTTAGCTGACTATAGATCTGACGGTAAGTGGAAGGACTATCTAGACTTTTGTGACATGTTTGCTTTCGTCATGACGCCGGATCTCTACTCAAAGCTCAAAGGCGAGTTACCTAAGAATGTAGGTGTCCTATGCCTGGATCCTTCTACTGGTTACGCTTACATGGCAAAGAAGTGTTCTCTTCTGGAGTTGAGAGATGAGAATCGGATATCAACACTAGCGAGACTAGCCTGGCGCTCTGGCGAGCTTTCTAAGAGGACTCAGAGGTCACGAGTTAGGGTGTTCATAGGGCAAGAAAACGACACTGAGGTCTCATTCATACGAAAATCACGTCCGCCTCGTAAACGTAGGTCCAGGCGATCTGGTTTCAAGAACCTAAACAAACTACGAAGGTCACATAAATGACTTGCCATCCAAGTCTTCCATTTGTCCTCAATTTAGCCACTCAGGTTCTTCAAGATCATAAGATAACGCAGTCAGGGAAATCTCGTCTACAGTTCGTAGAGGACTCCATCTTCGTTCAGTGGATGATTCCTGTTTGCACTGAAAGAGCTTGTGCGTTAACAGATGAGGTGCTGCGCAAGACTATAGAAGCCAACCTGGATTCTAAGCGCGTGTCCTTCAGCTTTCTACCTACGACGGTGTAGCTCACATGGAACAACTGGAATTATCTTTTCCTAGAGGGCCTAGACCACGTGGTCGTACAAGCTTCTTTATAAATGAGGAAGACTTTCCTACAGTGGATAGGGAAGTTATGCACAAGATACAGAGAGGTGAGTGGCATAGAGCCTCAGGTTCAATGATATGTGGATACTGTCACTACGAGTACAGGGATCACCGTCAAGTGCACACAGGATTGACGGAACTGTGCGATAAGACCTTGGTTCACCTTTAGGCTCAAAGCCTCAACTGTAAATAGACAGGTAAGGAGAAACAACTCTGGAGGTAAACTTGAAATCCGAAGCTACAGAAGCTGGCGACGAGATTTTTCAGCCTTCGCTAGATAGTGTGAAGAAACTAGCCGATCTGTTAAACAAGGAAATAGAGAGGCTTATTGCTAATAAGCCTCCTAGGAGTGTTGATAGATGGTCTAAGGTGACGGACCCTATGTCAGTGAGGCAGGAACGTCTCGTAGAGAAATACGACTATCCTACCTTAGTGTCAATCCGAGGACGAACCTTAGACAAGGTGACTTTTATCAATTTCAATCCTGAGATTGAGATGCATCGACGCATTAAGGACGCGGCTCTAAGGTCACTAGAGTCCAAGAACGGAGAGGTCACATATGAAACACGTAGTTAACGTGAAAGTCCTTACACCTGAGAGCTAGTGCTGATCTGAAACAGGTACTGCAAAAGTTTGTCGGTATGCCAAATACCGAGGAAACTCGAACTCAGGTCACAGAAGCTGTTCTCAAGTTTTATCAGGAGAATCCAAAATGGAATATCTACAAATGAAATATCTACACAAAGCCTACCGAGTAGATTGGCCAGCAGAGGTCAGTGTTGGCCGCACTCGTTTCTACGGAGTAGATGACGAACACAGGATGCGCATGCATTTAGAGCACGCTGGCGACATGGAGCCTAAGGTTGTGCCTCTATATGAAAAGCAGGAAATCAAGTCGCAACCTTTGTTCATCGACTACACCAACTACAGAAATGATCGCGCATGGCGGCTAATCGACTGTGCAGGATCCAAGATCAGGTTTGGCACGTCTCAGTACCATACCGAACCTCAATGGTTGATGACAGCCTTCGATATTGACAAAAGTGCGGAACGCGAGTTTGCGCTCAAGGACATTCACGAAGCTAAGACGGCGGTCCTTGAAGGCGGCGCGTATCGCATGGTAGAGGTAACCAAGGAGTCAACATGAAGGCAGAGGAGCAAAAGATGTTTGTGCTAGACAGTTCGGTACGTGAGCGCGCTTACGCGTTTTTAGCTCAGAACCCTGAGTTCAATAACGAGGATGTTCAAGCCACTCTATACGATGCAGTAACATCTACTGTCCTACTCTGGAGCCGAGACAAGGACCCAGTAACGAAGATAGTGGTATCTGCAGGAGTCTACAATAGGTTCATGGCCGAGAGCAAATTAATTGCAATGGTAGAGCCTGTGCAATCCATAAAGGACCTACAGGAAGGTAAGTTTGGATACTTGTTGGACGCAACTCTTTACACTGAGGCTTACAAGCATCCTGTAGACCAAACTATGGGCCCAAAGGAACTACTGTTCCAAACTCTCAGTGACCGCTGGATTCGTATCTCTTTCAGGAACTGATCTTGGACAAAGAGCAGGCTTTGAAAGAACTGGAGAAGGTGGGAGGCGCAGGCTACATCTACTGCGGTGAGAACGACGAGCCTGAAATCTGTTTCTCTGCAGACTGCCCTGAAGGGTGGATTTCAGTAGAAGGCCACTTCACACGCAAGCAACTACTTGCCCTTTTAGTCTTTCTCCCTGAGAGTTAAACAAACATCAATCACCGTACAAGGAAACAACATGAACACCAACAGCGAAGTAACGAACATCGACGCCCCTTCGGATTCTCAACTGCGAGATATCTCTCGCCTGATTCTTGAGAACCAATCCCGCCTCAACACAAAATCCTACGACACTAAGTGGGTAGCGAATGCTCGTTCAGGTGTATTCGACTACGCCTTGGCTAGCGGTTTCGAAATCATCGAGCTAGGCAACTCCTGGAATCGTTGGAATTGGTGGCGTAACACGAAGCCTTCGCACTTTGACCTGATCAACATGCGCGTTGAGGCAGTTGACGCTCTGCACTTCATCCTGTCCGATGTTCTGGTACAATACAACGAAGACCTGCAAGAAGCCGAAATTGCTTGTGGTGCAGTACTGGCTTACGTGCAGAAGAGCATGCAAACCATCTCTTCAGACGAGGAAGAAGTTCGATACATCTCCAATCAGATTAAGGCTTTGCTGCAATACGCAGGTAGGCCTAATCCTGGTACTCAATCCGAAGCCACT
>JACCDQ011794393.1_pt1 | contig 12168 bp, 10 predicted proteins | sample 7446031 | NCBI WGS metagenome assembly JACCDQ01 (sample SAMN15323442, study PRJNA562643) | freshwater metagenome | isolation source: river surface water | place: USA:Blue River Watershed | collected 2017-08-17
CGCAGATAGTTACCACACTCCACGTCACCGATCGGCAGGATGGGCAGATTGGCCAGCGCGTCCGGCTGGAAGGCCAGGTGCGGCACGCGGTTTTCCGGATCGGCGGTCGACAGACGGGTCACGTCAACCACATCGGCGATGACGGCCGAGGCAGTCGGTTCGGCGCCTGCGCCTATACCGTAGTACAGGGTCGAACCGACGGCATCGGCCTGTACCAGCACGGCGTTCATGGCGCCTTCGACATTGGCGATCAGGCGCTTGGCCGGCACCAGCGTCGGGTGGACGCGTAGCTCGATGCCATTGTCGCGGCGACGCGCGATACCCAGCAGCTTGATACGGTAACCGAGTTGTTCGGCGTATTTGATATCGGTGGCATCCAGCTTCGAGATGCCTTCGATGTGTGCCTTATTAAATTGCACCGGGATGCCGAAGGCCAGCGCCGACAGCAGCGTGATCTTGTGCGCGGCATCGACCCCTTCCACGTCAAAGGTCGGGTCGGCTTCGGCGTAACCCAGACGTTGTGCTTCTTTCAGCACGTCGGCAAAGGCCAGGCCCTTGTCGCGCATTTCCGACAGGATGAAATTGGTGGTGCCGTTGATGATGCCGGCCACCCACTGGATACGGTTGGCCGAAAGCCCTTCGCGCACGGCCTTGATGATGGGGATACCGCCAGCCACGGCCGCTTCGAAGGCAACCATGACGCCCTTTTCCTGCGCCTTGGCAAAAATCTCGGTGCCATGCACGGCGAGCAACGCCTTGTTGGCGGTGATGACGTGCTTGCCATTTTCAATCGCCTTGAGCACCAGTTCCTTGGCCACACTATAGCCACCGATCAGCTCGACCACGATATCAACGTTAGGATCGCTCACAACCGAGAACGCATCATCGGTCACCTTGACCTTGCCACCGGTCAGTTCCTTGGCACGCGCAACGTCTTTATCGGCCACGACCGTAATTTCAATCGGGCGGCCGGCACGGCGGGTAATTTCTTCGGCATTACGGGTCAGCACGTTGTACGTGCCACCGCCGACAGTGCCGATTCCCAAAAGACCTACACGCATCGCGTCGAGTTTCATGGTGTTTCCTTCGTATTTCAGTTGCGACAAAAAATGGATTAATTAAATCGGGCGTGGCCGGCACGACGGCGATAGCCTTCCAGAAAACGGGCAATCCGACTAATGGCTTCGGTCAGATCATCTTCATGCGGCAGGAACACGACCCGGAAGTGATCCGGGCTTGGCCAATTGAAGCCAGAGCCCTGCACCAACAGGACCTTTTCTTCCTTGAGCAGTTCAAGCATCAGTTGTTCGTCGTCCTTGACCGGATACATTTTGGGATCCAGTTTGGGGAAGAGATAGAGCGCGCCCTTGGGCTTAACGCAAGTCACACCGGGGATTTCGGTCAGCATCTTCCAGGCTAGATCCCGCTGACGGGTCAGCCTGCCATGCGGGCCGACCAGATCATTGATGCTCTGATAGCCACCCAATGCCGTCTGGATGGCCATCTGGCCCGGCACGTTAGCGCATAGCCGCATCGAGGCCAACATATTGAGGCCCTCGATGTAATCCCGGGCCTGACGCTTATCACCAGACACCACCATCCAGCCGGCACGGTAGCCACAGGCGCGGTAGTTCTTCGACAAACCATTCATGGTGATGCAGAGCACATCGTCGGCCAGGCTGGCGATGGAAATATGCTGATTGCCGTCGTACAGGACCTTGTCGTAGATCTCGTCGGCAAAGACGATCAGGCCATGCTCGCGGGCGATCTGCAGGATCCCTTCCAGGATCTCCTTCGGATACAGCGCCCCCGTCGGATTGTTCGGGTTAATGACGACGATGGCCTTGGTGTTGCTGCTGATCTTGCTGCGGATGTCATCCAGATCTGGATACCATTCGGCATCTTCGTCACAGCGGTAATGCACCGGCATGCCGCCCGACAGCGTCACGGCCGCCGTCCATAGCGGGTAATCCGGCGCCGGGATCAGGACCTGGTCGCCGTTATTAAGCAGGCCCTGCATCGCCATGACGATGAGTTCGGAAACCCCGTTGCCTAAGAAGATGTCATCCACGGTCACGCCCTGGATGCCTTTCTCCTGGCAGTAATGCATGATCGATTTGCGCGGGGCAAAGAGACCCAGCGAATCGGTATAGCCGGAGGCATCGCGCATATTGCGGATGACATCGACAACGATCTCCTCGGGCGCCTCGAAGCCAAACGGCAGGGGATTGCCGATGTTCAGCTTGATGACGCGATGCCCCTCTTCCTCCATCTTCTTGGCGGCCGCCAGCACCGGTCCACGAATGTCGTAGCACACGTTGGCAAGCTTGGAAGATTTGACGATCGGTTTCATGATGGGGGTTGCGCGGGGAAGATGTCGGGAAATCCGGCTGAAAACCGGTTATCCTACTCCTTTTTCGGGCTTCTTGGGCGCCCTGAGCGCCCCCCGAGCCCCACAAATACGCCGTTCCAGCCTCTTTCCGCATCGACTCGCCCATGAAACTGCACCTTGCCCACAACGCCGGATTGCTGACCTTCTCCAGCCATGGACCGGGCTATGTTTCGGTCAATGGCACTCGGCATTCGGGATCGGTGCTGGTCTGCGGCAAAGAGATCGTGATCGACTGGGCGCCGGCTGGCTTCGACGGCCTGAATGACTCGCAATTCGAACGTCTGTCCAATATGGGGGCTGAAATCGTCCTTTTTGGTAGCGGCAATCGACAACGTTTTCCCGATCCCGCGCTGTTAAAGCCGCTGATTGCCAAGGGTATTGGTCTCGAAGTCATGGATACCCAGGCGGCCTGCCGCACCTACAATATTCTGGTTGCCGAAGGACGTCACGTTGCCTGCGGCGTCCTGATCGACCCTGCCCCCCAGGCCCAAGCATGAATACTGCCTACACGACCTTGCTCTCTGCGTTCTACACCCGACGCTTTCTGTGGGTGCTGGCGATCCTGTTTACGCTGGCCTGGTTTGGCGTGCTGGATTACCGCCACCTGGTCGCCTCGGACGAAGGCCGCTATGGCGAGATCGCCCGCGAGATGTATGCCACCGGTGACTGGGTTACACCCCGCTACAACGGCTACAAGTATTTCGAGAAACCGCCGCTTCAGGCCTGGATGACCGCCATTGCCTACACGCTCTTCGGGGTCGGCGAATGGCAATCCCGCCTGTGGACCGGCATCACCGGCTACGTTGCGATTCTGGCGACCGGATTTACTGCCTGGAAGCTGGTCGGTGGCGAACGCGGCGTTCTGGCGGGCTGGGTCTCGGCGATTCTGCTAGCCAGCAGCCCGATGTGGAACGTAGGTGGCCACTTCAATACGCTGGACATGGGCCTCTCCAGCATCCTCAGTTGCGCGCTGTTCGCACTGCTGCTGGCCCAGCGGGCCGGTCTGTCGGTTACCGCCCGTCGCAACTGGATGTGGCTGTGCTGGGCCTTCATGGCGCTGGCAGTGCTTTCCAAGGGGCTGATCGGCCTCGTCATCCCGGGCATGGTGCTCGTGGTTTACACCCTCACCACCTGGGACTGGGGGCTCTGGAAGCGCCTGCACCTGTTCAGCGGTCTGGTCGTCTTCTTCCTGATTGCCACGCCCTGGTTCGTGCTCGTCTCGCTTAAGAACCCCGAGTTCCCGCACTTCTTCTTTATCCACGAACACTGGGACCGTTTCACCAAGGATGGCCACAATCGCAAAGGCCACCCGCTCTACTTCGTGCCGCTCATTCTGGTGGGATTTATTCCCTGGCTGGCGCAGCTGGGTCAGGGCCTGATGGCGGCATGGCGTGACCGCCGGGGTACAAACACCGCGCTGGAGGTTTCGGCGACCGCCGGCTTCCGCCCGCTCTGGTTGTGTGCTGTGTGGATCGTGATGATCTTTCTGTTTTTCAGCAAGTCACAGTCCAAGTTACCCGGCTACATCATGCCCATCTTCCCGGCCCTTGGCCTGCTGGCCGGCCTGGCACTGACCCATGCGATTGAGCGCATGAGCCTCAGCGATGACAACCGACGCTGGAAACGCCAGATGGTCTACCTGACCCTTCTTCTGCTTATCGGATTTATCGGTGTGCCCTACACCTATCAGCTGGGCAAGGCGCCCTACGAGCAGCTCGAGTATCAGCAATATGCTGTCTGGATTGCTGCCGGCCTTGTCGCCGCTCTGTTCATTCTGGTCTCGGCGTGGACGGTACTGCGCGGCTTTACGCACGCCGATGCGGCGCACCGTCTGCGCAAGCTGATGGACAGCTTCCTGCGGGCCGCCATCGCTTTCTTTGTATTAATTCAAGCCGTGGGCCTCGGGCACGATACCCACGGTCGATCAATCTCCGGCGCCGATCTGGCGAAAGCCGTCGCGCCGTATATTCAGAAAGATGCGCCGGTCTATTCGATCCGCATGCTGGACCACACCTTCCCCTTCTACATTCAGCACCCGACCATTATGGTCGACATGCAGGACGAGCTGGAGTTCGGCATCAACCAGGAGCCCGATACCTGGGCACCCAAGGTCAGTGACTTTGCCGTACGCTGGAAGAATGACGACGCCCCGGTGGTCGTGGTACCGCTGCAATATCTGGACGAGATCGCCGCGCTGAATCTGCCAATGGCCGAAGTCGGTCGCGATACCCGTCGCGCCGTCTTCGTCAAACCGACGCAAAAGCCGGCCCCTCCCGCCCAACCCTATGCCCCTCCGGTGACACAATGACCCTCGGCACTTTCGGCTTTCTTTTCACCGGCATCCTGCTTAATGCCGCCGCGCAGTTGCTGCTCAAGGCGGGCGTCCGGAACCTGGGTGAACTTTCGCTGTCGATGGGTACCCTGTTCAGCACGGCCGTTTCCGTCGGCACCCAGTTGCCTATCATCGGCGGCCTGTTCTGTGATGGCATCAGCGTGTTTGTCTGGATCATCGGGCTCTCCCGCGTTGACGTTACAGTCGCTTACCCGATGCTCTCGCTGGGCTATGTCATCAATGCCGTGCTGGCCTGGTATCTGTTTGGTGAGATGCTGAGCATGCAAAGAATCATCGGGATTACGGTGATCCTCATTGGTGTATGGATATTAGCCAGAAGCTGAGTTGCTGGCTGGTAAAATGCCGGTCATGAATAAGCTGACGCCGTTCGACCCCCCGATCCCGTTCACCCGTCCGACGATTGACGAAGCTACCATCGCCAGTGTGGGCGATGTGCTGCGCTCGGGCTGGATTACCTCGGGCCCGAAGGTACAGCAGTTCGAAGCCGAGCTTTCCGGCTTCTTCGGCGGCCGCCCGGTACGTACCTTTTCAAACGGCACCGCCACCATGGAAGTGGCCTTGCGCCTTGCCGGTATCGGCCCCGGTGATGAAGTCATCACCACCCCGATCTCTTGGGTAGCCACCAGCAATGTGATTCTCACCGTCGGGGCAACACCGGTCTTTGTCGATATCGACCCGGTAACCCGCAACATCGACCTGAATCAGGTCGAAGCCGCCATCGGCCCCAATACCAGAGCCATCATGCCGGTCTATCTGGCCGGCCTGCCGGTGGATATGGTCAAACTCTACGAGATCGCCAGCCGTCACAAGCTGCGCGTTATCGAAGACGCGGCCCAGGCGCTGGGCTCGTCGTGGCACGGCACCCGCATTGGCGCCATGGGCGACCTGATCAGCTTCAGCTTCCAGGCCAACAAGAACCTGACCACCATTGAAGGCGGCTGCCTGGTCTGCAATAACGCCGACGAGGCACGACTGGCCGAAAAGTATCGCCTGCAGGGCGTCACCCGCACCGGCCTCGACGGCATGGATGTCGACGTACTGGGCGGTAAGTTCAATCTCACTGATGTGAATGCCGCCATCGGTCTGCACCAGCTGGCGCATCTGGGCGAGTTCCAGAATCAGCGGGCCCTGCTAGCGCAACGCTACTTTGATGGCTTCGCCAAAACCCGCGTGGCCGAACAGGGCCTGGAACTCCCGGTCGCCGACTTTAGTCACAGCAACTGGCACATGTTCCAGGTGGTTCTGCCGCTGGAACGACTGGACACTGATCGGGCTGGCATCATGGCCGACCTCAAGGCGCTGGGCATTGGCATTGGGCTGCATTACCCACCGATTCACCTGTTTACCCTCTATCAGGAGCGCGGCTTTAGCGAAGGCATGTTCCCGGTGGCCGAACGCATTGGCCGTGGCATTATGACCCTGCCCCTATTCCCGACGCTCACCGAAAACGACGTCGATCGCATCGTTGCTGCCGTAGCCCACGTTCTGGAGAACCATCTGAAATGACTGAACAGATTCTGGACCCCCAAACGCAGAACGGTCTGCCGCTTGATACTCCGGCCGGCAACCCGGCTGTGGAACCCCCGGAACTGAGCGTCATCATCCCGGTCTATAACGAAGAAGCCGGGCTGCAGACGCTCTTTGATCGCCTTTACCCGGCACTCGATGCGCTGCATACCCGATATGAAGTGATCTTCATTAATGATGGCAGCCGTGACCGCTCGCCGCTGATTCTGTCGGATCAATACCGCAAGCGCCCGGATGTGACCCGCGTAGTTTTATTCAACGGCAACTATGGCCAGCATATGGCGATCATGGCCGGCTTCTCGCAGGCACGTGGCCAGTCGGTCATTACGCTGGACGCTGATCTGCAGAACCCGCCAGAGGAAATCGGCAACCTGCTTGCCAAACTCCGCGAAGGCTACGACTACGTCGGCACCATCCGTCAGAACCGTCAGGACACCTGGTTCCGCCGTCATGCCTCGCGCGCCATGAACAACCTGCGTGAAAAGATCACGCGTATCACCATGACCGATCAGGGTTGCATGCTGCGCGGCTACAGCCGCCATGTGGTGCAGATGCTGAACCAATGCGAGGAAGGTCGTACCTTCATTCCCGCACTGGCCTACACCTTTGCCACCCGCCCGATCGAGATCGAGGTCAAGCACGAAGAACGTTTTGCCGGTGAGTCCAAGTACTCGTTGTATAGCCTCATCCGCCTTAACTTCGACCTGGTCACCGGTTTCTCCACCATGCCACTGCAGGCCTTCTCGCTGATCGGCGTGCTGCTGGCGCTGGGCTCGACGGCGCTGTTCTTCCTGCTACTGGTGCGCCGCTTTGTATTCGGCGCCGAAGTCGAAGGCGTATTCACGCTGTTCGCCCTGATCTTTGCCCTGATCGGCGTGCTGCTCTTTGGCGTCGGCTTACTCGGTGAATACGTCGGCCGCATCTACGAACAGGTACGCGGCCGCCCTCGCTTTGTGATTCAGGCGGTTCTGGAACAGGATCCGCGTGGCTGAGTCGGGTCACACCACCATGCGTGCGGTTGTCTTCGCCTATCACGAGGTCGGCTCCCGCTGCCTGCAGACGCTGCTTGAAGGCGGCGTCGATGTCCAGCTCGTCATCACCCATACCGATGACCCCAACGAACGGATCTGGTTCAGTAGCGTCGCCGAGGTCGCCCGCAAGGCCGGTATCCCGGTCATCACCCCCGATTCGGCCAGCGACCCGGATGTGCAGGCACGAATCGCCGCCATCCATCCTGATTACATCTTCTCGTTCTATTACCGGCAGATGATCCCCATGTCGGTGCTCGATCTTGCCGGCATTGCGCCGCTCAATATGCATGGATCGCTGTTACCCAAGTACCGCGGCCGTGTGCCAATTAACTGGGCCGTCCTTCATGGCGAAACCGAAACCGGCGCGACCCTGCATGTGATGGCTGAAAAGCCGGATGCCGGCGATATTGTCGCCCAGCAAGCCGTGGCCATCGGCCCGGATGAAACAGCCGGGGAAGTCTTCGCCAACGTCACTGCTGCTGCCGCCGCCACGCTCAAGGGGGTGCTTCCGAAGCTGCTCAAGGGCGAGGTGCCACGACACCCGAACGATCTGAGCCAGGGTAGCTACTTTGGTGGGCGCAAGCCCGAAGATGGGCGTATCCACTGGAACCAGCCCGCCGCCCAGGTCTACAACCTGATTCGTGCCGTCGCGCCGCCCTATCCCGGTGCCTTTACGGACCTGACCACACCCCGGGGTACCCACCGAATGACGATCAATGCGGCCCGCCGGCTGGATACCCCCTTGGATCTGAATCCCGGGCTTTACCGGGTCGGTTCCAAGGCGATTGGGGTCTGCGGTGATAAGATGACGCTTCTGATCACCGAATTTCTGGTGGATGGCGTACCGGGCACCCCGGACGCGCTCCCCGAAGCAGTTGTAACTCTTTGATTTCAAACTACTCGACCGATCCGACCACCTATGAAAAAAGTCCTCATCCTCGGCGTCAACGGCTTCATTGGCCACCATCTCTCCAAGCACATTCTGGAAACGACCGACTGGGAAGTCTATGGCATGGATATGCAGGCAGATCGCCTGGCCGATGTGATCGGCAATCCACGCATGCACTTCTTCGAGGGTGACATCACCATTAATAAAGAGTGGGTCGAGTACCACGTCCGCAAGTGCGACGTGATTTTGCCGCTGGTGGCCATCGCCACACCGGCGACTTACGTACAGCAACCGCTGCGCGTGTTCGAGCTGGATTTCGAAGCCAACCTGCCAATCGTGCGCTCGGCCGTCAAGTACGGCAAGCATCTGGTCTTCCCGTCGACCTCGGAAGTCTATGGCATGTGCACCGACAGCGAGTTCGACCCGGAGAACTCGCAACTGATCTACGGCCCGATCAACAAGCCGCGCTGGATCTACGCCTGTGCCAAGCAGCTGATGGATCGCGTGATCGCCGGTTACGGCCAGCAGGAAGGACTGCGCTACACCCTGTTCCGTCCGTTCAACTGGATCGGCCCGGGCCTCGACAGCATCCACACGCCGAAAGAAGGTTCGTCGCGCGTGGTTTCACAATTCCTCGGCCACATCGTGCGTGGCGAGCCCATCAGCCTGGTCGATGGCGGTACGCAGAAACGTGCCTTCACGTACATCGATGATGGCATCGACGCGCTGGTGCGCATCATCGCCAACAAGGACGATGTCGCTAACGGCAAGATCTACAACATCGGCAATCCAGTCAATAACTACTCGGTACGCGAACTCGCCACCATGATGCTGGACACCGCCGCCAAGATCCCGGAATACGCGTCGACCGCCAAAGACGTGAAGCTGGTAGAGACCACATCGGGCGCCTATTACGGCAAGGGTTATCAGGACGTACAGAACCGCGTACCGAAGATCACTAACACCATGGAAGATCTGGGCTGGAAGCCAACCGTCAGTATGGCCGACGCGATCAGCAAGATTTTCGAGGCCTATCGCGGCGATGTCGCTCAGGCGCGCAAGCTGGTCGACTAAGTTCCAAACATCGGCACCCACGGTTGCCTGGTTTGTTCATGTCGCCAAGTTCGTCGCGCATCACGCTCAAGGTTGATGTCGATACGCTGCGCGGCACCCGCGAAGGGGTGCCTGCGCTGCAACAGCTGCTCGACCGCCATCAGGCACGCGCCACCTTTCTGTTCAGCCTCGGCCCAGATAACACCGGCCGCGCCCTACGCCGTGTTTTCCGCCCCGGCTTCCTGAAAAAAGTCTCGCGTACCTCGGTCGTCGAGCACTACGGTCTCAAGACCCTGTCGTACGGCGTGCTACTCCCCGGCCCGGATATCGGCAAGAAGGCCGCCGCTGAAATGCGCGCCACGGCGCATGCCGGCCACGAATGCGGCATCCACACCTGGGATCATGTGGAATGGCATGATCAGGTACGCAATCGCGATGTCACCTGGACCTTGCAACGCATGCAGCAGAGCTACGACCGCTTTGGTGAGATCTTCGGTCATGCACCGGCAACCCACGGCGCAGCCGGCTGGCAGATGAATGAGACTGCGATTCGCCAACTGGACACCTGGGGGATGCAATACGCCTCCGATGGCCGCGGTGCCGCCCCGTACTTCATCAGTATCGATGGGCAGCCCTGCCGACATATGCAGCTGCCCACCACCCTGCCGACACTGGATGAGATTCTGGGTGTTGATGGCCTGACGGTCGATACCGTGCATGAGCACCTGCTCGGTCTGACCGACCCGCAGCGACATGGTCCGCGAGACCATGTATTTACGCTGCATGCCGAACTGGAGGGTCAGAAGCTGGCCCCGATCTTTGATCGTCTGCTGGCCGGCTGGCGTGCCCAGGGCCATACACTGGGTACGATGGGCGATTATCACGCCACGCTCACACAACAAATGCTGCCGGTGCACCCCTTTGCCTGGGGCGAAGTTTCCGGCCGATCAGGCGAATTGATCGTGGATCAGCCTGCCAGACTCATCTGAGGAACAACCCATGACCATCGCAATCGATAAAAAAGTGCCCGATTTCAGCGCCGCGGCCACGGGTGGTGATTTCAAATTATCGGCGCTGGCCGGTAAGCATGTGGTGCTGTACTTCTATCCCAAAGACAGCACACCGGGTTGCACCACCGAGGCGCAGCAGTTCAGCGCCCTGAACAAGGATTTCGCCAAGGCCAATTCGGTCATTGTCGGCGTCTCGCGCGATAGCCTTAAGTCGCACGACAACTTTATTGCCAAGCAGGCTATTCCCTACAGCCTCATCTCCGACCCAGACGAAATCGTCTGTGAACTGTTCGGCGTCATGAAGCTGAAAAACATGTATGGCAAACAGGTTCGTGGTATCGAACGCAGCACCTTTGTCATTGATGCCAAGGGCAAACTGGTTCAAGAATGGCGCGGCGTCAAGGTGCCGGGCCATGCGGCCGAAGTGCTGGCATTTGTTCAGTCTCTGGGCTAATCTGAAGCCTGAAGGGCGATGTGAAATCACATCGTCGTCGTTGTAACTGCGGTATCCCTTTAACGTCTTAGCGACCTAGCGAGATCTCGATGGCAACCCGTAAACCTGCACCCCGCGCATCTGCATCCCCAACGTCTGCTGCAACCAAACTGTTCGTTCTGGATACCAACGTGCTGATGCACGATCCGACCAGCCTGTTCCGCTTCGAAGAGCACGATGTCTACGTGCCGATGATGACGCTGGAGGAGCTGGATAACAACAAGAAGGGCATGTCGGAAATCGCCCGCAATGCCCGTCAGGTCACCCGCACCATGGATGATCTGGTCTCCCACGCCGGTGACCACATTGACCAGGGTATCCCACTGACCGAACCCTCCAAGGGTCTGGCCACCGGCCGTCTGTTCCTGCAGACCGAGGCGATCAACACGCCGTTGCCGCCGTCGCTGCCCTCGTCCAAATATGACAACCAGATCCTGGGCGTCATTCTCTTCCTGCAACTCAAGTACCCGGGCCGCTCGGTCATTCTGGTGTCGAAAGACATCAACATGCGGATCAAGGCGCGGGCGCTGGGTCTGCAAGCCGAAGACTATTTCAACGACAAGGTCCTGGAAGACACCGACCTGCTCTATGCCGGCTCGCGTGAACTGCCAGCCAATTTCTGGGACACCCACGGCACCGGGATGGAGTCGTGGAAGAAGGAATCACGCACTGGCTATCGCCTCACGGGGCCCATGTGCCGCGACTTCCTTCTCAACGAATTTGTCTTTGACCAGAACGACCCGCCTTTTGAAGCCATTGTGCGCGAAGTCAGCGGCAAAACCGCCGTGCTGGAAACGCTGGTTGATTACACGCACCCGAAGAATGCCGTGTGGGGCATTACGGCCCGCAACCGTGAACAGAACTTTGCGCTGAACCTGCTCATGGACCCGGAGATCGACTTTGTGTCGCTGCTGGGCCAGGCCGGCACCGGTAAAACGCTGCTCACCCTCGCGGCCGCGCTCACCCAGGTACTGGACCAGAAGCGTTATTCAGAAATCATCATGACCCGCGTCACTGTACCGGTCGGTGAAGACATCGGTTTTCTGCCCGGTACTGAAGAAGAGAAGATGACGCCGTGGATGGGCGCACTGGAAGACAACCTCGACGTGCTTAACAAGAACGAAGACGACAGCGGCCCCTATGGCGGCGAATGGGGTCGTGCCGCCACGCGCGACCTGATCCGCTCGCGCATCAAGGTGAAGAGCCTGAACTTCATGCGTGGCCGCACGTTCATCCAGAAGTTCCTCATTATTGACGAAGCCCAGAACCTGACGCCAAAGCAGATGAAAACCCTGATCACGCGGGCCGGCCCCGGCACCAAGGTCGTTTGCCTGGGCAACATCGCCCAGATCGATACGCCGTACCTGACGGAAGGCAGCTCTGGCCTAACCTATGTGGTTGATCGCATGAAGGGTTGGCC
>JACCDQ010797084.1_pt1 | contig 12164 bp, 13 predicted proteins | sample 7446031 | NCBI WGS metagenome assembly JACCDQ01 (sample SAMN15323442, study PRJNA562643) | freshwater metagenome | isolation source: river surface water | place: USA:Blue River Watershed | collected 2017-08-17
AACAAAAGAGATACTAAGCTTAAAATAAATTCATTAATTCGCGAAATTGATTACTGCATAGCTCAGCTATCAGATTAAATAATATGGACGAAAAGCTTAAAATAAAAATATCAATTGCAGATCGCGTCTACCCCCTAACGGTAGACCCGTCTCAAGAAGAAGGACTTAGAAGTGCTTCTAAAAAAATTGATAATATGATTAAGCAATTTGAAGAAAATTATGCTGTTCGTGACAAGCAAGATGTATTAGCCATGTGCGCGCTACAGTTTGCTTCTCAAGTAGAACAGAAACAAATCGACAACGCAATTGATGGAGAAGAAACTATCGAAAGATTAAATAAAATCAATTCGATGTTAGACGAATATCTCAATAAATAAAAACGTTCTTTTACATAGACTAAGATACTGCCTACATTAGTTCAATTTGGTAAACTCAACACTAACAATTTAGAATGAGCGAATCATCACTACTATAGCAAGCCTTACACCGTTAAGGAAGCTTGAACAGTGAGTTAGCTCAAAACTTGTCTTTACGAGTTTATACAAGCACCTAATGTAGGCTTTTTTTTATATATAAATTTTTAATTAACATGGACAACATAGTAACAATTATTACGGGAATTGTCAGCATTGCTGTTGGTTTTACAATCGCTAAAATCATTGAAAAAAGCAATATTTCAAATCTCATCAAAAACGCAAAAAAAGAAGCTGCATCTATCCTAAAAGACGCCAATTTTGAAGCAGAAAACATTAAAAAAGACAAAATCCTTCAAGCAAAGGAAAAATTTATCGAATTAAAAGCGGAGCATGAACAAGTAATTTTGGCTCGCGATAAAAAAGTAGCTGAAGTAGAAAAAAGAGTTCGCGACAAAGAATCTCAAGTTTCTAACGAACTAGCCAAGGCTAAAAGAGTTAATGATGAGCATGAAGCTAAAGCGGCTGAATATGCTTCAAAAATTGAAATTCTAGAAAAAAAACAAGCCGAAGTAGAGAAGCTTCACAAAAGTCAATTACAGCAACTAGAAGTTATTTCTGGACTATCTGCTGATGAGGCTAGAGAACAATTAATTGAAGGATTGAAAGCTGAGGCTAAGACACAGGCAATGGCTCAAATCCAAGATACCATTGAAGAAGCTAAGCTTACAGCGCAACAGGAGGCTAAAAAAATCATTATCAACACGATTCAAAGAGTTGGTACAGAAGAAGCTGTTGAGAATTGCGTTTCTGTTTTCAACATTGAATCAGACGATGTAAAAGGTAGAATTATTGGTCGTGAAGGAAGAAATATACGTGCTTTAGAAGCGGCAACTGGAGTTGAAATTATTGTTGATGATACTCCAGAAGCAATTATTCTTTCTTGTTTTGATCCTGTACGAAGAGAAATTGCGCGTTTATCATTACACAAATTAGTCACTGATGGACGTATTCACCCAGCGCGTATTGAAGAAGTAGTGGCCAAAACAACCAAACAAATCGATGATGAAATCATTGAAGTAGGTAAACGTACAGTGATTGATTTAGGTATCCATGGATTACACCCTGAATTAATTAAAGTGGTAGGTAGAATGAAATACCGTTCTTCTTATGGACAAAATTTATTACAACACTCTCGCGAAGTTTCTAAACTTTGTGGTATCATGGCTGCTGAGTTAGGATTAAACGTAAAATTGGCTAAAAGAGCCGGTTTATTACATGATATTGGTAAAGTTCCAGATACTGAAAGTGATTTACCTCACGCTTTATTAGGGATGCAATGGGCAGAGAAATATGGTGAAAAAGAAGAAGTTTGTAATGCTATTGGAGCGCACCATGACGAAATTGAAATGAAATCATTATTATCTCCAATTATCCAAGTATGTGATGCCATCTCAGGAGCAAGACCAGGAGCAAGAAGACAAGTATTAGATTCTTATATCCAACGTTTGAAAGACTTAGAAGATGTGGCGTACGGATTTGGTGGTGTAAAAAGTGCCTATGCTATTCAAGCAGGTAGAGAATTGCGTGTAATTGTAGAAAGCGAAAAAGTATCTGATGATAAAGCATCGAACTTGTCATTCGAAATCTCACAAAAAATCCAAACCGAAATGACGTATCCAGGTCAAGTTAAAGTAACTGTAATTAGAGAAACCAGAGCAGTAAATATTGCTAAATAAGGGTTTCTTACTATCCAAAAAAAAGTCTAAATTTCACTATTGAAGTTTAGACTTTTTTTAATCCTTTCGAGGATGAAAAGTATTGATAACCTCTGTCAAGTATTTCCTATCGAGGTGCACATAAATTTCTGTAGTAGTAATCGATTCATGACCCAACATTAACTGTATTGAGCGCAAATCGGCTCCATTTTCTAAAAGATGCGTAGCAAATGAATGTCGCAACGTATGCGGGCTAATTGTCTTATTCAAATTAATTTTAATAGCCAAATCTTTGATTATTGTAAAAATCATAGCACGAGTCAGCTGCGCTCCTCTCCTATTTAAAAATAAAGTATCCTCAAATCCTTTTTTTATATTTATATGGCTACGAACCGTTTCTTTATATAGTTCGATATACTTTTGAGTTAGATTACCAATAGGCACAAATCGTTGTTTATTTCCTTTCCCTGTAATTTTTAAGAAACCTTCATCAAAAAATAAATCCGATATTTTCAGACTCACTAATTCTGAAACACGCAAACCACAACCATATAAAGTTTCTAAAATAGCCCTATTTCGTTCCCCTTCATTAGTAGATAAATCAATAGCTCCAATTAAAGCATCTATTTCTGCTATAGAAAGAGTATCTGGCAATTTACGACCCGTTTTTGGTGTTTCAATCAATTCTAATGGATTATCCATTCGATAATCTTCAAAAACCAAATAATTAAAAAAACTTTTAAGTCCTGAAATAATTCGGGCTTGGGAACGGGCATTCACTTGCTTTGAAATCGCATAAATAAATTGCTGAATTGTCTCTTCTGTAATTGCAATTGGTGTTACTTTTATTTGATTTTGCTCCAAAAAAAGGCATAACCGCTCTACATCAAAAGAATAATTCTCGATGGTATTCGGAGATAATCCTCTTTCGATTCTCAAATACGACTGGTAATTCTTTATGTAAACATCCCAACTCATTAGACAAAGTAACGAAATTTTAAGGCATAAAAAAACCACGTCAATTAACGTGGCTTCCATTGTATTGGGGACGGCGCTTTAAAAATGTAACGCAAAACCTATATTTACCTGAAAAGTATCTGCTTTAGCATAATTCTGATTTAAACTTAAATTGTATCGAACACCCGGTTCTACACTCACATTATCTCCCAAAAAAACTGCATATCCTGCTTGAATCCCCAAGTAGGATGGATTCTCATCAGCATCTTTTATTGAAGCTCCTGAAAAATCAACTTGAATTGGAATTTGATTTACAATATAATATTTTGCTCCTACTTTATAGGAAAAAATGGTGGTATCTATAAAATCTGTTTTTACCCCTCCATAACCTAATCCAGCTTTCAATGCCAAATTATCAATTACAAAATAACCCGCTTCAGCTCCAAAATTATAAACCAAATCTCCATTTTGCGAAGCATAATTAATTCCTGTAGCAGCACCAACAGGAGTGCCAAAAGCGGTATTCACTTCAATTAACCATTTCCCTTCAGAAGTCTGTCCATTATTTTTAACTTGTTTTGAATCTTGAGCATTAGCACAACTAAAAATCAAAATAGTTAGCAGTGTTACAATAGTTGTTTTCATAATTAGATTGTTTAAAATTATACCTCCAAATTAGCAATTCGAATAACTACATGAATAAAAAAATCGGCTATCGTGAGGTATTCACGATAAAAGACAGAAAGGCAAGCGAAATACTATCAATATACAACAACAAATAGTACTTTTAACTTTAATATAAAAATTACAAATACAATAAATAAGCCCAAAAAGAGTTTTATATTTGAACCCTACATAAAACCTATTGTATATGAAACGAAATTTATTATTGCTGACTCTACTACTTTTTTCAGCATTTACATCGTCAGCTCAAATTTTCAGATTTGGACTAAAGGTTGGAATTAATTATGCTAATCAAACTGGAAGTACAATAACCGTGAACGGCACTAATTATAATGCCGAAGCAATTAGCAGTTACCACGTTGGTTTAATTTCTCAAATTAAGCTGAGTGATGGTTTCTCTTTTCAACCTGAGGTACTATATTCTACACAAGGAGCTACCTACAAACCTGCGACAGTACTACAAGATATTAATAATAAATTAGGCTATATTTCTGTCCCTGTACTGGCTAAAATACACCTCAATAATACATTTAGTTTAGAACTAGGACCACAAGCATCTTTTTTATTAAGTAAAAAGAACGAGGTAAGTTTAGGTGATCAAAATTCATTCGATTTTGCTCTTGTTGGTGGTTTGGGAATTAATATTACCAAAAGCATATTTATTCAAGGACGTTATGGACTAGGACTTACAGAAGTATCTACTAATGCAAAATCCAAAAACTCTGTTGTACAGGTTTCCGCTGGATTAATGTTTTAATAGACAAACTAGTTATTTTATACCTAAAACCGTTCTATAATAGAACGGTTTTTTTACTTTTACACAATATAATTCTGACAATATGAAAATTTGTATTATTAATGGCCCTAATTTAAATCTTCTAGGAAAACGCGAACCTGAAATTTATGGCAACCAAACCTTTGAAGACTATCTAAAAATCTTACAATCAAAATTTCCTTCAATTGAATTCAATTATTTTCAAAGTAACATTGAAGGAGAATTAATTGGAAAAATACAAGAAGTTGGTTTTTCATACGACGGAATTATACTAAATGCAGGAGCCTATACCCATACCTCAATAGGGATTGGAGATGCTGTTAAAGCAATTACTTCTCCTGTTATAGAGGTTCATATATCGAATACTTTTGGCCGAGAAGAATTTCGTCATCAATCGTACATTTCAGGGAATGCAAAGGGAGTAATTTTAGGATTTGGACTTAAAAGTTATGACCTAGCCATACAATCATTTTTATAAAAAAAGCGTTGAAAAATTCAACGCTTTTTTTACACCGATTCATCAGGCTCTACATGGATCAAAACATGTCCCAACTCTGGAATTTCTAATCGCAAAGTATCTTTTAATTTATGAGCCAAATCATGCCCTTCCTTAACCGAAATAGTGGCTTGAACTGTCGCGTGTAAATCTACATGGTATTTCATTCCTGATTTACGAATAAAACACTTCTCGGTATCAATTATTCCATCTACTCCTCTTGATACTTCTCTGATATTTTCAATCAAATCATCATACAAATGTTCATCCATAATTTCTCCTAAAGCAGGTCTAAAAATAAGATAACTATTGTACAAGATGAATCCTGCGGCAAATAAAGCGGCCCAATCATCTGCTGATTCATATCCTTTTCCTAAAATTAACGCAATTGAGATTCCTACAAAAGCGGCTACTGAGGTGATAGCATCACTTCGATGATGCCAAGCATCGGCTTTCAATGCAGAACTATTTGTTTCCTTACTTCTTCGCATAACCACTTGAAAGGAATACTCTTTCCAAAGAATTATTGAACCCAAAACATATAAAGTCCATGATTTAGGTAAATCATGAGGCGTTCCAATATTAACAATACTCTCATAAGCAATTACTGTTGCAGAAGTAATTAGAAATCCAACTACTAAAAACGTAATTAAAGGCTCTGCTCTTCCATGTCCATAGGGATGATTATCATCTGCAGGCTTATTCGAATATTTAATACCAAACAAAACTAAAAAGGAAGCAAAGATATCAGTCGTTGATTCTATAGCATCGGCAATCAATGCATAAGAATTTCCTAAAAAACCAGCCAAACCCTTTATAAGAGCTAAGATAGTATTACCTATTATACTAAAATAAGTAGCTTTAATTGCAGCTTCTACTTTTGGCATGATCTATTATTTATAAAAATATCGTTTAGAGATTTTAAATAAATGACTCTAAACGATATTGTGTTATTTCATTATTTTATTTTTTGTTATGCTCGAACAATCTTAGCACCAATGGCTCTCAAACGCTCGTCGATACGCTCGTAACCTCTATCTATTTGTTCGATATTTTGAATTGTGCTTGTACCTTTTGCTGAAAGCGCTGCAATCAACAATGAAATTCCTGCACGGATATCTGGCGAAGACATTGTAGTAGCTTTCAACTGTGATTTAAAATCATGACCAATAACCACCGCTCTATGCGGATCGCACAACATAATTTTGGCCCCCATGTCAATTAATTTATCTACAAAGAACAAACGGCTTTCAAACATTTTTTGGTGAATTAAAACATCTCCTTTAGCTTGAGTGGCTACCACCAATACAATACTCAATAAATCAGGCGTAAATCCTGGCCAAGGAGCATCTGCAATGGTTAATATCGAACCATCAATATCTGTTTTTACCTCGTATCCATCAACATGTGATGGAATATAAATATCATCTCCACGTTTTTCTAAAGTGATTCCTAATTTTCTAAAAACATTAGGAATTACTCCTAGATTTTCCCAACTCACATCTTTAATAGTAATCTCTGATTGTGTCATTGCTGCTAAACCTATCCAACTTCCTATCTCAATCATATCTGGAAGAACTCTGTGTTCACATCCTCCTAAACTTTCAACACCCTCAATAGTAAGCAAGTTAGAACCAACTCCTGTAATTTTAGCTCCCATCGAATTCAACATCTTACACAATTGTTGCAAATACGGTTCACAAGCCGCATTGTATATCGTAGTGATTCCTTTAGCTAAAACAGCAGCCATTACAATATTAGCTGTTCCGGTTACCGAAGCTTCATCTAAAAGCATATGAGTTCCTTGCAAACCTTCGGCTGGAGTTTCTACACCATAAAAGTGATCTTCTTTATTATATCTAAATTTAGCGCCTAAATTAATGAAACCCTCAAAGTGCGTATCCAATCGTCTACGTCCAATTTTATCTCCTCCTGGTTTTGGAATATATCCTTTTCCAAAACGAGCTAATAGTGGCCCGACAATCATGATAGAACCTCGAAGTGCTCCTCCTTCTTTTTTGAAAGCTTCGGTCTCAAGGTAATTTACATTTACCTCATCCGCTTGAAAAGTATATGAATTGGGTCCGTTTTTTTGAATTTTAACTCCTAAATTACCTAACAAAGTAATTAGCTTATTAATATCAATAATATCTGGCACATTATTGATTGTTACCTTTTCTGGAGTCAATAGAATTGCACATAATATTTGTAATGCCTCATTTTTAGCTCCTTGTGGTGTAATTTCTCCTTTCAGACGAATGCCACCTTCGATTTTGAAAACTCCCATTTATTTTTGTTTATTTTTTTGAAACGATTTTGATTTTCCTTGCTTATTGTTCTTGTTGCCTTGTTTGGATTGCCCTGGAGAAGAAATCTTATTTGAAACACGTTTATTAGTACGTAACAAATCCGTTGTATTTAATAACTCTTCTGTACTTTGTAATAAATTTAGTTTACCTCCCGACAATTCGTATAGATGTTCAAAAATAACATCATCTTTTACGGTGTCTTTATTCCAACTAAGGTATGATTTTTTCATATGATTGGCAATTACTTTAACCAATGCATTTTTCATTTCACCCTCTTCCCATTTATTAGCTACATCAATCATGTATTTAATATTATTCCCGTAATATCGATATTTTGGGAAATTTTGTGGGTATTTTAAAACATCTGGTTTTAATTGTAGTACTTCACGAGAAGGGATTGGATAAGGCGACTCCACATCCAGTTTAAAATCAGACATGATAAATAACTGATCCCATAATTTATGCTGAAAATCAGGAACATCTCGTAAATGCGGATTCAAGGTACCCATGACTTGGATGATGTATTTTGCAGCCTTATTGCGCTCGTCTGCATCTTCAATTACAGTAGCCTGATCTATTAATTTTTGTAAATGACGCCCATACTCAGGAATAATTAAATGCGGTCTTTCTGCATTGTATTCTAAGTGATGTACCACATCATTTGCGTTCTCTTTAGTGTATTTTGGGTTCATATTTTATAAGGAAATAATACCTTCTATTACTGAAACTTCGATGTATTTATCAATTATTTCTTGAGCGTTTTTCATTTGAACATCTACAGATACACTTGTAAATTTACCTGTTTTAGATTGTGTAGTCTTAATTACTGCTCCCATACAATCAAAAGCTTTTTCTACCCGTTCTACATTATCAGCAACTGAAGGGACAATAAATTTAAACAAATATATAGAAGGCCATGTAGTACTCATGTCTAATTCAACCTTCAATCTTTCATAAAATTCAGCTGTCTTTTTTTCTTTTTCCTGATCCATTATTACGCTTAAAATAATCGCAAATATAAGGTATTGATTTTAGAATTTAGAATTTCGTGTTATTTTTTAAAAGCAATCACAATTATGCCACAGAATTATTTTTAAAATCCCAATTAGTTTAGGTAAATTTGCGACTTATTTAATAAAAGTGCAAAAAGAAATCGTTGTTATTATTGGAGGTCCAGGAACTGGAAAAACAACCATTATTGAAGGTTTGATTAATAATGGATATTGTTGTTATCCTGAAATTTCTAGACAAGTTACCGCCGAAGCACAGAAGCAAGGAATTGAACAATTGTTCTTAGAAAACCCCCTTCTTTTTAGTGAACTCTTATTAGAAGGCCGAAAAAAACAATTTTACGACGCCCACCAAGAACCTCATAACATTGTATTTATTGATCGAGGTATTCCTGATGTATTAGCCTACATGCATTATATTGGAGATAGTTACCCCTCTTTTTTTGATGCTGCTTGTAGAGAACACATCTATTCTAAAATTTTCATTTTACCTCCTTGGGAAGACATCTATGTTAGCGATCAAGAACGCTATGAAAACTTTGAACAAGCCAAATTAATCCATGGGCATCTTGTCGAAACTTACCAAAAATACGGTTACGAACTTATTGAAGTTCCAAAAGATACTGTAGATAAAAGAATTCTTTTTATCTTAGATAAAATTTCAAACTAAATCAAACACAAAGGATAACACAACCTTTGTATGATATTCCTCAGGGGTAGTAACTGAATTTATGCAAACAGCACTAGCAATTCTTCAGAAATATTGGAAACACGATCAATTCCGATCGCTACAAAATGAGATTATTGATTCTGTGGTTAGCGGTCAGGACACTTTAGCCATTCTCCCTACAGGAGGAGGAAAATCTATTTGTTTTCAAGTACCCGCCTTAATGAAAGAAGGAATATGCTTAGTCATATCTCCACTTGTTGCTTTAATGAAAGACCAAGTAAGCAATTTACAAGCACAAGATATCAAAGCTATTGCTCTAACAGGAGGAATACATCCTAATGAGATGATTGAACTTTTGGATAATTGTCAGTTTGGAAATTATAAATTTCTCTATTTATCTCCTGAACGATTACAAGCAGACTGGATAGTAGAACGCATCAAAAACCTTCCTGTAAATCTTATCGCTATAGACGAAGCACATTGTGTATCACAATGGGGACAAGATTTTAGACCCGCTTATTTAAAAATTTCCGACTTAAAAAAACATTTTTCAAATGTACCTTTTCTAGCTTTAACTGCCACAGCAACACCAAAAGTCAAGAACGATATTATTACAGAAACTGGATTACAAAATCCTGCTATTTTTCAAAAATCATTTGCAAGGAAAAACATTGCTTATATGGTAATTGAAACCGAAGATAAATTATACAAAATCCAACAAATACTAAAGAAAAATCCACAACCATCCATTATTTACGTTCGTAACAGACGTTCTTGTATTGACATAGCTAATCAATTGCAATCTTTAGGATTTAAAGCTAGCTTCTATCATGGTGGGCTTTCGCCAAAGGAAAAAGACACCAATATGCAGCTGTGGATGCAAGAAGAAGCGCAAGTTATGGTCGCTACTAATGCGTTTGGAATGGGAATTGATAAAGCCAATGTAAAAACGGTGATTCATATTCAGCTGCCTGATAACATCGAAAATTATTACCAAGAATCAGGACGTGCAGGGCGTAATGGAGACAAAGCATTTGCCGTTTTATTAACCAGTCCTTCGGATGTACTTCAAGCCGAAAATCAGTTTTTATCAAATTTACCTGATAAAAGCTTTTTAAGTACTGTTTACATTAAATTGTGCAACTATTTTCAAATCGCTTACGGAGAGGGAATCAATGAACAGTTTACATTTAACTTAAATCATTTTTGTTTGAAATATAATTTTCCTGCTCTAAAAACATATAATGCATTACAGTTTTTAGACCGACAAGGGATAATTAGTTTATCTCAAGAATTTTCAGAGAAAATAAGTATGCAGTTTTTAATCCCTTCAAAAGAAGTTATTCGATACATTAGCTTACATCCTAATGACGAAGAAATTATTTTGACTATATTACGCACATACCCTGGAATATACGAAATGCCGTCTGCTTTCAATTTGGATTTGATTGCAAAAAAATCCAACCATAAAGCAAGTGAAGTACAAGCTGTATTACAAAAATTAAAAGAAAAAGATATTATTGACTATCATGCTAAAAGCAATGATGCCACTTTAGTTTTCAATGAAGTTCGAGAAGACGAACGAACCATTAACAGGATATCAAAATACTTAGAAAAACAAAACCAACTTAAAAAAGAGCAATTAGAAGCTGTTTTACAATATAGTAAAGAAACACAAGTATGTAAAAATCGACTCATTTTAGCTTACTTTGGAGAAGAATCAAAAACCAATTGTGGCATTTGTTCTTATTGTAATAATCAAAAAAAAACAACTAGTTCTACTGAATCTATCGCTACCACTATTTTAAAACTATTAGAAAATAATGCTTTAAATTCGAGAGAACTTCAAGAAAAAACTCAAGTAACATCCGCTACAATTATCGAAACTCTTCACTATTTATTGGAACAAGAAAAAATAGTCATTACAGACAATAATAAATATACAATTCAAAACTAATGGAAAAATTACGCATTGTCTTTATGGGAACTCCAGAATTTGCTGTGGGTATATTAGATACCATTTTGCAAAACAACTATGAGGTTGTTGGGGTAATTACAGCTGCAGACAAACCCGCTGGACGTGGGCAAAAAATAAAATATTCAGCCGTAAAAGAATATGCTTTAGCCAATAACCTCCACTTGTTACAACCCACTAATTTAAAAGACGAAGATTTTTTAGCAGAATTAAAAGCTTTAAATGCCAATCTACAAGTCGTGGTTGCTTTTAGAATGTTGCCAAAAGTAGTTTGGGAAATGCCTTCTCTTGGCACATTCAATCTTCACGCATCATTGCTACCTAATTATAGAGGAGCGGCTCCTATTAACTGGGCAATCATCAATGGGGAAACTACAACTGGAGTAACCACTTTTTTTATAGATGATAAAATAGACACTGGGGCTATGCTGTTAAATGCCGAAACGCCTATTGGAGATACTGAATCTGCAGGACAACTACATGACCGACTGATGGAATTAGGAAGCAACACCGTAATTCAAACTCTACAATTACTAGAAAAAGGTAATGTAATCACTACCATTCAACAAGACACAGCCGATATTAAAACGGCCTATAAACTTAATAGAGAGAATTGCAAAATTGATTGGACAAAACCAGCTGCTACTATTCATAATCTAATTAGAGGATTAAGCCCCTATCCTGCCGCTTGGTGTTTTATTAGTGACAAAGGAGAAGAATGGAATGTCAAGATTTATGAGGCGACTATATTAGAAGAATTCCACTCTTTAAATATAGGACAATTGATTTGTACCAAAAAAGAAATAAAGGTTGCTATTCAAAATGGATTTATTCAAATCAAGAGTTTACAATTTCCTGGTAAGAAAAAAATGACGGCTTCTGAATTATTAAATGGTATTCAATTTACCGAACAAGCTAAAGCTTATTAATGGCTAACAGCTAGTGTTTATTACGTTTTCGGGCTCAAAAACCCTTGCTTTATGAACAAAAAAACCAAGTTATTAACAAAATGGCGGTAATTTGTAATTTTTCCTTGCACAGAAAGGATTTCCTGCTAAATTTGTTTAACAATTTTTTTTTAACCAACAATTAATAACTAATTATTATGAACAAATCAGAATTAATCGACGCTATCGCTGCTGACGCAGGAATTACTA
>JACCDQ010444353.1_pt1 | contig 12158 bp, 6 predicted proteins | sample 7446031 | NCBI WGS metagenome assembly JACCDQ01 (sample SAMN15323442, study PRJNA562643) | freshwater metagenome | isolation source: river surface water | place: USA:Blue River Watershed | collected 2017-08-17
CCGGATTGTCGCCGGCGAAGAAGTCGTGGGCTGGCTGTGCGCTTGTCTCTGGAGCTGTGCTTGTCTCTGGCTGCTGGCTTTTATCTGGCTGCGTACTGCTATCTGGCTGCGCGCTCAGCTCTGGCTGCGCCTGTGCAAACAAAGGCCAGTGCCGTACCAGCCCTTTGAGGAGCAGCGGCTCGCGCGCCTGTAATATCAGCAGCTGCGCCTCCGACGGTATTTCGCCTGGCAGACAGCGGATTTCGCGGGTCCGGCCCTTGATAAGGCCTGGGTTCTGGCTCATCGACAACTCCTTGCCAGCGGTTACACGAGATGTGCAGCCCAATCAGGCCGCACAGGCGCGCAGCAACGCATTTTTGCGCGCCAGCAAACGGTCGATATGACTCATCGAACTGACCATGGCAAAAGCCGGCGCCAGAAAACCCTGCTGATGCAGCTGTTGCAGCGCATCGCCCCCCAGCGCCGCCAGCCGGCCGGCGTCGAGGCAATAATTACCGGTCAGACGGATTTTTTCACTGTTGACCAGCGTCAGCTCGATATTGACCGGCACTATTAAATCCAGTGCCGCTAAGGCCTCGCAAAATGCACTTTGTAACGCGGCGCCACGGTGCAGGCAATCCAGCCGGCCGGCGATGTATTCCAGATAAGGGCTGTTGCCGCCCTGCGCTAAAAACAGCGGCTGCGCTTTGGCAAAATGCGGCTGGCTGGCGTCGGCCTGAACTTTGACGTGGGCCGGGTCCAGATGGATCACGGCAGCAGGCTCGTCAGTCAGATTCAGCGGCCGCTGAAAACCAATGCGAAACGGGCCTTTTTCCACACTGGCCGGAATATAGTGTGCGTCCCAGCCATTGGCGGACTGCTCGGATAAATACAAATTTTCACCGGCGGCAAACCCCAGCAGCGCCACAGGTTGCCACTGCGCTGCCACATCTTTGCGCAGCAAAATGGGATATTCTTTTTGCAAATCATCAAATTCGGTCGGCACCACCGGCACAGTCGGCAGATTGTCGCCCAAAGCGGCGCTGAACTGATGCAGCACCCGATAATGCTGATGGTCGATATTATTGAGCATTGTTGTCGCGTCAGACCCAGTCATCCAAACTCCCTGCGCCGTCCACGGCACTGTTGTTCCACCCAATTCCATACTATTTAGCGGCACTGCGATTACGCTACACAGCGAACGCGCCACTTATCAGTAAAAAAGCCGCCGCGCCTGTCGCGGCCGGGCGGCTTGCTATTCAGCGTTGCCGGACACCAGGGCCGCCGGCATCGCCAGCGGCACCTGAATCTCAGGATCAGAAGTCGTAACGAACCCCAATCTGATAACGCGGGCCTAAGTCAGTCAGATACCACAGCATCGCTTCGTTGCGGGCATGTGAGCGGCTGTCTTCACCGGTCAGGTTCAGACCTTCCACCGACACGGTCAGCCGTTCGTTGACATCGTAGCTGACACTCATATCCAGCTGCCAGTAGTCTTCTTCAAAGCGCGGGTTGTTCGAACCGCCTTTGTTCACTTCTGCCAGATATTTATCCCGCCAGTTCCACGCGACCCGCGCCTGCAAGCCTTCTTTTTCGTAGATGGCGACCAGGTTGGCGGTGTCGGACAGACCAATCAGCGCAAACTGCGACTCGGCCGGGTTGGCGTTGACGTCAAAACCCACATCACCGCGCACTATGGTGTAGTTGGCCTGAATACCAAAGCCGGTTTCACCAAAGAAGTGCTGCACCGCCAGCTCGCTGCCGTAGATCTTCGCCGCTTTGTTGTTGTCCGGCGTATTGGTACGGAAGATCACTTCCGGATCGTCGGAGTTGGCGACTAAGTCAAAGCCTGGGTTATTGGCCAGGAAGTCAATCTGGTCCTGCGTGCCGGTAAACTGCGGATTGGCGCCATATTTGGCGATCATGTCCGGGTGCGCACGGAACTGGGTGTACACCATCATCGCGTACAGATAAGTGTCGTCCAGCGGGTAACCGGCGTTACGCAGCGCCTGCGCTGCCGCCAAAGCCCGTGGTCCGGCCGTCACGTCGCGAATGCCCAGCAACGGCTGGTCGACCTGCCGGCTGCCGATAAAGTTCACCACGTCTTTCTGGAAGAAACCAGCCGACACATAGCTGTCCGGGTTGTAATACCACTCCAGACTGATGTCGTAGTTGGACGATTCCAGCGGTAACAACCGTGGGTTGGACGCATTCGCGGTTGGCTGGGCGCCAAACATGGTCGAACCACCACCACCACCGAAGTTAGACGCCGACACCCCGAGGCTGCCAAGGCCCGCGCGGGCGATGGTTTTGCTGAACGAGAAACGGCCAATCAGGTCGTCACGCAGGTGCAAGGTGAAATCGAGGCTCGGTAACAGGAAGTCGTATTCATTGTCGGCGCTGAACGGCTTGGCCGGCTGCGAACCATCGACATAAGAGATAATGTCGTTGTTGTCTTCCCAGCGGAAATACACGGTATTAACCAGTGAGCTCGACTCTGACTCAGTTTTTTCGTACCGCAAACCGGTCAGCACATCAAACGGCATCTTGCCGACTTCGCCAGACAACGAGAACTGGAAGTAAGCCGCTGTGGTGTCTTCTTTGACGATGTTGTCAAAAGACAACGAGGATTCGGTCCCCGTTGGAATACCCGGATACAGTTTCAGTGCGGCGTCATACAAAGCACGTGGGTCAGCAATAAAGCCATAACCACCGCTTCTTGGCGTGAAGTCGTCAAATTCACCCGGCACATCAAAGGCTTTGATCAAATCACCAAATTCACCCGGATTGCCGACGTTCCAGTTACCGAGCGCAATGTTGTTCCCGGCGGTCTGGAAAGAACGCGATTCCATCGAACGGGTTTCGACACCGAAATCAAAACGGCCGCCGTCCAGTTCGTACATCAGGTCCAGTTTGACCTGGGTGATGTCACTTTCCTGGCTGGCATTGCGGATACGGGCAATCGATGAACCGACATCCCCGGCGTCCACTTTGCCATTGCCGTTGGCACCTTTGCCCGGCACTGTGTCGTTATAAACGTTCTGAAAAGTCGGCAGCGTGGCGCCCCAGAACCATTCGCGCGACGTGACAATAGGTGCACCGAGGCCAACCGCCAGCTCACCAGAGCCACGTGGGCCTGTGCCACGGCTGTGCATATTGGAGTCATGCGCATCCAGCACAAAAGTTAAATCGTCGCTGTATTCATATTTGAAGTTCACGCCCAGCGATTTCAGCGTGTTGGTTTGTTCACGCCATTGCTGCTCGTAACCTTCGTCGACCGCACCGGTGTAGACTTCTTTGATGTAAGACGGCGTTTTCACCAGGTTATTGTCGAATTCGACAATCTTGGTGTTGCTGCCGGTTTGCATCCAGTTGCCCACTTCGCCGCGGTGTTCCTGCAGCACGTTTTCAGCAAAAGTGTAATCGGTGGTGGCGGTGAATTTTTCGCTGGGTTTGTATTGCAGCGTGATCTGGCCGTTGTCGCGTTCCCGCTCGGTATTGGAAAAAGCATAACGGATGTCATTGGGCCGGGCATATAACTGCCCTTGCGCCGGCGCATTGCGCACTTCAGTGGCCGTGCTGTTCCAGGTGCGGTTTAAGTCGGCGATGTCATCCCAGTAATCGACCTGCCAGTCGTTGACGGTCGCACCGGTATAACCGGAGTGGCGCACCTGATGGCTGGCCGATACCGCGACACCAAATTTGCCGTCGTCGGTGGCATGACTGAAAATACCGGAAATTTCCGGCGTAACGTCATCCCCGGTTCTGTTGGTGGTGTCGTGTGCCGCTTTCACGCCGATGCTGGCGACGTTGTCGCTGCGCTCCAGCGGTTTGGCAGTTAACACGTTGACCGTGGCACCGATACCGCCGGTGGCGATATTGGCTTTGCTGGTTTTGTACACTTCGACGCCGCTGATGCTTTCTGACGCCAGATTGGAGAAGTCAAAAGCACGGGCGCCACCGCCACGGGTGGTGCCGTCTGCGCCGGAACCAGCGGCATAAGTGGTGGCTGACGGCATGGTGCGGCCGTTCAGCGTCACCATGTTGTTGTCACCGCCAAAACCCCGCACTGTGACTTCCGCGCCTTCGCCGTTGGTGCGGCTGATGGACACCCCGGTGATCCGCTGCAGCGATTCTGCCAGGTTGGTGTCCGGGAATTTACCGATATCTTCTGCAGAGATGGCGTCTACCACCCCCATAGATTCGCGCTTGATAGCTGCAGCCTGTTGCATACTGCCACGGATACCACGCACCTGAATCACTTCAACATCGGTGCTGTCCGCATTCGGCTGAGCCGGTGCCTGCTGCGCATAAACCGGCAGCATGGCGGTACCGCCAAGCAGCAAGGTCACAGCCTTGGCTACCGCGGTCCTGGTGAACATTTTATTATTTTTCATTCTATCCTTACCCTCTTTGACTTGTTGCGAGTCGCACAAATCAGACATCCGGCTACTCATGCTGTGGTCGCACTATGTGTATTCGCCAGTCGGTCTGCGGTTACAGGCGCGGTTCTGCCCTGCCTTCCTGCGGGTACAACGCCGGACGGATCTATGCCTGCAGTCATTGATTGTAGTGATCCTGCCTTTGTGGTGAAGTTGCCAAAATGCATTAGCATTTTGCTTTTTTTAACAACCCAACAACCGCGCCGCCTGCAAGGTTGAAAGCGCTTTCCGATAAGCACGCTGAACAGCGATTTTTACTATTTTGGTAAAAAAATGCCAGCCTGACCACGCAGTAGCCAGCTGGCGATCGACAGATTCAGCGCCAGCCCCAGCAAGCGGCCGTAATCATAAAAAAACGAGGCCAGCAACGGCTTGAAGAAGGCCAGCTGCCCGACGGTCAGCACCGTGGCGGCTTCGATAAAAAGGGAGGTCACGACGGCCAGCGTAATCGCCACCGCCCGATACATCCAGCGCTGATGTCGTTGATACTGGCGCTTGAGCACGGCGTACAGCGCCATTGAAAACGAGATCAGCATCGCCAGGCTTATCACCAGCAAACCGATAAAACGCATCCCCAGCGCATCCGGTGTTAAAAATAAATGCAGCCAGACGCCGGACACTGCCATCAGATAAGCACTCGCCAGCACTATCCGGCCACTGTACCTGTGCCAGCGCGGGAACTGCTGTCGCAGCTTTGGCGAAAACTGCCAGGGCATGGTCAGAAAGAACGCGATACCACTGCCGCCATGGACCAGCACCGCCCAGGGCGATACCAGATATTGTGGATTGACCAGCTGCACAAACAAGGCAGACTCTGCGCTTTGCAGCAGTAACAGCGCGAGGATCAGCGCGGCCGGAATGGCCGGGATAGCACACAGTAACCACAAGGTGAGGACCAGCGGCCAGTTGTGGCTGAGCCTGGTGTTATCGGGCATGGTGGTATCGGGATTGGTATTGTCTGGCATGGTGGTGCCTGATTTGGTGCTGTCTGGCTTCACATGAGGGGGTGGCATCACGGTCATCGGCAGTTCTCCTAGTTGTGTTTTGAGGCGATGCCCGGCATGCTGCAGCAGCAGACAATTTTCGTCGTCCGGCTCCACAGGCGCGGACTGTTCTGAGTGCAGGCCAATTGGCAAAGACTGACCGACACCGACGCAAGGCACTGATTTTAAATAGTAAACAGATAAAAAACAGGAAAAGCCTGGCAGATGACCGAACACGCACTGGCATACTTTTTTAATGCGGCAACCCTGACCATCATCGGCTTCAGCCTGCATTTGCTGATGCTGCGCGTCAGACAACAGCCGTTTTATTGGCCACTGGCCGGCTGTTTGCTGGCGATTGCTGTCTTGATGAGCCAGCCTTGGCTGCGTGATCTGCCATTGGCGCTGCGCCAGCTGTTTTTGCTGCTGGCACTGCCGGCCTTGTACTTGCTGCCGCCTTGTTTCTGGCTCTATGTGCAGGGCCTGACCAGCAGCATGCCATGGCAGTTCCAGCGCCGACACCTCAGACATCTGGTACCGGGTGGCCTCACCCTTGTGATTGCCATCTGCGGAGCCCTGCTGCCGGCCGAGGTCCGCTACGGCTTGCTGGTGGAAGGCAGCGAGCAAGTGCTGACCAGCGCCACACCGGCGCTGCGCTACTTCGTTTATGGCCTGGTGATCCTCACCTTCGTGCTGATACTCGGCTGGTGTGTCTACGCCGGCTATTATCTGGTAGCCGTCTGCCGGCAGTTACATTGCTACCGGGCGGCACTTCGCCAGATTTTTGCCAGCACAGAACGTCAGGAGCTGCAGTGGATTGCCGGGCTGCTGGCGGTGGTCACTGTCATTTGGCTGTTCGCGGCACTCTCGCTGCTGTATGACAATCTGGTGGGCCCGCTCAGTATCGACCCGGCGTTGCAACAAGGAGCTATTCTGCTGCTGGTCTGGTATCTCGCCAGCTGGGGCCTGCGGCAAAAACCGGGTTTTGCTGAGCTGGATCAGACGGACAGCGACACCGCGGCGGTGCTGGCCGGCTTAAACAGCGCGACCAGCAACAGCGCTGTTAGCGGCACCAGTCCGAACACTGAACATCAAGATCCTGGATCCGCTGAAACGCATTCCGCTGAACCTAAGTATCAGCGCTCGGCGCTACACGCCGAACTGGCCAGCAGCATCGCTGCCAAACTGCAGTTGGCGATGCAGCAGGACCAGCTGTTTCTGGATGCGTCTTTGTCGTTACCCAAGCTGGCCAAACATATCGCCACTTCGCCCGCTTATCTGTCACAAACCCTGAACGAAACCCTGGGGATGAACTTCTTTGATTTTGTGAACCGCTACCGGGTGGCGGCCGCCAGACAACAACTGACCAGCACAGAGGCCACCGCCCTGGAAGTGGCGATGCACGTTGGCTTTAACGCCAAATCTTCGTTTTACGCCGCCTTTAAAAAAGAAACCGGTCTGACGCCGCAGCAGTATCGTCAGCAGCAGCGCCAGTCAGCCGGCCGGCGCTGAGCGCGTGACGCTGTGCCGTCAACAGCGCCGCCGGCCTTACAGTTGCTGCAGCAGCAGCTCTGCTTTGGCAAACACTGGCTCGCTGGCAAAGCTTTGATTGGAAAGCACAATCAGCGTGAAACCTTTGTCGCGATAAATCCGCAGCCCCGCACTGATGCCGACAAAATCGCCGCTGTGCCCGACCACACGCCCGTTGTGGCCTTGCCGCACCGAAAAGCCATAACCGTAACTGCGTGCATTCAGTTCAGGTTTGGCGCTGTACGCCGCTTCAGTCAGGGCCGCCGGCAGCAACTGATAGCCGGTTAAAGCTTTGGCAAATTTATACAAATCAGCGATGGTGGAGTAACCGCCGCCGGCAGCATTGCCTTTCACCGCATGCATAAACCAGTTGCTTTGCATTGACTGAAGCGCCGGTGAAAAGCCATAACCCATCGCCAGATTTGGCGTCACGCCGTCAATGTCGAAATTACCGCTCTGCGTCATGCCGGCTTTGGCATAAATATGCTGCTGCACATAGTCATCATAAGCCATGCCGCTGACCTGCTCGATCACCATGCCCAGCAACAACATGCCTTCATTACTGTAGCCAAACCGACTGCCGGGTTTGGCCGCCAGCGGCCACTGCTTCAGCAAAGGCCGGAACTGCTGCAACTGTCGAAACTGAAGGTGCTGTGAGTCAGCATATTGCGGCCAGCCCAGCCCGCTGGTGTGGCTTAACAGCTGTTGCAGCGTGATTTGCGCAAAGTCGGCCGAGCCAAACAGCGCCGGGTCAACATAACGCACCAGCTTGTCCTGCAGTGACAGTTTCCCGGCCTGAGATAGCTGTAAGATACTGACAGCAGTAAACATTTTATTCATCGACGCCAGATTAAAGCGGGTCTCGGTATTGTTCGGCACCTGAAAACGTAAGTCAGCCATGCCCTTGGCCGTCTGATAAAGCACCCCTTGTGCATCTGCCAGCAACACAGTGCCGGAAAAGGCGTGCCGACTGGCCAGCCGGTCCACATAACCCGACAATTGCTGCACCAGCTGCGCAGTGGTCAGCGGTGTTTGTACCGGGACTTTGGCCGGCCGGTACAACAGTTCCGCCGTCGTCAGCTGATAAGGCGGCTTGGCCGTAACACCAAGCCGCAGCTGGTAAGTCAGTTCAGTCGTCGCAGAGCGCAGCTCGGCCAGAATTTGCGATTCGCCCTGTTGGCTTTGCCACTGCGGCGGCTGCACCAGTTGCAGGCGGCCATGCAGCCCTTTGAGATCGCTCAGATAAGCGATGATGTACTGCCGGGCGGCGCCTCCCAGGTCTTGCAGGCTGTCAGGCGCAAATTCGGCGTCGACATAGCGGCTGATGGCTTGCGGGTCGTCCTGTTGCAGCATTTGTAAAAAGCAACCGGTTTTGGTGTCGGCAAGCGCTGCGGTATTGACGGGGGCAGCAGCTGCCGCGCTGGCGGTTGAGGTTATTGTTGCAGCAAAAACGGTGCTGCTGAGCAACAGCACCAGCCAGCTGGCCACTATCCGACGCCCAGGTATCCACTGCACAGGTATCCACTGCACAGGTATCCAACGCAAAGATAAGGCGACACATTTCATCAAGGGCTGCACAGCCACTTTTATAACTGGGATGGATATCATCAAAGGTCCTCGGGGATGATTTGCACAAAGACCGGCGGGTTGAATACAACAACCACCGGCCACCAGCCCTGAGTGTCGGCAAATGGGCTTCCAGCGACGATGGCGAAATGCTACTGTTTTGATACGGAAAAGATTCGGAACTTTAACGATAAGGAAATCAAAGGGTTGAACAATGAAACCAGCATCAAGCCCGCCATTGCTGTCACGCTGACCACACTGCAAGCTGGTTTTATCCTCAACGACCAGCAGGTGTTGCCGGCCACCGGTGAAGTATTTTTGGCCAGCGGCGTGCAGACGCTGGAACCCAAAGTGATGGCGGTGCTCTTGGTGCTGGTCCGTTCGATTGGCCAGCCGGTCAGCGCCGAACAGATTTTTGCCGAAGTCTGGCCGCGTTCGGTCTACAACCCCATCGCGGTGCGCCGCTCCATCAATCAGTTACGCAACTTGTTTCAGGACACCGACAAATCGCTGATCCGTACCCACCCCAAACGGGGTTATGCCCTGCATGCACGCCTGGCGCAGGCTGCCAAGACCCAAGCCGAGCCCCAACAGGCGGCAGAGCTGACGCAACCCGCAGAGGCACTGCACGGCGCACCAGTAAGCGGTATCACAAAAGACTCTTTGCCGGCACATACAACACCAGCAGATGCCGGAGCTGCCAGTACCGGGCCTGCTAACCCTGGGCCCGAAAGCACCGCCCCTGCCAACACCACAGCCCCACAACGCCGGCCGCAGGCGGGCGCTCTGTTGGCGACCCTGAAGCCGTTTGCCTTGTGGCTGCTGCCGTTATGCCTGCTGATCAGCGCTTTCTGGTGGCTCAAACCCGCGCCGGTCAGCCAGCCAACCCGCTGGCAAGTCAGCGCCTTACAACCGCTGACGGCATCACAAGCCGAAGAAAGCTTCAGTTTATATACCCCAGACAGCAGCGCTGTAGTGTACCTGCGACACAGCAATCAGGCAGGTGGCGCCAGCGCCTTGTGGCTGGCGCCCAACGACGGTCAGCAGCACCGGCTGTTGTATCAAAGCCAGCTGCCCATCAAATTTTTCGCTTTTATTGCAGCCAGCGACGAGACACCCATTGAGGGGCAAGTTACAGGGCCCGACAAAGCGCCTGATTCAGCGCCTGATTCAGCGCCATCTTCAGCTCCGGACACAGCGCCAGTCTCTCCAGCGCCCGCCAGACCCGCATTACAGCTGGTGATCGCGCATGAGCTGGCAGGCGCGGTACAGTTTTTCCGCCTGCAGATCGCCGATACCCTGCTGTCCGGCCCGCCTGCTTCCGCTGAGCCCATTTCCAACCCGCAAATCCCGGGCGCCCCGGCTGCGGTTACAGCCAGACAGTCAGTACCTGCACCAGCACCAGCACCAGCACAAATACAAGCAACAACACAACAGTCAGCCCAGCTGACGCCGCTGCTGACGCTGGCAGACAGCAGCCTGTTCAGCCCGTTTTTTGTCGCCAATCAGCAGTTGTATTTTTTGGCGCGCCAACAAGGGGAACAACGGCTGTTTCAGGCCGATTTAACCACAGGCCAGCTCAGCCTGTTACTGGCCCCGAGCCATCAGTTCAGCCCTTATCGCATCGCGCCGGCGCCTCAACAGCAGATTGCGCTGCTGGGCTTTGATCACCAGCAAAGGTCGCAGATCAAACTGCTGACGACTGACACTGCGACCTTGACCGACTACAAAACGCTGGATGCCAACTGGTACTTCCTGGCCTATCACCAGGCCGGCCAAGGTTATCTGCTTAGTGACGGTAAGGCCCTGTTTTATCTCGACAACACCAGAAAAATAAGCCCGCTCACTTTTGAAAATTACGCCTTTATTCACTACCCGGCGCTGTCGCCGGATGGCCGCCACATCAGCTACACCCGCGCCGATATTCAGGGGGATCTGTTCAGCCTGCAGTGGCCGGACGAACAGCCACAACCGCTGACGGCATCGTCCCGCCATAACTGGCAAGGCAGCTTTTCCCCCGATGGCAAACGGCTGGCGTATGTGTCGAACAAACATGGTCACAGTCAGATTTTCTTAAAGGACCTGGCCAGCCAGCAGGAATGGCTGCTGTACGCCAATTCAGACCAGCAACTGGCGTTGTCGCAGCCCATCTGGTCGGCCGACGGTCAGCAATTGGCTTTTGCCCGCAATCAACGGCTGGTCCTCATCCAACTGAGCGACAACGGGCAGCCAAATACCAGCGGGCCACAGGGCGAAAGCAGGCCACCAGATCCGGAGCAGCGCCAGTACATGGGCCAGGAGCTGGACCAGGGGCTGGGGCAGCCGGTGCAGTGGCTCAGTAACCCGGCGCGACTGCTGCTCAGACAACCCGGCCAACCGGCCAGCCGCTGGCTGTTGTACGACGTGGCAAGTCAGCAACTGCAAGCGCTGGGGGCCAGCAACCACACTTTGTTTTTCAGCGCCGGGCACTGGTTCGAGGCTGATGCACAGCAGCTGCGCATCCTCTCCAGCCCGCTGACAGCGGCCACGGCAACAGCTGCGCCGCTTCAACTCAGTCAGGGCGAAGTCGCCCGCGCGGTGTTTACCGCAGATGAGCACCAACGTATCGTCAGGCAGTTTGTCAAAGCAGAGGGCATTTATCTGCTGCTGACCGGCCAACCAGCAGCCGGCCAGACCAGCGTCTGGTTTGTCAGCGCCGCCAGCCAGCAAGCGGTCAAAGTGGCGGATGTGCCACTATCAGCTCAGCAAATCTGGGATTTGCGCGACATCAGCCTGCGCGACGTTAGCCTGCGCGGCATAGCCCAGCCACAGCAGCCGCAAAAAAACCGGCTGCAAATTTTGTATGGCCAGGAGACGAGCGAAAAAGATATCCAGACGCTTCGTTTTAGCAAGGTAACAACAGAATAAGCCAGCGCCTGTATGGCGCTGGCTGATCGTTCAATGGATGGGGAGCGTCGCGTGACGCGCATCCGCTGCCGCAGCAAAGCACAAGCGCAAACACAGGCAGAAGGTGGGGTTATTGATACAGGGACTTCGCCAGTCGCTCAGGGCGTGGCAGGTAATAATCATCGTAGTCGAGCGAAAAAGCGACATGCGTGGCCTTGCCCAGCAATTCCCGCCGAGGCACTAAGCCAAACACCCGCGAGTCGGCGCTCTGGCGGCGATTGTCGCCGAGCACCAGGTAGTAGTCAGCCGGGATAGTGACAGGGCCAAAGTTAGCCAGCACCGCCGGCTGGCTTTTGTCCAGTTGCATCAGATGCGCCCGCTCGCCCAGTTGTTCGGTCGCGGTGCTCATCAAAGGCGAGTCGTGTTCCAGCCGATAGCGCAGCGGCTGGCCGTTCAAAAGCAAAACCTCATTGCGCATCGCAACCGTGTCCCCCGGCAACCCCACCACCCGCTTGATCAGCCGGTTTTGCGCCGCGGCCGAATCAAACACCATGATGTCGCCACGGGCCGGCTCGCCGGTGCGCCACAACGCATGATTGGTAAAGGGCACCCGCAGGTCGTAGGCCATTTTATTGACCGTCACCCGGTCGCCAATCGCAATAGTCGGCTGCATCGAGCCGGTCGGCACTGTGTACCAGTCGGCGCAGGCGCTGCGAAACACCGTCATCAATGCAATCAACAGGATAAAACTGCGGTTGGCCTGAAAAAACCG
>JACCDQ010520840.1_pt1 | contig 12158 bp, 5 predicted proteins | sample 7446031 | NCBI WGS metagenome assembly JACCDQ01 (sample SAMN15323442, study PRJNA562643) | freshwater metagenome | isolation source: river surface water | place: USA:Blue River Watershed | collected 2017-08-17
CGGCAGCAATCTTGATGTTGCCGTCGGTGCCGTTCTTGAAACCGACCGGGCACGACAGGCCCGACGCCAGTTCGCGATGCACCTGCGATTCGGTGGTACGGGCGCCGATCGCGCCCCAGCTGATCAGGTCGGCGATGTACTGCGGGCTGATCACGTCGAGGAATTCGGTGCCGGCCAGCAGGCCCATTTCATTGATCTGCACCAGCAGCTCGCGCGCGATGCGCAGGCCGTCATTGATGCGGAAGCTGTTATCGAGGTAAGGGTCGTTGATCAGGCCCTTCCAGCCGACCGTGGTGCGCGGCTTCTCGAAGTAGACGCGCATCACGATCTCGAGATCGTCCTTGAAGCGCTCGCGCTGCTCGACGAGTCGGCGCGCGTATTCGATGCCAGCCTTGGTGTCATGGATCGAGCACGGGCCGATCACGACCATCAGGCGGTCGTCCTGGCCGTGCAGGATGCGATGCAGCGCGGTGCGGGAATTCGCGGTAACGGTCGCGATTTTCTCCGTGCAGGGGAATTCCCGGATCAGGTGCGACGGCGGCGTCAGTTCCTTCAATTCTCTAATCCTCAAATCGTCGGTGCGGGGCATGGCATCTCCAGGAATGGTTAGCACTTATTCGATACGCAGAAAACAAAAAACCGCCATTCCTGGCGGTTTTCAAGATTCGGTTTCGGTTCTGCTTTTACGTGAACTTACCGCTTCTCCACCGCCCGGGGGCTGGGGTAGCTAAAGTAAAAGTCGAAGTAAAAGCGCAGAACGGACATCGTTTTCAACACTTCAGGGTCGAGCGAGCGGCCATGGTGCTATAAATCAGCCGCTTTGGCAAGCGACGCTGCCATTTTATTAATCAGCTGCCGGTACCGCCGACGGTGAGGTCTTCGATACGCAACGTCGGCTGGCCAACGCCGACCGGCACGCTCTGTCCGTCCTTGCCGCAGACGCCGACACCGGAATCGAGGCGCATGTCCTTGCCGATCATGGACACGCGGTTCAGCACGTCCGGGCCGTTGCCGACCAGCGTCGCGCCCTTGACCGGATACGCAAGGCGACCGTCTTCGATCATCCATGCCTCGCTGGCCGAGAACACGAATTTGCCGTTGGTGATGTCGACCTGGCCGCCGCCGAAGTTCACCGCATACAGGCCCTTCTTCACCGACGCGATGATCTCTTCCGGATCGCGGTCGCCGGCCAGCATGTAGGTGTTGGTCATGCGCGGCATCGGCAGGTGCGCATACGACTCGCGTCGGCCATTGCCCGTCACCGGCATCTTCATCAGGCGCGCATTCAGCGTGTCCTGGATATAGCCTTTCAGGATGCCGTCCTCGATCAGCGTCGTGCACTGGGTCGGGTTGCCTTCGTCATCAATGTTCAGCGAGCCGCGGCGGTCGGCGATGGTGCCATCGTCGACCACGGTCACGCCTTTCGCAGCGACGCGCTCGCCGATGCGGCCCGAGAACGCGCTCGAACCCTTGCGGTTGAAATCGCCTTCGAGGCCGTGGCCGATCGCCTCATGCAGCAGCACGCCGGGCCAGCCCGGTCCGAGCACGACAGTCATCGGGCCGGCCGGTGCCGGACGCGCCTCGAGATTGGTCAGCGCGGAATTCACCGCCTCGCTCGCATATTTTTCAATCAGCTCTTCGCTGAAATACGCGAAGTCATAGCGGCCGCCGCCGCCCGAAGTGCCGACTTCGCGACGGCCGTTTTGCTCGGCAATTACGGTCAGCGACAGGCGCACCAGCGGACGGATGTCGGCGGCGATCACGCCGTCGCTGCGCACGACGAGCACGACGTCATGCTCGCCGGAGAGGCCGGCCATCACCTGCACGATGCGCGGATCCTTCGCGCGCGCGATGCGCTCGATCTTTTCCAGCAATTGCACTTTCGCGGTCGCATCCAGCGACAGCAGCGGATCGCGCGGCAGGTACAGCGAGCGCGCGGTACCGGGACGAATGGCAGAAGCGACCTTCACGCGGCCGGCGCCCTGGCGCGCAATCGTGCGCGTGGCAGCGGCCGCATCAAGCAGGGCGCGCTCGGAAATGTCGTCGGAGTAGGAAAAAGCAGTCTTGTCGCCGGACACGGCACGTACGCCGACGCCCTGGTCTATCGAGAAGCTGCCGGTCTTGACGATGCCTTCTTCGAGGCTCCAGCTTTCGCTCTTGGTGAACTGGAAGTAGAGGTCGGCGTAATCAACCTTGTGCGTGAAGATAGAGCCGATCACTGACAGCAGTTTGCCCTCGTCGAGCCCGTTCGGCGTCAGCAGCAATTCGCGGGCAGCAGCCTGGGTCTGCAGGTTCGGTTCAATAATCTTCATGGGAAATCCGTCGGCGGTCAGAAACGAAGCTTGATTCTAATGGATCGCGCCAACCCGCGCCGGCCCGGCAGACGCTCAGAGCTTGCGGTGTTTCAGTGCGGGAAGGCTGGCGCGCACGCTGTCCATGCGGTCGCGATTGACCTCGCCCAGCACCACGCCCTCGCCTTCGGCCAGTTCGGCACGCAGCTCGCCCCACGGATCGACCAGCATGCTGTGACCCCAGGTGCGACGGCCGTTCGGATGCTGTCCGCCCTGCGCCGACGCGAGCACGAAGCACTGGTTCTCGATCGCGCGTGCCCGTATCAGCACCTCCCAGTGCGCGCGGCCGGTGGTCGCGGTGAACGCGGCAGGCAGGACGATCAGGTCGCAGTGCCCCATCGCACGGTACAGCTCGGGAAAGCGCAGGTCATAGCAGATCGACAGGCCGACGCGCGCGAACGGCGTCTGCAGCACCGCAATCTCGCCGCCCGGCACGATCGTGCGTGATTCATCGAAGGATTCTTCACCGCGAGAAAAACCGAACAGGTGGATCTTGTCGTAGCGCGCGGCCTGTGTGCCGTCCGGCGCATAGGCGAGCAGGCTGTTGAGTACCTTGCCCGGCTCGGCCGAGCGCAACGGTATCGTGCCGCCGAGCAGCCAGATGCCGCATTCCCTCGCCAGCGCCGACATGAAGCGCTGCAGCGGGCCGTCGCCGGCGGCTTCCGCATGCGCGAGCTTGTCAGTGTCGCGGCGGCCAAGAATGGCCCAGTATTCGGGCAGCATCACCAGCTGCGCACCGGCGGCGGCCGCCTCGCGCACCAGCCTCGCTGCGGTCTCGCAGTTTTCTGCCGGTTCCGGCGTCGATACCATCTGCACTGCCGCGACGGTGAAACTGCGCGGCGCTTCGCCTGCCTTCGTGTCCGTGCTCATTGCGTGCCTGCCTTGTCCTGTTCGCCGGCCACCTTGTTGCGCCGTACCGGCACCTTCTTGATCACCGGATCCTTCCACGGGCCGGTCACCTGGTATTCCTGCGTCAGTGCCGCCGACAGCGGGCTCTTCAGCAGGTATTGCGCGAGGAAGGAACCGAGCCCGATGACCGGGTTCACTGCGAGTCCGTAGACCACCGAAGCGCCGCCGGCGTTCAGTTCGGGTATCACGACCACGCCAAGGTTCTGCGTCTCTTCGGCGAGGTCGACAGTACCGTCCATCAGTACCACGGCCGCCGGGCCGCGCATCTTGAAGCTGTCGGTCTTCAGCACGCCGCGGCCGATGGTCGCAGTGCTGGCAATCGATTCGAATTCGAAACCCTTCGAGAATACATCGCGGAAATCCAGCGTCAGCCGGCGCGGCAGCGATTGCAAGCTCATCACGCCGAGCAGCTTGGCCACGCCGGGATCGGCCTTCAGGAACTGGCCGCTTCCCAGCTTCAGGCTGAGGCTGCCGGACAAGCTGGGAAAATCGAACATGGTCGGGTCGCCACGCCAGCTGAGCTCGCCTTCGAGGCTGCCCTTGCCGCCTCTGACCGCTTTCTCGAAGCCGAGGCGGTCAAGCAGCTGGCCGGCATCGAGGATGTCGAGTTCGTAGTTCAGCTGCGTCTGGCCTTCGCCCTGCCCCGTGACCCAGCGTCCGGTCGCGCGCATGTTGGCGCCCGGGTTCGACAGGGCCAGCCGGCTGATCCGCCATTCGCGGCCGCTGCCGCTCGACAGCGTCGCATTCGTGGCGCCCAGCTCAAGGCGGCCGAGCTTCAAGCCGCGCAGTTCGAAACTGTCGGCGACGATATCGAGCCCCGGCAATTCGGAAAATGCCTTCTTGCCGGCGAGGATATCGGTGACGTCGGACGCATCGTTGCCCTGTATCTTCAGCAGCGACAGCCGAGCGCTGAGCTTGCCGGCGCCGCGCTCGGCGGCCGGATCTTCCCATGTGGCCCGGCCGGCAATCTCATCGGCGCTGAGGTTGAACTGCCAGCCGCCGCGCACATGGCTCGCGCCCACCACAGCGTTGTTGATCGTGCGGTCACCAAAGGTCAGCTCCCGGGCGCGCAGGCTGACCGACTCCGGCGTGACGAAGGCTGCAGGCGACATGCCGGAACCTGCATCGGCAGCGGCATTGTCGACGTCGAGCTCGGCGGCCAGCCTGCGCCAAGCATCGAGGTTCAGTGTCGAAAGATTCACGGCAATCGATACGCCGCTGTCGAGCATGGCGGGCGTCGAATTGACCGCAATCGCGCCGCGCGTGAGCCGCCAGTTCGCGTTGCCGCGGGCCGGACGCTGCCGCAGGTAGCGCGCAGAGATCGCCCGCCCGAGATTGACGCGGATTTCTTCGCTCTGGGTCGCGTTGTCGAACACGCCGACCGGCGAGATCGCCACCCGCAGCGGCAGTGTCTCGGACGCCGTCTTCTGCAGCGGCGCCGGCAGGTCGATCGCCACGCCGGCCAGCGAGGACTCGAGCGTGAAGTCGAGCCGCTGGTTGCGTACCTTCACGTTGGCGGCATACCGGGTCGCGCCCGACAGCTTGCGCACCAGGCGCTTGGCCGAGGCACCCGGAACGAAGCGCGCGATGCCGTCGACGGTGAAGGCGCCGTCGAGCCGGACCGCGGTGCTGCCGTCACGCTGCGTGCCGCCAGTGAAGGACACCGGGCCGCCGAGCATATTGCCCTGCAGTCCGTTGAGCTGGAAGCCGTGGTCGGAAAAGCCGATGTCGCCGACCAGCTGCTGTACCGGCGGCAGCGAATTCAACAGTTGGACCTCGTTGCCGGACAGGCGCACGCTGCCCTGCACGCTCGGCTGGCCACCATCGGTCAGCGGCAGCTGCATCTTCAGCGTGGTGCGCGCGCTGCCGGTAGCTCGCGTTTCATCGGTCAGGTTGCCGATCCAGCCAGCGATCGGCGTGGCGTTCACGTAGGCGAGCATCGTCGGCAGCGAACCGCTGGCCGTGCCGGCAACGTCGAGCAGCGGGCGGTCAGCCAGTAGGTCGGGGATCACGACATCGACCGCAGACAGCGCCACGCCCTGCGTTTTCGCACTGTCGGCATGGATCGCCAGCCGCGTACGATCAAGCGTCAGCTGCCCTTCGATCTCTTCGATGCGCGGCCACAGCAGCGTGCGGCGATCCGCCGCCAGTTCCTGCGGCGCGGGACTGAGCCGCGCGTGCGAGAGCTTCGCGGCCAGCCTGAACACGCCGTCGCTGGCTGCGCCGCGCCTGGGCACGAACGGGAATTTGTCGAGATTGCCGCGGATCGTCAGGTTCACATCCTGCGCGCGCCCGTCGAGGATGCCGCGGTTCATCCAGTCGCGCGTGTCGGTACCGACGATGGCAGGCAGGTAGCCGGCCACGCGCGTCAGCTCGACCTCGGGGAAATGCGCGCGCAGGTCGAGCTCGCCGAGCTTGCCTGCGGCCAGCGGCCAGGGCAGCACATGCGAGCCTTCCGCATGGCCGCGCAATCCCGCCTGCAGGAATTCCATGCCGGCGATCTTCAGGGCCAACTGGCTGCGATTGGCGCGGAATGTCCAGCTGCCATCAAAGGCAAGGTCGTCAAAGAACAGTGTCGACTCGTTCAGGTAGCCGGCCAGGTACAGCGTGCTGCGCTGGCTGCGGATGCGCAGGCGGCCGCCGTCCTGCGTCGCGTCGATGTCGCCGGACAGTCCGTCGAAACCCGGGACGGCTGCCGCCGATCCTGTGGCGAGCTGCTGGCGCAGGGTCAGGCGCTCGAAATTGCCGCCGACCTTGAAATTGCCGTTGCCGGGCAAGCTGCCGTCCCAGGTGGCTGCAAAATTTTTCAGCATGCCGCGCGGCGCATAGTTGTCGAGCAGGCGACGCTCGTCGGGCGGCAGCGGGAGATGGGTAGCCAGTGCCGCCAGTGCCTCGAGGTCGAGCTCGGTCACCTTCAGTTCATGGCGCTCCGGATGGCGCGCGGTGCCGGCGGCATAGCGATGGCTGACGGTGGTTCGCGGCAGCACCGCGCCCTGCTCGGTGCGCAGCGAAAAATCGGTCAGCGTCAGCACGTGTCCATGCTCGCCGAACGAAAACAGTTTTTCCTTCAGGCCGGTACCGGTCTCGCCGGCCGAGATGCGTCCGCCGACTTCAAGCAGCTGCAGCGGCTGCAGGCCCTCACCCAGCGTGGCCGACAGGTTGCGCAGGTCGAGGTCGGCGGTCACGTCCTGCAGCACGCCGCGGTCGAAGCGCAGCCATGCGCGCAATGCACCCTCGCCGCCCTCGAGTTGCCACGGCAGGTCGAGATACGGCTTCCAGCCGTCGAGCCGCGCATCGCGCCAGTCGGCATACAACTCGCCCTGCCACTGCGAAAAGTCGGAGCGGCTTCCGGACAGCGCCGGATGCACGAAGTCGATGCGGAGGTCGATCGGCCCGGCCAGCGAGTCCGGCGGAGTCGCGCGCAGCGCGGCCTTGTGCGAGCGCCAGCGGTTGCGCAGCACGAAATCGATGTTCTTCAGGTCCAGCGGCGGTGCCTTGCGCAGCTGGTCGTGCCAGCGCAGCGTGCCGCCGCGTATCAGGATCTCGTGTTGCGCCAGCAGCCAGTCGAGCCCGTGGCCGTCGTCCGGCCTGCCGGTGTCGATGCGCATGCCGGCAACGTACAGCACGCCCTGCGGGTCGCGCTCGATCTCGAGGTCGGGACGCAGCAGTTCCAGCGAATGCAGGCGCAGCTGGCCAAGCAGCGACAGCCACGACACCGTCACGTTCACCTGCGGCAGCTGCAGCGCGCGCTCGCCCTGATCATTGTGAATGACGACATCGTCAAGCTGCAGCCGCGGGAACAGCCCGCTCCAGTTCGCATGGATGCCGTGGATCGTTACCGGGCGCTGCAGTGCCTCGCTGACCAGCTCCGACACTTCGGGCTTGTAGCGGTCGATGTTGGGCAGCACCAGATAGCGCAAGCCGAGGAACATCGCGCAGAACGCAAAATAGGCGACCAGCACCAGCACCAGCAGCCAGGACAGCGCGTGGTGGGTGACGCGATTGGCCGTGCGGACGGCGCCGACGGCGGTGCGCCATGCACCGCGCAGGCCGGCGGGGGAAGTCGCTTCGGATTGATCAGGCTGGGTCGACATCAGTCGGCAATTATTCTCGATTCGCACTGCATGCGCCGGGCGACGGCGAACCCCGCTTCGGCTTTGGTTATCATAGTCGCCAGCAGGTGAGCGATCGCTTCGCCCGCAATCGGATCCCCATGAGCACAAACCTGCCTTTGACCAGCGCTGCAGCTTCCCGGTTCGTCCAGCGCTGGATCGCCGCCGAGCCGGAGCGCGGCGCCGAACTGGAACAAGTCGCCGGATTATCGCTTGCCGCGGTCGATCTTGACCAGTTGCTTGAGCGACAGCGCACGCGCGCCCCGACGCTGCGTGCTGCAATGCGGCGGCTCCGCAACCTGCTCGTCGCGGCCATCGCCGAACGCGACCTGAGCGGCCGGGCCGGGCTCGATGAAGTCTTGACCGCGATCTCCCGCTTTGCCGACTTCGCGATCCGCCGCCATCTCGACGAACTGCACGCGGTCCTGTGCGATGCGCACGGCGTGCCGACCGGCGAGGAATCCGGGCGGCCGCAGCAGATGATCGTGGTCGGCATGGGCAAGCTCGGCGGCGGCGAACTGAACGTGTCTTCCGACATCGACCTGATCTTCCTGTACCCGGAAGGCGGCGAAACCGTCTGCACACGAGACGACCAGCGCCCCTTGTCGAACCATGAATTCTTCGTGCGGCTCGGGCGCAAGCTGATTGCCGAGATCGCCGAGATCACCGAGGATGGCTTCAGCTTCCGCGTCGACATGGCGCTGCGTCCGAACGGCGCGTCCGGCCCCCTGGCCGCGAGCTTCGCGATGCTCGAGGAATACCTGCTGGTGCAGGGACGCGAGTGGGAACGCTATGCGTGGGTGAAGGCGCGCGCCGTCACTGGCGATGCGGCCGATATCGCCCAGCTCGAGCGGCTGGTGCAGCCCTTTGTCTATCGCCGCTATCTCGATTTCGGCGCGATCAATGCGCTGCGCAACATGCATGCGCAGATCCGTGCCGAGGTGGTGCGGCAGGAGGCGCGCCATCCGGAACGCAATGTCAACGTCAAGCTCGGCCGCGGCGGCATTCGCGAGATCGAGTTCCTCGCGCAAGTATTCCAGCTAATCCGCGGCGGCCGCGATCCCGCGCTGCGCGACCGCTCGACGCGCGCAACGCTGCAGACACTGTCCGCCAAAAAGCTGCTCGCGCCGGAGGTCGTGCAGCGGCTGCTCGACAGCTACACCTTCCTGCGCAACATGGAGCACCGGATCCAGTATCTCGACGATGCGCAGACCCATGTGCTGCCCGCTTCCGACGAAGACCGGCAGCGGATCGCCGGCATGATGGGCTGCGCCGACACCGACGCCCTGCTGGCTGCCTATCGGGACTGCAGCCAGTGGGTGGCAGCGCAATTCGACGCAATGTTCGAGGAGAAGAGTACCCAGGCGGGCGACGAAGCGCAGCCGGCAGCACCGGTGCTGCAAGAGGTTGGCGAAGATGAACTGTCCGCTTATCTGGAATCGCTGGGCTTCGATGATGCGCCCGCAGCAGCACAGCGCCTGCTGGGCAGCTGGCGCGCGCCGCGCGTGCAGTCGCTGCCGGAACAGCGGCGCGCGCAGCTGCAGGCCCTGATGCGATCGGCGCTGCCGATGGTGGCGCGCCAAGGCGATGCCCGCGCGGCGGCGCTGAACCGGTTGCTGGATTTTTTCGACACGATTGCCCGTCGCTCGGCTTATCTCGAACTGCTGACCGAATTCCCGCATGCGCTCGAGCGCGTGGTTCGGATGATGGCGGCCAGCGGCTGGGCCGCGCAATACCTGACGCGCCATCCGGTCCTGATGGACGAACTGCTCGGCGATTCGGGCCCGGCAGATCCCGACTGGAACGCATTCGCGGACGAATGCCGGCAGCGGCTGCTGGCATTCGATGGCGATACCGAGCGCCAGATGGATGCGCTGCGCGAGCTGCATCACGCACAATTGTTCCGCCTGCTGGCGCAAGACCTCGGCGGACAGCTGAGCGTAGAGCGGCTGGCCGACCATCTGTCCGCACTGGCCGATGTGCTGGTCGGCGTAACGGTCGATGCCGTCTGGCGCACGCTGCCGAAACGGCATCGCGAACAGCCGGCCTTCGCCGTGATTGCGTACGGCAAGCTTGGCGGCAAGGAGCTTGGTTATGCGTCCGACCTCGACGTGATCTTCTTGTACGACGACGAAGACCAGGACGCGCCGCCGCTGTACGCGAAGCTCGCACAGCGTTTCATCACTTGGATGACCAGCCACACTGCGGCCGGCGTGCTGTTCGACATCGACATCGCGCTGCGGCCCGACGGTGCCAGCGGACTGCTGGTGTCGTCGTTTGCCGCATTCGAGAAATACCAGCGGCAGTCGGCCTGGGTCTGGGAACACCAGGCGCTGACGCGCGCGCGCTTCTGCGCCGGCGATGCCGCGATCGGCACACGCTTCGAGGCATTGCGCGTCGACCTGCTCAGGCAAGCGCGCGACCATGCCGAGTTGCGCAAGGAAGTGCTGGCCATGCGCAAGCGAATGCATGATGCGCATCGGAACCGATCCGGCCTGTTCGACCTGAAGCATGACGCGGGCGGCATGATCGATATCGAGTTCATCGTGCAGTACCTGGTGCTGGCGTACGCGAACGAGCATCCGCAGATGACTGCGGACATCGGCAACATCGCACTGCTGAAACTGGCCGGACAGACCGGCCTGATCGACGCAGGACTCGCGCCGCAGGTCGCCGACGCGTATCGCGAATTTCGCCGCCTTCAGCACCAGATACGCCTCCGCGGTGATGACCGGGCTCGCGTAGATCCGTCGAGTGTTGAGGTGATGAGGGCTGCGGTGATCCGGCTGTGGGACGGGATATTTCTGGAGGAGTGATGCCAGAACCTGCTTGGCTGCGGTCGTCAATGTGATCGTCGTGTCCAGCATGCGGTTGCTGAAGCAAAAAGGGATCGCTTGCGCGATCCCTTTTTTTGCAGCTGCGCTGCAACCCATTCATTGTGGCTTCGGCTGGCCCTGCGGGCCTTAACCTCGGCTTTGCCGACGTTAGCCTGCGCCGCAACGAATGGGGCAGCAGCCTTGTTACTTCGCCGTCATCAACGCGATCGTCGTGTCCAGCATGCGGTTGCTGAAGCAAAAAGGGATCGCTTGCGCGATCCCTTTTTTTGCAGCTGCGCTGCAACCCATTCATTGTGGCTTCGGCCGGCCCTTCGGGCCTTAACCTCGGCTTCGCCGACGTTAGCCTGCGCCGCAATGAGTGGGGCAGCAGCCTTGTTACTTTGCCGTCATCAATGCAATGGTCGTGTCCAGCATGCGGTTGCTGAAGCCCCACTCATTGTCATACCACGACGAGACTTTCACGAGGCGGCCGGAGACTTTGGTCAGGGTCGCGTCGAAGTTCGACGATGCCGGGTTGTGGTTGTAGTCGATCGATACCAGCTGGTCGGTGTTGTACGTCAGGATGCCCTTCAGCGGACCGTCGGCAGCTTCCTTCATGATCGCGTTCACTTCTTCGGCCGTCGTGTCGCGCGCAGCGATGAACGACAGGTCGACGACGGACACGTTGATGGTTGGGACGCGAATTGCATAGCCGTCGAGCTTGCCGTTCAGTTCCGGCAGCACCAGGCCAACAGCAGCCGCAGCGCCGGTCTTGGTCGGGATCATCGACATCGTGGCCGAACGCGCGCGACGCAGGTCTTCATGCATCACGTCGGTCAGGACCTGGTCGTTCGTATACGCATGAACCGTCGTCATCAGGCCGTTCAGCACGCCGATCTTGTCGTTCAGCGGCTTGACCAGCGGCGCGAGGCAGTTGGTGGTGCACGAAGCGTTCGAGATCACGGTGTCGGTCGACTTCAGCACCGACTGGTTGACGCCGTACACGACGGTCGCGTCGACGTCCTTGCCGCCCGGAGCGGAGATGATCACTTTCTTCGCGCCGCCCTTCAGGTGCGCGGAAGCCTTTTCCTTCGTGGTGAAGAAGCCGGTGCACTCGAGCACGACGTCAACGCCGAGCTCGCCCCACGGGATCTGTGCCGGGTCGCGCTGTGCGAACACACGGATCTTGTCGCCGTTGACGATCATGTAATCGCCGTCGACCGTGACGGTGCCCGGGAACTTGCCGTGCGCGGTGTCGTAACGAGTCAGGTGCGCGTTCGACTCCGGCTTGCCGAGGTCGTTGATCGCGACGATCTGGATGTCGTTCTTCTTGCCGCCTTCGTAGTGGGCGCGCAGGATGTTGCGGCCGATCCGGCCATAGCCATTGATGGCAACCTTGATGGTCATGCTGATCTCCTGATGGGTGGTATGCGTTATCCGTATCGTGTCAGATCAGTGCAGCACCGATTTGACTGCGGCCACGACGCGCTCGGTCGTGAAGCCGAAATATTTGAACAGCGCGCCGGCAGGCGCGGACTCGCCGAAGCTGTCGATGCCGACGACCTGGCCGTCGAGGCCGACGTACTTGAACCAGAAATCGGTGACGCCGGCTTCGACCGCGACACGCGGCAGCGACTTCGGCAGCACGCTGGCCTTGTACGCAGCGTCCTGGCGGTCGAATACATCGGTGCTCGGCATCGAGACCACGCGCACTGCCACGCCTTCGGCGGCGAGCGCATCGGCGGACTTCAGCGCGAGTTCGACTTCGGAACCGGTGGCGATGATCACCGCCTTCGCATCGGCCGCATCGCGCAGCACATAGCCGCCGCGCGCAATGTCGGCGACCTGCGCGGCATCGCGCTCGAGGTAAGGCAGGTTCTGGCGCGAGAAGATCAGCGTGCTCGGGCCGTGCTGGCGCCTGACCGCTTCCGCCCATGCCACCGCGGATTCGACGGTGTCGCACGGACGCC
>JACCDQ010830788.1_pt1 | contig 12153 bp, 9 predicted proteins | sample 7446031 | NCBI WGS metagenome assembly JACCDQ01 (sample SAMN15323442, study PRJNA562643) | freshwater metagenome | isolation source: river surface water | place: USA:Blue River Watershed | collected 2017-08-17
AAAATTCATCAACCCTCCAAATTGTGAACCAAACTGAAGCGAAGCGGCCCCTCGAATAATCTCAATTTTATCTACTACTTCCATCGGCGGAGTATAATATGCTTCGGGATACCCCATTGGGTCAGGCGTAATATCATAGCCATTCATGCGGGTATTGAATTCCCACGAACGATTGGGGCTTAGTCCACGAGATGCTACTCCAAGCTGAACACCAGAGCCATCATTCTCCCAAACAGAAATCCCTGGCGTACGACCAAAAATCTGACGACTATTATTCATGGCCAAGTTAGCATTGATATTTGCAAGAATAATTTGTTCATTTTTCTTAGCCGCATTGATGGTATATCCTTCAACTTCTGCCAAATGCTCATTGCCACGTACACCTCGACTTGCCACTACTTGTACATCATTTAAGTGGTATATCTCTTGGTCTAAAGTTATTTCAACATTTTTTTCTTGATTTTCCTTTATTTCAAATAGCTTCTCTGAAGGCTTGAATCCTACTGCGGAGACCAGTAGCGTATAGTTGCCTTCTTTCAAACCTTTGATGATATACTCCCCTTTACTATTGGTCTGTACTACCCTGACAGTACCCTTTAATACTACATTTGCTCCAACAATAGGCTGTTTTTGCTCATCACTAACCCGACCATTAAGAAGAGCTTTTTGAGCCAGACATTTTTCAGACAATATGAAAAAACCTAAAATATTGATAATAAAATTTTTCATTTTTTGACTATTTTTGTTTAGACTAATTCTAAATAATAGCACAAAAGTATAATCTATTTAGAATCATTCCAAATAAAAAATACTTTATTTAGAATATTTCTAAATAATTTTTCATCAAACCATACATTTCGCAGAAACAAGTCTTTTTTTCTTATCTTTGCCCCATCAGTCATAAACATGAAAAAGACACTCATCCAAACGTCATTATTTTGCTTTTGTATCCGTCGAATTATTTTAATTGATAATTATCGTGATAAAAAGTCAAAATCTGATAGAAACCCACTAATTTTAAATCACCTATAAAAACCAATGCTTTCAGCTATAAAAATATGAGTGACGACAACAAACATTACGACCCATTAGCACAAAAAGAAGTTCTCGACGATATGTTCGAGAATTGGTTTCTCGATTACGCTTCCTATGTTATTTTGGAAAGAGCCGTACCTGCAATTGAAGATGGTTTGAAGCCAGTTCAACGAAGAATCTTACATGCACTGAAAGAAATGGACGATGGAAGATTCAATAAAGTTGCCAATGTCATTGGTTCGAGTATGCAGTTTCATCCGCACGGAGATGCTTCTATAGGAGATGCCATTGTGGCAATGGGACAGAAAAACTTATTACTTGATACCCAAGGCAATTGGGGGGATGTTCGCACTGGAGATGGAGCGGCGGCACCCAGATACATCGAAGTTCGTCTTTCTAAATTGGCTCATGATATTTTATTTAATGAAGATACCACGGAGTGGCAATTGTCTTATGATGGAAGAAAACGAGAGCCAATCAATCTCCCTTCTAAGTTTCCTCTTTTATTAGCCCAAGGGGTCGAGGGAATTGCGGTAGGCTTATCCACTAAAATTATGCCTCATAATTTTGTGGAATTGTGTGAGGCTTCTATTGCTCATCTGAAAAAAGAATCCTTTCAATTGTATCCCGATTTCTTGACGGGGGGGTTGGTTGATGTAACTCATTACAACGACGGAGGCCGAGGAGGAAAAATTAAGGTTCGAGCAAAAATTGCCGAATTAGATAAAAAAACACTTGAAATTCAAGAAATTCCTTTTGGAACAACAACTTCAACTTTAATAGACTCGATTATAAAAGCAAATGATTCGGGAAAAATTAAAATCAAAAAAGTAGAAGATAATACAGCAAAAAATGTGTCAATAATCATTCATCTTGCCCCTAATACTTCGCCAGATATTACGATTGATGCTTTGTATGCTTTTACGGAATGTGAAAATTCTATTTCGCCCAACGCATGTGTCATTATCAATAATAAACCTCATTTTATTACGGTCAGTGATATTCTAAAAGAGTGTACCGAGCAAACCAAGCATTTGCTCAAACGAGAATTAGAAATCAGACGACATGAAGTTAAAGAGAAATTATTATATAGTTCTTTAGAAAAAATATTTATCGAAAATAAAATCTATCGCCAAATAGAAGAATGTACGACATTTGAGGCGGTTGTTTCGACCGTGGACAAAGGCTTAGAGGCTTTTAAGAAAGATTTTTATAGAGAAATTACGGAAGAGGATTTATTGAGACTATTGGAGATAAAAATCAAAAGAATTTCAAAGTATGACTCATTCAAAGCGGATGAATTGATGCGAAAATTAGAAGAGGAATTGGCAGAAGTGGAGGATAATTTGGCAAATATTGTACGATTTACCATCCAATTTTATAAAGATTTACTGAAAAAATATGGAAAAGGACGGGAAAGAAAAACCGAAATTCGCCAATTTGAATCGGTACAAGCGACTATCGTTGCTGCCAATAACCAAAAATTGTATGTGGATAAAGAAGGTGGATTTATTGGCTATGGCTTGAAAAAAGATGAATATGTAATGGATTGTTCGGATATTGACGATATCATTGTATTCAAAAAAGATGGGAAATATGTCATCACCAAAATCCAAGAAAAGGTTTTTGTGGGAAAAGACATTATTTATTGTTCGGTTTTTCGCAAAAATGATGAACGGAAAATTTATAATATTATTTATTTAGATGGTAAAACTGGAACTTCTTATGCCAAGAGATTTTTTGTAACGGGAATTACCCGAGATAAAGAATACGATGTATCGATGGGCAATCCAAAGTCGAAAATCCTCTATTTCACAGCAAATGACAATGGTGAAGCAGAATTGGTAAGTGTCAATCTCACAGCCAATTCGACAGCCAAAAAGAAACAACTCGATTGGGATTTTTCTGTGTTGGCTATTAAAAATAGAAGCTCCATGGGAAATGTAGTTACGAAGTTTCCTATCAGGAAAATTGTCTTGAAAACTGCCGGAAAATCTACTTTGGGAGGAGTGGATATTTGGTTTGATGCTGTCATCGGAAAACTTAACCGTGATGAACACGGGCAATATTTAGGAAATTTCGAATCGGAAGATAAAATTTTGGTTATTTACAAAGATGGGCAGTATGAACTTACTAATTATGAACTCACCAATCGGTATGAACCAAAAGAAATTCTTAAACTTACTAAGTTTGAATCTGATAAAATTATCTCTTGTATTCATTTTGACGGCGAAAATAAGCTGTATTATATCAAACGCTTCAAAATAGAAACCAGTACGGTCGATAAGAAATTTTTGTTTATCACAGACAATAAAAACTCTAAATTGTTGAATGTGTTTTTCGACAAATATCCAAGAATTGAAATCAAAACCAAAGCAGACAAAAAATCTCCAGCTGAAAAACAATTGATTTTAGTGGACGAATTTGTGGAAACTCGAGGATGGAAAGCCGTTGGGCAAAAAATCAATGTCTATGAAGTAGTAGAGGTCATTGAATTAGAGCCAAAACCAGAAGAAGTAGAAATAAAAGCTCCAGCACATTCACAAGAAAACGACAATGTTGCCGATGCTAGCACGGACGACAATGAGCAATTAGCATTGTTTTGAGGTAAAAAATATGAATAAAGGGTAATAAAACCCTTTATTCATATTTCCCAAACCGTTGGATTTTGGCTACGCCTCAAGTGTTTCCGAACCTCCATCCAAAATGCAAGGACTAAATAAAGAATGATAGGAGAACCAAAAGTAAAAAAAGAGGCATAAATAAAATAAAGCCTGATACTTCCCGCCGAAAAATTCAATTTTTCACCGATACGAGAGCAAACACCAAACAGCTGGTTCTCAACCAAGTATCTTAATCGTTCATTTTTCAACATATTTATAAAGCATTTTGCTACGAAATTAGTCAAAAAAAAGAAAATATCAAGCAGTTAATAATAAAATAACATAAGTTGCTTGGTTAGAGCAATGATTCTGAAAATTCTGATTGGACTATTTTTGTCCGAAATAGCAAAAATTGAAGCAAATATTTCAGGCAATAAACCACTCGATGGCAATCGAATTTTGTTATTTTATTCCAAACCTGTGCTAAAAATTATTTTTATTTTATATTACATTAAAAAGAAAAAATTGTATTTTTTACATCAATTTATGTATAAATAGTCATTTTTCATGGATTTTTTTTATTTTTGATAATCCGAAAAAAAACAATCATGAAAAATATTTATTTCACAGCAGGGCCCGCAGCATTACACCCTAAATTTGAGGAATTTATTCATCAAGCCATTGATGAACAAATTGGTTCGATTTCTCACAGAAGTGCACAATTTCGAAAGATTTATCAACATTGTGTGGAAAATTTGAGAACATTGATGAATATTCCGGCATCCTCCGCTATTTTATTCACGGGTTCGGCATCTGAAGTTTGGGAAAGAATTCTGCTAAATTTGGTTGAGCATGAGAGTTTTCATTTAGTCAATGGCTCATTTTCTGATAAATTTTACAAGTATGCCCTTTCATCCCAAAAATTTGCTCATAAATATGAAAAACCATTGGGAGAAGGCTTTAGCTATGCTGAAATAGAAGTACCCGATTATGCAGAGCTGATTTGCGTAACACAAAACGAAACAAGTACGGGGGTTCAGATGCGTGAAGCAGATATTCATAAGTTGAAGCGAAGCAATCAAAAAAAATTAATGGCAGTGGATATGGTTTCTTCGGCTCCCATTCCTGAATTAGATTTTGATTTGATTGACACTGCTTTTTTTTCAGTTCAAAAAGCTTTCGGATTACCTGCTGGTTTGGGGGTTTGGATTGCGAATGAAAAATGCCTTGAAAAGTCAAAAAAACTTTCAAAAATCGACAATATAAACATTGGAGCCCATCACAATTTACCTGTTTTATGGAAAAACTACGAAAATTTTGAAACCCCTGCCACCCCAAATGTTTTAGGAATTTATTTGTTGGGAAAAGTAGCAGAAGAAATGAATAAAATCGGCATCGATGCCATTCGGAAGGAGTCGGAGGAAAAAGCTAAAAAAATCTATAAATACCTAGAAACAAGCAGTTTGTGCAGTGCTGCCGTAAAAAACCCAGAACATCGCTCGAAAACTGTTGCTGTTGCCGATACTAGCAAACCATCAAAGGGTATTATGGAAGCTTTAAAAGCAAAAAATATGATTATCGGAAGTGGCTATGGTCCCAATAAAGATTCGCAGATTAGAATTTCAAATTTTCCTTCAAATAGCATGGAGCAAGTAGAGACTTTACTTGAGGCTTTAAAAGAATTGGAATAAATTTAAGAGAAAGAAAAGATATTTTTAACCTATTTTCGATTTAATAGCTTTACCTTTGTAAACTTTTTAATCGAAAATAGGCTATTTTTTTACCCTTCATTTCAGATAACCAATATATATAAAATGATGACTTTCAGTGATTTGAATCTGAATAAAACGCTTCTGAATGCTCTCGAAGATTTATCCTATACTAGCCCAACAACCATTCAACAAAAAGCGTTTTCCGCAATTATGTCTGGCAAAGACATCTGTGGCATCGCACAAACTGGAACTGGGAAGACATTCGCTTATTTATTGCCTCTTTTAAGGCAACATCAATTTTCTAAAGAAAAAACACCACAAATCCTGATTCTTGTACCCACTCGGGAGTTGGTCGTACAGGTTTTGGAATCCATTCAAAAACTAACGACCTATATGAATATTCGGGCGGTAGGCGTATATGGAGGGGTCAATATCAAATCTCAAGTATTAGAATTATCGGAGGGGGCAGATGTCGTGGTCGGAACACCAGGAAGAGTGATTGATTTATTGGCTAGCGGATTCATCAAAACAAAACTCCTAAAAAAATTAGTTATCGACGAAGTAGATGAGATGCTCAATTTGGGTTTTAGACCTCAATTGAAGAATATTTTAGATTTATTGCCCAATAAAAGACAAAATTTGCTATTTTCGGCTACTATTACAACCGAAGTAGAAGAACTAATTCAGACATATTTCAATCAGCCCCAGCGAATCGAAGCAGCTCCCGCAGGGTCTCCTTTGGAAAATATTTCTCAAAATATATATCAAGTTCCCAATTTCAACACAAAAATTAATTTGTTGGAATTACTATTGGCTGATGAAAATACACTTTCCAAAGTATTGATTTTTGTTGCTACCAAAGAATTAGCCGACAGACTATATGATAGAATTTCTGAAGAATTTGGCGAAAAAGTGGGTGTTATTCACTCAAATAAAGCCCAAAATAATCGCTTTAATACCGTTCAAAATTTCCAAACGGGAATTTGTAAGATATTAATCGCCACAGATATTATCGCCCGAGGATTAGACATTGAGGGCGTGTCGCATGTCATCAATTTTGATGTACCTGAAGTTCCCGAAAATTATATTCATCGCATAGGGCGAACAGGTCGGGTCGATAAAAAGGGAATTGCCATCAGTTTTGTCACCGAACGAGAAGAAGAGTCTTTGAACGCCATCGAAGCATTGATGAACTATGAAGTTCCTATCTTGGGTTTGCCAGAAAATTTAGAGATTTCGGAAGTACTGATTGAAGATGAAATGCCTCAGGTTAAAATGAAGTACGTCTTAATCAAACCTCCAAAAAGAGAAGATGTAGGACCCGCTTTTCACGAAAAATCAGAAAAAAATAAAAAAGTGAATGTTCGTCGAAATATCAAAGAAGAAAAACGTTTGAAATACGGAAAACCTATCAAAAAACCAGGTAATAAACCGAAAGGAAGAGATAAAAAATAACTACACGAACAAAGCTTTTTTATCAAATATAAAATATTGGTTACTTTGGAGATTTCCTAGAAAAATCCGTCCGATACGGATGCGTTTTAGGCTCAATACTTCGTAATTGAGTTTATAACACATCCGTCTGATTTGTCGGTTCAGCCCTTGTACCAAAATGATAGTGACAGCGTATTCCCCAGATTTTTTTACCACGCAAGGCAAAGTCATTTTACCCATAATTTCGATACCTGATGACATTTTTTGGATAAAATCGTCCGTTACGGGTTTATCCAATTCTACCCAATATTCTTTTTCGATTTTATGTTCATTTCTAAGAATTTTATCATAAATACTGCCGTCGTTGGTTAGAAGCAATAATCCTTCCGAGTCTTTGTCCAACCTTCCAATCGGAAAAACATCTTTGTCATTTATTGGAAGAGATTGTTTTAAATTATCCGTAATCTGCTCATTTAAAGTAGTTTCAATACCTCTCGGCTTGTAATAGGCATAATAAACCATTGTTTTACCGACCTGCAAAATTTTCTCTTCATACTTAATTTCGTCGGAAGACCTGATTTCAACATTCTGTACGCATCTATTTCCATTGAGGCTTATTTTTCCCTCGAAAATCAAAGCCAGAGCATCTTTGTTTGAGATACGCAGTTTTTTAACCAAAAAATATTGCAGTCGGCTTCGAAAAGTCATTTAGGTATTTCGATTTTTGAAATAATTGAAGGCTTTTTGTTTTCCTTTGGCCCTCTTAAATGAATGATTAGTCCATCTAAAAATTTTCGTAAAATTTGGTCGCCACAAGGTTTAAAATTAGGATGATCTTTATCCCTAAAAAATGCCCCAATTTCGGCCTTAGAGGCATTAAAATCTGCCAATTTGAGTATTTCTACTATTTGGTCGTCACGTAATTGCAAAGCAACTCTCAATTTTTTTAGTACGTCATTATTCGACATAATTTATATTTTAAAAATTAAACAATCAATTTTGGTTCAACCATTACAACCTCCTCTTTTTCTACATATACCTGTCCTTCTGCAAATCCCTTGGGTTTTCGGACAAATTTTTTCTGTGTCACAATTACCGGAGCGAGGGTTTCGTTTCTACGTTTTGAATAATACGCTGCCAAAGAAGCAGCGGCTTCGATGACAGTATTGGGGATTTTTTTTCCTGCTCGATATTTAACCACCACATGAGAGCCAGTGGCATCTCTTGCATGAAGCCACAAATCCTCTTTGTAAGCATACTGCTGTGTCAGTAAATCGTTGTTTTTTGAATTTTTCCCAACTAAAATCTCAAAACCATCTACTAAAAAACGCTTGAACAATTCTTTATAATTAGGGATTTTTATCTGTTTTCCACTTGACAATTGATTTTCTTTCAAGTAAGCCCTCAACTGTTTTAGGCCCTCACATTGCTCAATTACTTCAATATGTGTTTTCAGAATGTCGAGCAAACGTTCCCTGCTTTCAATATTTTCAAGAATTTTATCAAGTTCTATTTTTTCATTTTTAGACTTTCGATAAAAGTTTTCTGCATTTTTTTGCGGACTTAAATCCGAACGCAATTTAATAGCAATGTTCTTATTTCGATAAAAATCAAACAATACAACTTGCTCGGCACGCTCGGGAATCAAATGAAGATTTGCCATCAAAATATGCCCAATTTCTTCATTTTTTACGTCCGAATCAATCGCCGACAAACGCTGATAAGCACTTGTCAAATAAGCTTCTGTTTGACGTTTTTCCTTCAACAATTTCCGAAGAACTTCTCCTTTTTCAATATCTAAAGTATTCCTTTTATTATAATTGATATAAAAGGAATTCATTGCCTCCATCGGGTTGTCAAAAGTCTGCAAGACCTCTCCCACTGGCAATAAAGATAGGTGCAATTCTTCCTCCCATTTCACCAAATAATAAGTAGGCTTTTCTAATTGATGTACAATTTCTTGAACTCTTTCCCAAGAAGAAATACCAGGCTCCAATTCGGCGTTCACCAACTTACCAAAAGTAGGAAAAAGTTTTCTAAAATCTCCTTTATGCTCCAAAAAGCTTTCATAATCTTGTTTGATAGGACGATCTAACTGACTCATTATCAAATTTTTATCCGAAACTATTCGACTATGAAAAAGCTCCAGTACTGATTCTTGGTGGCATAAAATAATATTGGCGCGAGTTCCGTACATCTTGAATATTACCGAAAAACCATTCTCAAACACAATAGAAAAACAACGCTCATTCAGAAATTGCCTTAGCCCAATGACCTCCAAATCCAGCAATGACTCAAACAAATCAACACTATTTCGTTTGGCTCTTTCAAATTTATCTGTAAAATAAAGAGAAGTAAAATCAGGCAAAATAACAGCCTTGATAAAAAACTCTTTGTAGTTGTTGTTTTTGCCACGAGCGGCAGCAAAACCAAACACCAATTCATCTTTTTCCTGACTGAAACATTCCATCAACTTTAGTCCAAGCAATTTCTTTTCAATTTCTTTGCTTAATTGACGAAGGAAATAATAATTATTTTGCACGATTGTATTAAAATTAAAGAATCAAAAAAGACCAAAATTTTGGAATTTATATGATTTATACGCAACAAAGATATAAAAATCGTAGCAATTCATACAATTTTTAGCAGAAACATTCCTTAAGAAAGGATTTTGATAAAATTAAAAAATAATTGTACATTTGACAATTAAACAATCCCTAATCTTATGTTTTTACTTGGAATAGATATCGGAACTTCATCCATTAAAGCTTCAATTGTTGATACCCATACGCAACAGGTTATTGCCTCTGCACAATATCCAGACATAGAAGCAAGCATTTCTTCCCCCCAAGCAGGTTGGGCAGAACAAGACCCTGAAATGTGGTGGCAACATTGCCAAGAAGCTATCCGCAGAGTGATTGCCAGCAAGAAATTCGATGCAAAAGAAATTGTTGCCATCGGAATTGCCTATCAAATGCACGGATTGGTGATGGTAGATGAAGCCCAACAAGTCCTTAGACCATCTATTATTTGGTGCGACAGCCGTGCCGTTGCGGTAGGAGAAAAAGCTTTTGATGCCATTGGGCAAGAAAAATGCTTGAGCCATTTGTTAAATTCCCCAGGAAATTTTACGGCTTCTAAATTGGCGTGGGTCAAACAAAACGAACCGTCCATTTATGAAAAATGTGCAAAAATTATGCTTCCTGGCGATTTTATTGCCATGAGATTAACAGGCGAAATAAGTACCTCAAACTCAGGACTTTCGGAAGGGACATTTTGGGATTTCAAGACCAATCAACTTTCGGAAGATATCATGAAATATTATGGATTTTCAGAGACGCTTATTCCTGAAATCAAACCTGTTTTTTCCAATCACGGAGAAGTAAAATCAGATATTGCCAATAGTCTCGGTCTTCGGGCAGGCATTCCCGTTACCTACAAAGCAGGCGACCAACCCAACAATGCCTTGTCATTAGATGTTTTAGAGCCTGGCGAAATTGCTGCCACGGCCGGTACATCGGGTGTGGTCTATGCCGTAAGTGACCAAGTATCTTATGATTTGGAATCACGAATCAATTCCTTTGCCCATGTCAATCACCAATTGAATCATCCAAACGAAACACGTATCGGAATTTTATTGTGTATCAATGGGACAGGCATCCTCAATCGATGGGTCAAGGATAATTTTGGGCAAAACCTAAATTATGGAGAAATGAATCAATTGGCTTCGGAAGTAAAAATTGGTAGTGAAGGACTCCTCGTCATGCCCTTTGGTAATGGAGCAGAGCGAATGCTGAAAAACAAAATATTAGGGGCATCTTTCCAGCACCTTGATTTGAACATTCATTCCCGCAATCATATTTTCAGAGCAGCACAAGAGGGCATTGCATTTTCTCTTCATTATGGTTTTGAAATGATGCAAGCCAATGGAGTCAATCCTAAAGTAATTCGTGCAGGAAAAGCCAACATGTTTTTGAGCGAAGTATTCGGAAAAGCTTTGGTAAATGTGAGCAATACACCCGTAGAATTATATGACACCGATGGTGCCAAAGGTGCGGCTTTAGGAGCAGGATTTGGAGCAGGTATTTATCAGTCGCCTAAAGAAGCCATGAGTAAACTTAGCCGACTTCAAGTGATTGAACCCAAGGCAACAGAGGTAGAAGCTTACCAAGAAGTGTATCAAAAATGGAAACAAAACCTTGAAACACAAATGCAATCTTGATTGTAAATAGATAAAAAATTAAAGGTTTTTTCAATGAAAAAACCTTTAATTAATGCGTTTCAAGTATGAAAACAGTGTCGGCAACGTGCTTCATAGCTATCCGTTTCTCCTAAAAGAATCTGACCAGAATCTTGCACTTTTCGATAAGAATAATGAGCGATTTCGCCACAAATGACACAAATCGCATGAACCTTAGTGACAAACTCGGCGGTTGCCATCAAAGCAGGCATCGGACCAAAAGGAACACCATTAGAATCCATGTCTAAACCTGCAATAATGACCCTTTTTCCATTTTGAGCCAACTGATTGACTACCTCCACAATGCCCAAATCAAAAAACTGAGCTTCATCGATGCCAATTACTTCAGAAGAAGACAGATATTGAAAAATTTCTTCAGAATGATGAACCGGTATAGACCCAATACTATTTTGATTATGCGACACCACGTCCGCTTCATGATAACGGACATCCAAAGCAGGCTTGAAAATTTGCACTTTTTGTTTGGCAATTTTAGCACGATTCAATCTCCGAATCAGCTCCTCCGTTTTTCCCGAAAACATTGAGCCACAAATAACTTCTATCCAACCAGTTTTAGGGTCTTTATTTCTCTCAATCTGATGTTCAATAAACATTTTTTTATTTTTTTTGCGTTTTAATATAAATTGGCAATATAGTTGCAGGAGATTTTAGAATCCATTGCCCTATTTTATAATAATAGATTTTTATCAAATACTGAGGTTTCACCAAATCAAAGTACAAAACAAACGAATTTACTCATGTCGAACAAATTGAATTTGTCTGCGATTGAAAAATACAGCAAAAATTATGCAGCGAAGCTCTGTGATACATTCTTTTCATCTAACCAAATGATTAGTGGCAAACAAATACTGACGCTCAGCTCTGTACAACAAGTAAATTTGCTGACTATCAAATCTTTGTATGACAAGTGGCAGGCAGAAACCCAACGATTGAGAAGTCCATATTTTGATTTTAATTCGGAAGAAGTACAGCAGGCTTTGAAAATATTTATGAATACCGTTTCGCAGTTTATTTCTGTCAAAAGAGAAAATTTCGAACCACTTTTGGTCGATTCGGTGGGGGAAACATTGGTATTATTATTAGAACCACAAACGTTTTATAAAGAAAT
>JACCDQ011465506.1_pt1 | contig 12148 bp, 9 predicted proteins | sample 7446031 | NCBI WGS metagenome assembly JACCDQ01 (sample SAMN15323442, study PRJNA562643) | freshwater metagenome | isolation source: river surface water | place: USA:Blue River Watershed | collected 2017-08-17
GCGCTCGTGGTGGCTATTAACAAGTGGGATGGCATGGATGCTTACGATAAGGAGCAGTGCAAGATCGCTATCGAACGTCGCTTCAAATTCCTAGATTTTGCGAGTTTCCATTACATCTCGGCCAAAGAAGGCAAGGGCCTCGATGGGGTCATGCGTTCAGTCGATAAGGCCTATACGGCGGCGATGGCGAAGCTGCCAACACCCCAGCTGACACGTGTATTGATTGATGCCGTAGCGCGTCAGACGCCACCGCGACATGGTATTTTCCGGCCGAAGCCGCGATATGCCCACCAGGGTGGAATGAATCCGCCGCTGATTGTGATTCACGGTAATGCGCTTAATCATATTCCAGACAGCTATCGACGCTATCTTGAGCATTGTTTCCGCGATCACTTCCACCTGCAGGGAACACCATTACGTGTGCAGTTCAATGTGTCGCATAATCCTTACGCAGACGATTAATAGTGGCTGGTGCGCAAAATGCTTTGCGCATTAAGCATTTTTGCTTTACATTGAGTCATCAAGCGCTTAAACAGCCTCTCATCCCCCCGCAATAATCAGAAGAAAGCGGAGCAATAAAAATGACAAACAAGGGCCAGTTGCTGCAAGACCCCTTCCTGAATGCATTGCGCCGTGAGCACGTGCCAGTGTCGATCTATCTGGTCAATGGCATCAAGCTTCAGGGACAAATCGAATCATTTGATCAGTATGTCGTTCTCTTGCGTAATACCGTTACCCAGATGGTTTATAAGCACGCCATTTCAACGGTTGTACCTGCGCGTGCCGTTAATTTCAGCCAGGATCCGCCTGAGGCATGACGGTTAACGACCCGGCACTGGCCGGGTTGTCAGATCCCCGGTTAGCCAGAAAGTCTGCGCAGAGCCGCTCCGCCGAACAGGCGAAGGAGCGGGTGCTCATCGTTCAGGTCAATTTCGGTGATCTGGATATCGAAGAAGCCATCGAAGAAGTCCGCATGCTGGCTGAATCGGCAGGTGCCGAAGTTGCTGACGTCATCACGTGTCGCCGGGATCGGCCTGATGTCGCGCTCTTTGTTGGCTCAGGCAAGGCAGAAGAAATTGGGCAATACGCCAAAGCATTGGATGCCAGCCTCGTCATCTTTAATCACAGCCTGTCGCCTGTGCAACAGCGCAACCTGGAACAGGTGGTTCACGGGCGCGTCATTGATCGCACCAGCCTCATTCTCGACATATTTGCGCTTCGTGCCCAGAGTGCCGAGGGTAAGCTGCAGGTTGAGCTGGCGCAATTGGAACACCTAGCTTCTCGTCTGATACGCGGCTGGACCCACCTTGAAAGACAACGTGGCGGTATAGGCATGCGTGGCCCGGGTGAAACTCAGCTAGAGACCGACCGGCGATTGATTGGCACCCGCGTCAAAATGCTCAAGGAGCGGCTTGCCCGGTTAGCCAAACAACGTCGCACCCAGGGTCGGGCGCGCAGTCGGCAGGGTGTCCTGACGATTTCGTTGGTGGGTTATACCAATGCCGGTAAATCCACGCTGTTCAATGCGTTAACCCATTCCGGGGCCTACGCCGCGGATCAATTGTTTGCCACGCTGGATACGACCGTACGCCGGGTCTGGTTGCCCGAAGCCGGCAACGTTGTCGTAGCAGATACCGTCGGTTTTATTCGAGACTTGCCGCACACCCTCGTCGAGGCCTTCAAGGCGACGTTAGAGACCACCACACAGGCTGATTTGCTCCTGCATGTGATTGATGCAGCAAACCCGGCACGAGAGCAACAAATCGCCGAAGTTAATAAGGTTTTGGCCGAAATTGGCGCAAGTCATGTGCCGCAGATCAGGGTCTACAACAAGTGTGATCTTACCGCCGCCGAGCCGGGGATCGAGCGGGATCCCTATGGTAAAATCACCCGTGTACGACTTAGCGCCCAAACCGGTGCGGGTCTTCCCTGGTTAAGGGCGGCGATCGCCGAATTTGCCCACCCGGAAATTGAAAAGCTGTCGCCTGATGTCGATCAATGATCCCCAATGGGGAAATAGCCACCGACCGGAACAAAAAGATCCGGAGCAGGTACCAGAGCAAGCTGGTACGGAGCCGGTGCAACCCGATAACGGCCTAAAGGCAGCAGAAGCACCCAAATCGCCTCAGCCAGAACCATCCGGCGGTAGCCCTAAAAAACCGGGTGAACCGCCCGAAGGCCCCCCGGATCTGGAAGTGTTATGGCAACAACTGGTGCATAACCTACGTTGCAAGTTGGCAGCGATTTTGCGTCGCGAGCCGCCGCCATTGCCGGATGCGCTTAACGCAGATCGACCGGCCCCCCCGACTTCGGTAGATGAGCCGCTTAGTTGGCAGGCCTTATCACTCAAAAGCTGGCTGATCGGCGTTGCCTTGCTCATGGGCGCCTGGTTAATGAGTGGGTTTTATCTGGTCGATGCCAGTCAGCGCGGCGTGTTGAGTCGCTTTGGCGTTATCGTTAGCACCGAAGACCCTGGTTGGCACTGGCGTTGGCCTTATCCGATAGAAAGTGTCCGACTGGTTAACGTTACGAACGATAGAACGATAGAGGTTGGTGTTGCTAGCGCCAAGGGACCAACGCCGCCCATGATGCTGACCGCGGATCAAAGCCTGGTAGGCCTGGGATATGCCGTTGTGTACCAGGTGCATGACCCCATCGTCTATTTAAGCCGTCTGGAAGCGCCTGCCGAATTATTAAGCACACTGGCTGAAACAGCCTTGCGTCAGGCGGTCGCCACACAGCCTATGGCACTGATTCAAGGCGCCGTTGTAAAGCAGGGGGCAGATACATCCAATCCGGCATTCCTCGACGCTGCACGTGGTCAGATGCAGGCAGCGCTCGATCAATTGAATACCGGTATCCGGGTAAAAGCGCTGCAGATTAAAGACGTTGTCTTACCCGGCCCCGTTTTGAAGGCGGCCAAGCAGGCCGAACAGGATGAGCAGACTCAGATTCAAGCCTTGCGTCAGGCGCAGTCGGCTTCGGGTGAGAGTCTGATTAAAGCCCGCAAACTGGCCAATCGACTTCAGGAAGAAACCACGGGCTACACCCAGGAGCTGGATGTCGCTGTGCTGCGACTCAATGCCAGCAACCCGAAACCGAGTAGCACCGATGCGCTTAATCAGGTGGGCAGCGCCAATGCCAGCCTGCGTGAACAGTACCCACTGGTGTTTGATAACTATGCCGAGCTGGTTGCCAAAACGCAGCAGTCCGGTAGCGCGCGGTCAAAACGTAACGCGGCGCAGACAGCTGATTCAGCCGACGCTTCCAAAGCGGGTGAATGGCGGGATCGTGAACTCATGCGCTCGCGAGATCGGGTTGACCGTCCGGGGAGTGGTTCATGACACAACTCGAGACCCCTAAAGTGGATCGACGCTTCTCTCTGGGGAGAGTAGGCGCCGTCGCCGTTGTGCTCGGGCTATTGCTGGCGATTTTCTCAGTGGTTATCGTTGAAACCGGTCAGGTCGGCGTGGTGATGCGCGCTGGGGCTGATACGCCGTCACGTGTGCTTGCCAGCCCCGGAATTTACGTTCGTTTGCCATTTGCCGAGCGCATCTGGCTGATCGATACCCGCTTGCAAACGGCAGAGCAAATTACCCCCCAGTCGTTTATCTCGCAGGATAACCAATCCCTGCAGCTAGCGGCCTGGGCAGCCTGGCGCGTTAATGACCCAGGGTTGTTCAATACCAGCACGGCCTCGGGTAAAAACTCGGCGAACGAACGCGTATTAACGCTGCTTAATAAAACCCTCACGGGTCTGGCGCAAGCACAGACAATGGCAACCCTACAGCAAGGACTGCAAGCGGATGATCAGGCAAAGTGGCTGGCAGCGCTCAATAGCGAATTAGTGCCGCTGGGGATGGTTGCCGAGCAGATTGGCCTGCGCCAGGTGTCTCTGTCAGAGCCATCCAATGAAGCGATATACAAACGCATGGCGGCCAGTAGGCAGCAGGCGGAACAGCGCCTCGTCCAGGGGCTATCTGCGGATGAGCAGCAGTTGGTGGCGTTGCAGACCAAACAACGCGATCAGGTGCTTGGTGATGCCTACAAACAGAGTCAACAGCAGCGTCAGTCTGCTGAAAGCAGATTGGTGGCAGCTTACGTCAAGCAATACGGCCAGGCCGCCGCTTTTCAGGATCGTCTGAATAAACCACAACCTACGCCCACAGCGGCGGTGCCTCCGGTGAGCGCAGACGCGCCCCGGTCCGAATAATCTATCAAAACCAAGAGTGCCTGCATGAACGACACGATGTGGCTGGCGATTGCCCTGATGCTCGTATTTGAGGGTATGCTCCCATTCATTTCGCCGCGCATGTGGCGGGAAACCTTTGAACGCATGCTTCAGCTGCGTGACGGCCAGATCCGTTTTCTGGGGCTGACCGCCATGCTTGCCGGCGTGCTTATTCTTACTGTACTGCGTCAAATATCATGATGAAGTGGTTGTTGCCCGAATCCGTTGCCGATGCGTTGCCCGATGAGGCCGCACGACTTGAACTATTGCGCCGCCGTCTGCTGGATCTGTACCAGGGTCACGGCTACGAGCTGGTGCAGCCGCCATTGATCGAATACCTGGATTCGCTGTTAACCGGTGCTGGTCGCGAACTCGATTTGCGTACATTCAAACTGGTGGATCAGGGTTCTGGTCGCACGCTGGGTGTGCGTGCCGACATGACCGCACAGGTTGCACGGATTGATGCACATTTGTTGAATCGCCCCGGTGTGGTTCGTCTCTGTTATTGCCACAGCGTCTTGCATGCACAGCCAGCGGATATGCAGGCCAGTCGAGAGCCGTTCCAGTTGGGTGCCGAGATCTATGGTTATGCCGATTTACCGGCAGATCTGGAAATCGTGCGTCTGGCAGCAGCAACGCTGCAGGCGGCAGGCGCACCTGCTGCACGGATTGATCTGGGCCATATGGGTATCTTCCGCACGTTGATGACGCTGGCGGGTATCTCCGGAGAAGGCGAAGAGCACTTCTTCAAATTGTTACAACGTAAGGATATTCCGGCGCTGGACAGCGAAACGATCAACTGGCGTCCGGAATTGCGCGCTGCCATGCTGGCACTGCCGCGCCTGTATGGAGATCGCGCCGTGCTGGATCAGGCACGCGAGGCATTGCCGAAGGTGCCGGCGATTCATAAGGCGCTGGATGATCTGGAAGCAATTATCAATCAGGCATCTGATTTGCCCTTATACGTGGATCTCTCGGACCTGCGTGGGTATCATTACCACAGCGGCATGGTCTTTGCGGGTTACTGCGAGGGGCATAGTGCAGCCATGGTGCTGGGCGGTCGTTATGATGGTGTCGGTGCTGCTTTTGGTCGGGCACGACCCGCAACAGGGTTCTCGTTAGACATTCGCGAGTTGTGTCGTTTGTCTGTGTTGCCCGTTGTGCAAGCGGCGATTTTTGCGCCGGCTTTGGCGAACGACGCCACAGCGCAAGACTGCGAATCGCGTGCTCAAGCCATCAAGGTGTTGCGTGATCGAGGCGAGCGAGTCATCGATGCGTTGCCCGGTGAAGTGCAAGCACCGGCAATGGCAACCGGTGAAGTAACTTACAGCGGTGGGATTTGTGATCGAATCCTGGTGCAGATGCAGGGTAAGTGGGTCGTTCAGGCTTGCTGAGTCCGGCGCTTTTTTTGATTTAACTTTCTTAGAACAGACGTAACGTATGGCTAAAAATATCGTAGTAGTGGGTACCCAGTGGGGCGACGAAGGCAAAGGCAAGATCGTCGACTGGCTAACAGATAACGCCGGTGGTGTTGTCCGCTTTCAGGGTGGCCATAATGCCGGCCATACGCTCGTCATCGGTGAAAAAGAGTACAAGCTCAACCTCGTGCCTTCGGGCATCGTGCGTGATGGCGTTCATTGCTACATCGGGAATGGTGTGGTGCTGGATGTGCATCACCTGCTGAGCGAAATCGCCACGCTGGAAGCGGATGGCCTCAAGGTGCGTGGTCGTGTCACGATTAGCCCGGGTTGCCCGGTCATTCTGCCGTATCACTCGGCGCTGGATCGCGCGCGTGAAGCCAAGCGTTGCAATGACACCAAGATTGGCACCACGGGTAAAGGCATTGGCCCGACTTACGAAGACAAAGTGGCGCGTCGTGCGCTGCGCGTTTACGACCTGTTCCATCCGGAAACGCTGTCGGCCAAGCTCAAAGAAGTGCTGGAATACCACAACTTCGTGCTGACCCAGTACCTCGGGGCAGAACCGCTGGATCACGCCACCATCCTGGCGCAGGCCCTGGCTGATGCCGAGCAGATCAAGCCAATGGTTGGCGATGTGTCGGCCGCGCTGTATGCCGCGAATAAAGCCGGTCAGAACCTGCTGTTTGAAGGTGCTCAGGGGACGCTACTCGATATTGATCACGGTACCTATCCTTTTGTTACCTCATCCAACTGCGTTGCTGGTCAGGCCTCGGCAGGCACCGGTGTAGGTCCGGGCATGCTGCATTACATCCTGGGCATCACCAAGGCCTACACAACACGCGTCGGTGGTGGTCCGTTCCCAACGGAACTGGATATCGACACCGAAGGCACGCCGGGTCATCAGATGTCTACCGTAGGTCGTGAGTTCGGTACCGTTACTGGTCGTAAGCGCCGCTGTGGTTGGTACGATGCCGCTGCAATGCGCCGCTCCGCGATGATCAACGGCCTCACCGGTTTGTGTATCACCAAGCTGGATGTGCTTGATGGTATTGAAGAACTGAAGATCTGTACCGGCTACAAGCTGGATGGCAAAACACTGGATCTGCTGCCGCTGGGTGCAGATGATGTGGCACGCTGTGAGCCAATCTATGAAAGCATGCCGGGTTGGTCTGAAACAACTTTCGGCGTAAAACGCTGGGAAGATTTGCCGCAGGCAGCGCGTGACTATCTGTTGCGCCTCGAGCAGGTAACGGGTGTTCCGGTAGCCATTGTGTCTACCGGGCCTGAACGGGACGAAACGATTGTTCGTGTCCATCCCTTCGCCTGATCTGCAAAACTTGAGCCCGCGTCAGCGGGCTCAATGCTTTGGAGCCATCCTATTGTCTTTAAAGGATCTGGCTCAATATAGGATTAAAGCTATGAAATGGGCCAGCCACATTAAGATGATAAAGTGCCCAAAAACACAAAACCCGCACAAGGCGGGTTCAATGTTATTCGTTGGTGCCCAGGAGAGGACTCGAACCTCCACGGAGTTACCCGCTAGTACCTGAAACTAGTGCGTCTACCAATTCCGCCACCTGGGCAGGTGCGAAGAAACAGAATTATAGAAGAAAGAATGAAAATGTCAAAGAATTCCAACAGAGTCGCCAAAATACGCCGGCTCGATCCGTTTTACGAACGGGAAAAAGAGAAGTACGAAAACCCGCTGCCATCACGTGAATACATGATGCAAACGCTGGAAGCGGCTGCGTGTCCGATGAGCGAATCGGCCTTGGCCGCCAAGCTAGCCATCAACGATGATGAGCAAATTGCTTTCGAACGTCGCATTCGCGCTATGGAGCGCGAAGGACAGCTGATGCGTAACCGTAAGGGCGCACTCATCCTGCCGAATAAGGCAGACCTCATTGCCTGCCGTATCGAAGGGCATCCGGATGGCTTTGGATTTGCCCGTCCTGAAACTTCGATTGGTCGCGATAAGAGTGCCGACATCTTTCTGGATAACCGCCAGATGGAAAAAGCTCTGCATGGCGACCGCGTGCTTGTTCGCGTTACAGGTACCGATCGTCGAGGCCGCCCAGAAGGCAGCATTGTAGAGGTGACTGAACGCGCCAACACCGAAGTCGTTGGCCGTGTGTTCGATGAATACGGTGTGCGTTATGTGGTACCGGAAGACCGCCGCTTACATACGCGCATTGTCCTGGCGGGTGAAACGGCCGCGGCAGGGCGCTCACGCCGGCCGCGAAAAGCGGAGAGCAACACCCCCGAAGTGTTACCGGGTCAGGTCGTTGTTGCAGAAATTCTCGAACAACCAGGTAAGCGAACGCTACCTGTTGGCCGTATCAAAGAAGTACTGGGTAACTATGCCGATCCGGGCATGGAGATCGAGATTGCGCTGCGCAAACACGATCTGCCATTCGAGTTTCCGAAAGCAGTCATCGACGAAGCGGCCAAGCTACCGGAAGAAGTGATTGTTGATCGCGATCTGGGTAAGCGCGAAGATCTACGTGATCTACCATTGGTCACGATCGATGGCGAAACCGCCAAAGACTTTGATGATGCGGTGTTTGCCGAAGCCTTGCCCAGGAACAAGGGTTGGCGACTCGTGGTTGCCATTGCCGATGTATCGCATTACGTGCGTCCGGGCTCAGCACTCGATATAGAGGCCACTGCACGCGGCAACTCGGTGTATTTCCCGCGTCGTGTGATTCCCATGCTGCCGGAAAAGCTGTCGAATGGCTTGTGCTCGTTGAACCCGGACGTTGATCGTCTGGCCATGGTGTGCGATGCACAGATCGATGCCAGCGGTGAAGTGACTAAATACCGTTTCTATCCAGCCGTATTCCGTTCGCGGGCGCGCCTCACCTATAACCAGGTCTGGAGCTGGTTGTCTGGCGAGGGTCAACCCGCAACCGCCGTACATCAGGCCGTGCAGCCTCAGATGCATACGCTCTATGCGTTATTCAAGACACTGCATGCTGCACGCTTCAAGCGCGGTGCCATCGACTTTGATACGGTCGAAACACAAATGCGTTTTAACGATCAAGGTAAGATCGAGGCGATTGTGCCGGTCATCCGTAATGATGCGCACCGACTGATCGAAGAATGTATGCTCGCGGCGAACGTTTGTGCGGCTGATTTCCTTGAAAAGAAAAAACAGCCAGGCCTGTTCCGTATCCACGGCACGCCGGCACCCGCCAAGCTGGAAGCGCTGCGCGATTTCATGAAGGAATTTGGTTTGGGTCTTGAAGGCGGTGATTCCCCGACCGGTAAAGACTACGGCAAACTACTCGACCAGATTCGTGAACGCCCGGACTTCTCGCTGCTACAAACGATTTTGCTGCGTTCAATGCAGCAGGCGATCTATAGCCCGGACAATATTGGCCACTTTGGGCTGGCCTACGAGTACTACACGCACTTCACCTCGCCGATTCGGCGCTACCCGGACTTGCTCGTACACCGCGCGATTAAAGCCGCACTCAAGTTTGAGAAAGCACCATTGCCAGCCAATGAAGCGGCCTGGGAAGAGATCGGTTTGCATTGCTCGGCGACCGAACGTCGTGCAGATGAAGCCACGCGCGACGTCGAAGCCTGGCTCAAGTGCTATTACATGCAAGACCGGATTGGTGAAGTCTTTGATGGCACCATCTCGGGTGTTACTGCCTTCGGTGCTTTCGTTACCCTCGATCAGGTCTATGTCGAAGGCCTGGTGCACATTTCGGAACTGGGTACCGATTATTTCCACCACGACCCGATTCGCCATTGCCTGATCGGCGAGCGTACCAAGCAGCAGTATCGCGTTGGGGATCGTCTGCGCGTCAAACTGGTGCGCGCTGACCTGGAAAGCAATCGCATCGACTTTGTGCCCGCAACCGCGCTCGACGAGGCTGTGCAGCCCACGGAAGCAACCCGCAGCGATCGTGATGCGCTCGCTCAGGAACGGAGTCGTAAAACTGGGCGCCCGGTTGCCGTAGAGCGACATTTGCTCGAAGTGGAGATGTCCAAAGCGCAAGACGCGCCGCGCAAGAAGGCGGTATCAGGCCATGTGGGCACCCCTGCGGGTAAATCACGTTCCCTGGGCCGTCAGGCACCCGCTAAAGCCAAGTCGGGCAACAGATCTGCAAAACCGACCGGGGCTAAAGCCAAAGCGCCGGCTAAACCGGCAAAAGCATCGGCCAAGCCGATTGCCAAGCCAAAATCCAAAGCACGCCCTGCTAGCGTAAAATCCGCCGGCGCTAAACCTAAAGCCAAGCCTAAAGCATCTTCTGCTAAACCAACACGTCGAGCCAAAGCATGAGTAGCAACACCCGTCTGATTCACGGATTCCACCCCATCATGGCGCGTTTGCGCCACGATCCGGAGAGCGTTAAAGAAATCTATCTGGATGCCAATCGTAATGATCGTCGCGTCAAAGATCTGCTACGACTTGCCGAACAGGTCGATGCACGTGTCGTACAGGTAGAGAACCCACGTATCGAAGGGATGGCACCGAATGCACGCCATCAAGGGGTTGTCGCCCGTGTCGATGCGCGCCAGAAAGCACTCCACCTTGATGATGTGCTCGATACCCTGGAAGAACCGCCGTTTCTGCTGGTGCTGGATGGCATTACCGACCCGCGTAATCTGGGCGCCTGTTTACGGGTGGCTGATGCCGCTGGTGTGCATGCGGTCATTGCGCCCAAAGATCGCGCGGTGGGTCTGACCGATGTGGCTATGAAGGCCGCCTCGGGTGCTGCTGAAACGGTGCCGTACATCATGGTAACGAATCTGGCCCGGACGCTGCGTACGCTCAAAGAACGCGATATCTGGGTCATTGGCACCGCCGGTGAAGCTACGGAAGACCTCTATCAAGCACAGTGGCCTACGGGCGGCGTTGCCTGGGTGATGGGTGCCGAGGGCGATGGTATGCGTCGTTTAACCCGCGAAACCTGTGACTCGCTGGTCAAAATTCCTATGGCGGGTTCTGTCGAAAGCCTTAATGTTTCGGTTGCAGCGGGCGTCTGCCTGTTTGAAGCGGTTCGTCGTCAACGCGCTTAAAAGTTCAGATCAACGCCCGGCGTTTGCCCGGGCGTGGTCGATATCGGCAGGGTTTTTCTCATCCGTGTAGATACGGGTAGATGTTGCCTTGAGACCTGTGCCGCCGTTCTGACAAAGTACTTCCACATTAGCTAAAGGCTTGTCTTTATGCAGGACTTCCACGGCACAGCGACCATAGATCGACTCAATGGTCGCCAGCACATTGCGTGCGTAATTACTTTGCAGTTTGCTATCCAGAATCAGATTAGCCAGCAAAACCCCGTTGGGTTTTAGCACTTGCCGGGTGTCATTCCAGAACTCGCGGGTGATCAGATGGCTAGGAATATTGTGGTGAGAGCTGTAAACGTCAACAACGACCGCATCAAAACGACTATCAGCTTGTTTGGCCGTAGACGTAACGAAGTGGCGCGCATCATCCACAATAAACTTTCCGCGAATCGGCTCGTGTAAAAACTGCTGTTCGGCAATGGATTGGATCTTGGGGTCGATATCCACGAAGGTGTAGTGGTTCAGCGGTTCTTTGTGCGAAAGCGTAAAGCCCCCGGCGCCCAGAACGAGAATCTCGCTGTTCCTGAATTTCAGATCGTTGAGTAAGGTCTGGCGCAGGTAGTCTATATAACGGGCATAGCGTGGCGGGTTGCCATCGCCAATCAGTGAAGCCGTTGAGCTGTTGACCTTGAAGACGCGGATTGGATTACCTTCGGGCGTTTCGGTGTGAATAACGGAATAATCGGCGTAAGCCGTTTCAGTCACATCCTGGGGTTCGTCGAGCCATTGGCCGCGTAACAGGGGCACGTTAAAACTAATAATCAGGAGTGTTGAAGCAAGAAAGCCCGTAAGCACCTGCCAGCGGCGGGAGCGCACATCGGGCGCCACTTGCAAGCGCAATGCGCCGATCAGTAGAAAGAGGGCGCAGAGCGTAACAGCGGCAGAGATTCCCAGCCATTGCATCACCAGCACAGATAGCCCGAGTGACCCCAGAAACGAGCCGAGCGTAGACCAGTAAAGGGCCATGCCACTGGCCTCGCCTGTGCGTCGAGTTTGCATCAGGTTGGTGAGCGCAGGTACTGTCTGCCCGAGCAACCAGGCCAACGGGCAAAGAATGCCGCCTATGAGCAGCGTATAAGCCAGCCAGACGGGTTGCACATGTGTGAACAAGCCGTTCACAAAGGGCGTCGAAAACCCGATACCCAGCAGTAGCGCTGATATCAGGAAGTTACGCGCAACCACCTGTAGATAACGCCCGTTGATTTTGGCGCCGGCCGCATAGCCCAGGGCGAGGGCAAGGAGAAAGAAACCGATGGTCGGTGCCGTAACAACAATAGAACTGCCCACATGGGGCACCAACCGGCGCAGCGCAATGATCTCCGCACCGAGGGAACAAAAACCCTCGATGAATACAACAACGGGAATCAATAGCGGCGGCATGCCCCTGATGTTACAGGAGCATGCCCGCACCGAC
>JACCDQ011361816.1_pt1 | contig 12147 bp, 8 predicted proteins | sample 7446031 | NCBI WGS metagenome assembly JACCDQ01 (sample SAMN15323442, study PRJNA562643) | freshwater metagenome | isolation source: river surface water | place: USA:Blue River Watershed | collected 2017-08-17
GGTGGTTAGAAGGAAGGGATGAAAATCCTATTTTCTATAAACGTGACACTAATATTGGAACATTTAAAAATTGGGTTATTATAATTGTTTTAGCAATAACATCGATTGTATTTTTTTTCAAATCACTTTAGTCTCCAAATTTAATAAAATAAAAAAGATGAGTTTTCAAGAAATAAATAGTTTTATAGCTCCAATTGGATTGATTATAGCAGGAGTTTTTATGAAGTTGTCAAAAAATAATGAGATGTTTGGTAAATTTAAAAAATATTCTTTGTTTTTTGTTATTGGAGGTTTGATACTTTTGTTAACTAGAATATTAAGGTGGGTAATGTAGGTGGTAATGTATCAAAATTAGTGATGACCATAAATACATAGGTAATGTATCAAAATTAGTGATAGCTATAAATACATAAGTTACTACATTGATAATCAAGGTTTAAGTTGATTTGTTTTACAAAAGGAGAGGCTGTATGTCTCTCCCCAGCTGGCGCGAGCGTCTCGCTCGTGCCTAGACATAAAAATTAATTAAAAACAAATTTAAATGAGCAACTACGGTTGCTTTTTTGTTTTAAAAAATAAACGGGTATTCTAGCCCCGATAGCAGCGGCATCCCCCGCTAGGGGATATAGCGAATAGCGGGACAGTATGGGTTAAGAAGATAAAATGTGTGCTACTTAAAACCTAACAATTGTGGTGCGCTTGCGAATCCATCTCAGGATTTGAATTATATCATTAGTCGCAATTATAAACAGGCTTCGGCTACGCCACTAGTATCCCCGATCCCCCCCGATCCCGCGCGAATCCCTTCGCGTGGCAATTCTAAATTAGAAAAAATATAGTAGCACTTAAGATTATGCTGGAGATAGTATATATAGAAAATGACGCTATTTTAGATTATAAAATCACACGAAAGGATTAGCTTCACATGGTAACCAAAATAAGCATCATCTAAATCTAGTTCCCCGCTCCCGCGCGAATCCTTTCGCGTGGTCATTAAATTACTAAAATTCTTTCTACACAAAGCCCCGCTCCCGCGCGAAATACAATTCGACGAAGTCAATCCCTTCGCGTGGTACTAAAAAACGATAGATTCTTGAAAGTGAGGAAGACCCAGTAAGTTTGAACTACAACTATACTTACATCTAGTTCTTCAAACAGTATTACCTGCTTATTGATTTTCGTTGTAATCCATTTTAGTATCAATCACTCAACTTTTATCTAATAAAATTAAAGGATTTATAATTTATTTTAAAATTTATTGCCAATTTCAAATCGACATATTTGCTAAATTACTATATTTATGCAAAATTTATATATATGGAAATTGTATCCTGCCCAAAATGCCAAAATAACCACATCATAAAAAGTGGTATTATCAACAACAAACAAAGGTATTTGTGCAAAAATTGCAACTATTTTTTTACCGTCAATAAAATAGGTAAAAAGATAGACGACTACTATGTTACCAAAGCGCTCCAGCTATATCTTGAAGGCCTTAGTTACCGTGAAATAGAGCGCATTATTGGGGTTTCGCATGTTACTATTAGCAATTGGGTTAAAAGCTTTAACATCAAAAAACCTTCCCATACTGATTACCATCCCACCTACAAGATTTTCAGCCATTTAGAACTTATAGAGTATTTAAAAAACAAAGAGTTATTATCCGGAGCAGGAATGATTATCACGGAACTTGGAGATAAATTTATGCTGATAAAGTGGGAACGATTTAAAGATTAACTATACTATTTTACATTTATATATATAATAATTTTTTTTAACATAAAAATAATTGAATTTGGCTCTGTTAAAATTAACCATTTTACTAACCAAACCAATAAATTATGAAAAAACGCTATTTAATCCTTTTAGCTGCTATTGCTTCTTTCAAAGGATATTCCCAAACTCAAACCGCACCTGCCCCTGTAGCAAATGATTACAGTATCTCTTGGTATGGGTTTATTAGAACTGATTACATCTGGGACACGAGAAAATCGGCACAAGTAAGAGAAGATCAACTCAATTTATACCCTTTAGACAAATCAATCAATGCGGGTGATGGTAAAGATGCTAACGCAGTAGGTCAATCTAATTTCTTATCTGTTGTATCCCGCCTTGGTGTAAAAGTGAAAGGACCAGATGTTTGGGGAGCTAAAGTAAGCGGAACATTAGAAGGTGACTTTTTTGGAAATTTTGAAGGATCATCAATAGGAATGTTACGCTTGCGACATGCTTATGCGCAATTAGACTGGAAAAAAACATCCTTAACCATGGGACAAACTTGGTATCCAACTTTTATTCCTGAAGTTTTTCCTGGGGTAGCTAATTTTAGTACTGGAATTATGTTTAATCCTTTTGGATGGGCAACCCAAGTTAAATTAAAACAAAACCTTAGCAAAGAACTTTCTATCAGTTTTACTGCTTACAAAGAGCGTGAATTTACCACTTCTGGACCTGGTACCCAAAATTCAGCTTCTATAAACTCTGCCATCCCTTCTATTAATACGCAATTACAATACAAAGGTAAAAACTTATTTATGGGTGCTGGAGTTGAAGTTAAATCATTACAACCTAGAACTGACAACGGATTAACAGGGGCTTCCAAACTTAACACTAATGAAAAAGCCAACAGCACCAGTATTTTTGGGTATGGAAAATATGCTGATGATGACATCACGATTAAAGCCTACGGAATTTCTGGAGGGAATCTATTTAATTTGGTAATGCTAGGTGGTTATATAGGATCTACCGCTAACGGTATTGAATCGTATGAAGCTACTAAAACCTCTGCCTTCTGGATTGATATCGCTAGTAATGGTAAATCTGTTGCACCAGGAATTTTCTTTGGAAGAACTCAAAATAATGGAGCTGACAAAACTGGAACAGTGGCTTATGGAAGAGGTATAGGAGTAAATGGAGCTAGAATAGTAGATAATGTTTGGAGACTTTCTGGACGTATTGACTTCAAGAAAAACAAATTCCGTATTTCTCCAGAATTAGAAATAACTTCTGCTGGCTGGGGTGCTGCTGATGCTTATGGAAAAGTTACTGGACCATTAACTAATGTAAGTAATTTTAGAACAATGGTATCTTGTGCTTACACATTTTAAAAACAATTATTAATTAACCAACCAAATATTATATTATGAATCAACACAAAAAAAGCTCCTTATGGACAGTCATTGGAGCGTCTTCAGTAGGAACCATGATTGAATGGTACGACTTTTACATTTTTGGAAGTTTAGCCACTATTATTTCAACTAAATTTTTCCCTTCAGATAACCCAACTGCTGCCTTTCTTTCTACATTGGCAACATTTGCTGCAGGTTTCGTAGTACGCCCTTTTGGAGCACTATTCTTTGGCCGTCTTGGTGACTTAATCGGACGCAAATATACCTTTATGGTTACTCTATTATTAATGGGTGGAGCTACATTTATGATTGGATGTATTCCTAGTTATGAAACTATTGGGTTCTTAGCACCTACTTTAGTATTAGTATTACGTTTATTACAAGGTCTTGCTCTTGGTGGAGAATATGGAGGTGCTGCAACTTATGTTGCTGAACACGCTGGCCCAGGTAAAAGAGGGTATTGGACTTCATGGATTCAAACTACTGCTACTATCGGTTTATTCGTTTCTCTTTTTGTAATTATGGCTACAAAAAGTTCTATGACTAAGGAGGCTTTTGAAGATTGGGGATGGAGAGTACCATTTTGGGTATCTATCTTAATGATTCTGGTTTCTTATCTAATCAGAAAAAACATGAGTGAATCTCCTGAATTTGCAAAAGTAAAAGCTGAAGGTAAAACATCAAAAAATCCATTAAAAGAAAGTTTTGGACACAAACTGAATTTCAAATTTGTCCTGCTTGCTTTATTTGGATTGGTTATGGGACAAGGTGTAGTTTGGTACACAGGTCAATTTTACGCTATGAGTTTCATTGAAAAAACGATGGGGCTTGTAGATCAAAAAGGAGATATCATGATGATGGCAATCCTAATGGCAACTCCTTTCTTCGTATTTTTCGGATGGTTATCAGATAAAATAGGTAGAAAATGGCTAATGCTTGTTGGAATTTTAATTGCTGTAGTATCTTATAGACCTGTTTACAAAGCAATGTACGAGACTACAAGTATTAAAAACAAAACTGAAATTGTAGAAAAAACTGTTTCATTAGCAGAAACAAAAGAAAATAAAGATGCTTTAGATTCAGTCTACACTACTACTAAAGAATTTACAGATGGTGCTACCTGGAAAGAAGTAAAAACTGTTGCTCTAGAAAATGGCGTAGCTAAAATTGTTGATGGAAAACCAAAAGTAGACAAAGTAACTACAATGGTTGTCAACGATTCTGATAAATGGATGGTTACTTTGTTAGTTTTCTTCCAAATTTTCTTAGTAACAATGGTGTACGGACCAACAGCTGCTTTCTTAGTAGAGTTGTTCCCTGCAAAAATTCGCTATACTTCAATGTCTTTACCATACCATATTGGAAATGGAATCTTTGGAGGATTACTACCTGCGATCGCTACTTCATTAGTTGTTAGTGCTGGTAAGATAAATGATGCCGCTGTGGCTGCTGGAAATGAACCAGTAATTAAAGATGCCTACTTGGAAGGTCTTTGGTACCCAATAATTATTGGAGCTATCTGTTTCGTTATCGGAGCAATCTATGTAGATGGTAAAAGTACTGCTCACAAAGAATAGGTAATATTAATTTAATTAAAAAAACATCATATTATGAACGCAATAAAAAAATTATTAGGCCTTGTTTGGATTGCTATAGGAATTGCTGCTGCTTATTTCCTTTTGATTGATCAAGCAATTCCAAAATTCGAAACAGGAAAACAAGAAGATTTGATTCCTGCTATTATATACACTTTTATCCTAGCTCCAATTATTGTAGGTGGTTTAGGAATATTTGGATATTATTCTCTTACAGGAGAATTTGACGAGAAATAATAATTAATTCCATTTTTTTAATATACAATCGCTGTCATTATTGGCAGCGTTTGTATATTTTTATAAGTATGAAAAAGAGACACGAACAAAAACTAGTTATACTTTCAATGCTAATGCTATTGGCCTTGAACTTACCGCTATTGTTATTGTTTGACAATTCACAACCTCTTTTAGGTTTTCCTGTGATTTACATTTATGTATTTTCTGCTTGGTTATTTTCTATTGGCACCACCTACTTAATTATAAAAAGATATTATGAGTAGTGTAGGCCTTTTATTTATTTTAGCATTGTACATGCTCATCCTTTTTTATATTGCCTATTGGGCAGAAAAAAGAGGCCATTCAAAATGGACTAACAATCCGTATATCTATTCCCTTTCCTTAGCTGTGTATTGCACCGCTTGGACGTATTACGGAAGTATTGGCGTTGCAGCCAACTCCGGATTAGGTTACCTCCCTATTTATTTAGGCCCCATTATTATTATTCCAACATGGATGATTATTCTAAAAAAAATCATCCGAATATCTAGAGTAAATAAAATTTCTAGCATTGCTGATTTCATTTCATTACGATATGGCAATGATAGATTCTTAGGCGCATTAGTTACCATTGTTTGTATTTCTGGTATTGTACCTTACATTGCTTTGCAACTTAAGTCCATTTCGGACACTTTTCATATTGTTACTAAAACTGAATCTAGTTCTAATATTTTTTTTGACACTACTACGTATGCCTGCATTGCTCTAGCGTTATTCACGTCGTATTACGGAACCCGTTATGTAGATGCCTCCGAAAAAAGACGAGGTATTGTTACTGCTGTGGCAATGGAATCCGTTTTAAAACTAGTTTTTTTCTTAATCATCGGAATCTATGTTACTTACTTTGTTTTTGATGGTTTTGAGGATATTTATGCCAAAGCGTCTGTCTTAGACAACTTTGACAAGAAAAATTCAATCGGTGGCTTAACAGGCGGAATCAACTGGTTTTTCCTTTGTATTCTATCCATGTTTGCCATATTTCTTTTACCAAGACAATTTCACACTTCAATTGTAGAAAATAATAAAGAAACGCACATCAGAACGGCTATGTGGTTGTTTCCATTGTACTTATTATTGTTCAATATTTTTGTTTTCCCAATTGCTTGGGGAGGTAATATTTTATTCCAAGGTAAAGGACTTAACTCGGATACATATTCCTTATTAATTCCGCAATTTTTCAACAATAATATACTTACCGTTTTAGTTTTTCTAGGGGGATTTTCAGCAGCCATTTCAATGATTATTGTTTCGTCTATCGCATTAGCTACTATGCTAAGCAACAACTTATTGATTCCTTATGGATTTGTAGGTTCGTTGCAAAACAAATCACAAGAAAAAAACAATAAACGCATTATTCGTAGTCGAAAAATTGGTATTTTTCTATTGATTATTTTGGCTTATGCCATTTATCGAATCTTCATATTAGACTACTCGCTGGTTTCTATTGGGCTAGTTTCATTTGTAGTCATTGCACAATTAGCTCCTGCTTTTTTTGGCGCTCTATTTTGGAGAAGAGGATCAAATAAAGGTGCTATTACAGGTATACTTATTGGATTCGCCATTTGCTGCTATACTTTATTGGCACCTTATGCATTAGGCATTAGTGATTCTAGCAGTTTATTTATTCAGGAAGGCACTTGGGGAATTGAATTATTAAAACCATTTCAACTTTTTGGCTTGGATTATTTACAACCCATTCCACATGCTTTATTTTGGAGTTTGTTTTTTAACGTAATGAGTTTTGCTGCTGTATCTGTTAGTTTTAGAGGCAACTACAGAGAACGCAATTATGCCGAAATGTTTGTGGATATTGACCAATACATTACCAATCACGAGGATGCTTTTGTTTGGAAAGGAACTGCTTATGTATCGGATATTGAAAAGGTATTGCAACGTTTTCTAGGAGAGGAAAGAACCAAACGCGCTTTATCTATTTTCAATTTAAAGTACAACATCGACAAAAATGTAGCGACCGCTGATGCGCGTTTTATAAAATTTGCAGAGAATTTATTGACGGGTCATATTGGTACGGCTTCTGCCAAAATATTAATCGCAAGTGTGGTTAAAGAAGACGAAATTAGTTTGCCTGAAGTATTGCGAATTCTAGAAGAGTCCAAAGAAAATATCATCATCAATAAAAAATTGACTGATACTTCCAATGAATTGCAAAAAATATCAGAACAATTAAAAGTAGCCAATGAAGAACTCGTTAAAAAAGACATACAGAAAGATGAATTTTTAGACACGGTTACTCACGAGTTACGTACACCAATTACTGCCATTCGTGCGGCAAGCGAAATTTTACATGACGACGAAGATGTGCCTTTTGAAGTGCGCAAACAATTTTTGCAAAACATCATTTCAGAATCTGATCGTTTGAATCGTTTGATTGATAAGATTTTGGATTTGGAAAAATTTGAAACAGGGAAACAAAAAATTTATCTTTCTAGAAACAACATCGCAAAAACAGTTGAAAAAACATTAGACACTTTAAAACAACTTATCAATAACAAAAAAATTCAGGTTGAATTTGAAGATCTTGGTAAAGAAATTAGAGCCTTTTATGATGAAGAGCGCATCATCCAAGTGATTCATAATTTGTTGTCAAATGCTATTAAATTTTCAGATGAAACTAATGGTTTGATTAGCATCCAAATCACTGAAAACGAATCCAACGTAGCCGTTACAATACATAACAACGGCAAAGGAATTAAAAAAGAAGATTTCGAAGCCATTTTTGACAAGTTCTACCAATCCAGAAATCAAAATGTCAAAAAACCTATTGGCAGCGGATTAGGGCTAGCTATTTGTAAACAAATTATTGAACACCATAAGGGCACTATTTGGGCGGAGGAAAATGTACAAGAAGGAGCCACTTTTGTCTTCACATTACCCAACTACAACACAACAGAAAACAACTAAGAGGATGAAAAAAATTTTAATCGTAGATGACGAACCTAACATCGTAATGGCTTTAGAATACACTTTCAAAAAAAACAATTTTGAAGTATTCATTGCACGAGATGGAAAAGAGGCACTAGAAATTTTAGAAAAACAACTCCCTGACGTCATCATACTCGATGTAATGATGCCTATGGTGGATGGTTATGCTACACTGGAAGAAATTAAAAAAGACGAACGCCTAGCCCATTGTAAAGTCATTTTCCTTTCGGCAAAAAATAAGGAAACAGACATTGAAAAAGGTTTAGAATTAGGTGCTAATTTGTATGTCGTCAAGCCTTTTTCTGCTAAAAAACTAGTAGAACAAGTTCACGAATTAATAGAAAATTAGCCCCCGTTGAATAAATAATTTACAATGCCATGAATTACAAAGACACTTATACAGCAAGCACCGAAAATCCAGAAGCATTTTGGAAAACTCAAGCCGACAGTATTGATTGGTTTACCAAACCCGAAACTATTTTATCCTCAGATGAAAATGGATATCCTCTTTGGTACAAAGACGGAGAATTAAACGTATGCTACTTAGCTTTAGACAAACACATTGAAGATGGTTTTGGAGACCAAGTGGCTTTAATCTATGATTCGCCAGTAACTCAAACCATTAAAAAATATACTTTTTTAGAAGTAAAAACCGAAGTTGCAAAACTCGCAGGAGGAATGCAATCTTTGGGACTAAAAAAAGGAGATACTGCCATTATTTATATGCCTATGATTCCGCAAGCGGCTTTTGCTATGCTAGCTTGTGCCAGAATTGGCGTGACGCATTCTGTAGTTTTTGGCGGATTTGCCCCTCATGAATTGGCCATCCGAATTGACGATTGTAAACCAAGAGCCATTATCACCGCTTCTTCAGGAATTGAAATTGATCGATTGATTGCCTACAAACCTTTGGTGGACGAAGCCATTCAATTAGCCGAACACAAACCGAAAAAAGTAATTATTTTAAATCGAAAATTAGGTGCCAAAGTACCTTTCAAAAAATACGATGTGGACTATGACGCTTTAGTATACGGTTCTGAAGAAGCCGATTGTGTGCCTTTAAACTCCACACATCCTTTGTATGTTTTGTACACTTCGGGAACTACTGGAAAACCAAAAGGAATCGTTCGTGATTCAGGTGGTTATGCCACGGCTTTAAAATATTCCATGCAAAATGTGTATAACGCAAAACCTGGAGAAGTTTTTTGGGCTGCCTCGGATGTTGGTTGGGTTGTAGGACATAGCTACATCGTGTATGGACCACTAATCAACCGAAACACCACAATTATTTTTGAAGGTAAACCAATTAAAACTCCAGATGCAAGCACGTTTTGGAGAATGATTGAAGAACACAAAGTAAGCGTAATGTTTACGGCTCCAACAGCAATTAGAGCCATCAAAAAAGAAGATCCAAATGGAGAATTCATCAAAAAACACGATTTAAGTTCCTTAAAAATTCAGTTTTTAGCGGGTGAACGTTGTGATGTGGCTACTTTAGAATGGTACCAAGAACACATTCCTGTTCCGGCAATTGACCACTGGTGGCAAACAGAAACAGGCTGGCCTATTGTAGCCAATATGATGGGGATTGAATACTTACCTATCAAACCAGGATCGGTTGGAAAAGCAGTTCCAGGGTACGATATCCGAATTTTCAGTGAAAACGGAACCGAAGTAGGTCCTAACGAAGAAGGTTATGTAGTAATCAAACTACCATTACCTCCAGGAACTCTATTGGATTTATGGAAAGACAATCCAAGATTTAAAGCGGGTTATTTAGAAAAATTTCCAGGTTACTATTTCTCAGGTGATGGTGGATTCAAAGACGAAGAGGATTATATCTTCATTACGGGTCGTGTAGACGATGTAATCAACGTAGCGGGTCATAGACTTTCTACTGCTGAAATGGAAGAAATTGTTGCCTCTCATTCGGCTGTAGCAGAATGCGCCGTAATAGGTATCAACGATGAACTTAAAGGGCAAATTCCATTAGCACTCGTTGTAATTAAACACGGAGAAGACATTGAACATTACCAATTGGAACAAGAAATTGTAAAATTAGTGCGCCAACAAATTGGTGCAGTTGCTTCATTACGAAATGTAGTCATTGTAAATCGTTTACCAAAAACCCGTTCGGGTAAAATCCTTCGTAAATTAATGCGAAGTATTACGGATGGAGAAGAATTTCAAATCCCTTCTACTATTGATGACGAAGCTATTGTAGGTGAAATTATCGAAGTGCTAAAAAAATATAAAATTGGAAGTTACAGCAAATAAAACAAACAGAATTAGAACATATAAAATAGAATACCATGAGTTATTATAAAATTGAAAATCTAGAAGAATATTTCAAACACTACAAAAAATCAATTCGTGAACCTAAAAAATTCTGGGACCGAATTGCTTCTGAAAACTTTACTTGGTACCAAGAATGGGACAACGTAATTGATTTCAATATGGCTGAAGCCAAAATAAAATGGTTTACAGAAGCAAAAGTAAATATTACTAAAAACTGTATTGACAGACATTTGGCAAAAAGAGGCGATAAAACAGCTATCATTTTTGAACCAAATGATCCTTCAGAAGCAGCACAACATATTTCGTATAACGAATTGTACGAACGCGTCTCTAAAATGGCCAATGTGTTGCGTGACCAAGGTATCAAAAAAGGCGACCGAGTCTGCATTTACTTACCAATGATTCCTGAATTAGCCATTTCTCTTTTGGCTTGTGCTAGAATTGGAGCCATTCACTCAGTGGTTTTCGCTGGTTTTTCTGCTTCGGCAGTAGCCTCAAGAATCAATGATTGCGAATGTAAAATGGTCATTACTTCTGATGGAAGTTACCGCGGTAACAAAGCCATTGACTTAAAAGGAATTGTAGACGAAGCGTTGGAAAAATGCCCGTCAGTTGAAAAAGTATTGGTAGCTAAGAGAACCAATACCACTGTAAATATGAAAGAAGGACGTGACCAATGGTTACAACCGCTTTTAGACGATGCTGTCGGTAATAACGTTGCAGAAATTATGGATGCTGAAGATCCTTTGTTCATCCTTTATACTTCAGGTTCTACTGGGAAACCAAAAGGAATGGTACATACTACCGCAGGTTATATGGTATATACGGCTTATACATTCAAAAATGTTTTTAGCTACGAAGAAAATGATATTTTTTGGTGTACTGCTGATATTGGTTGGATTACAGGACATTCTTATATTCTTTACGGACCGTTATTAAACGGAGCGACTACCGTAATTTTTGAAGGAGTTCCTTCGTATCCAGATTTTAGCCGTTTTTGGGAAGTCATTGAAAAACATCAAGTGACTCAATTCTATACGGCGCCAACGGCTATTCGTGCTTTGGCAAAAGAAAGTATTGAATACGTTCAAAAATATCCATTACAATCATTAAAAGTAATTGGGTCAGTTGGGGAACCAATTAACGAAGAAGCTTGGCACTGGTACAACGACCACGTAGGAGGAAAAAGATGTCCTGTGGTAGATACGTGGTGGCAAACCGAAACGGGAGGAATTATGATTTCGCCTTTGGCATTTGTAACCCCTACCAAACCAACCTATGCTTCGCTACCATTACCAGGAATTCAACCCGTATTAATGGATGAAAAACGCAATGAGATTGAAGGAAATCAAGTCACAGGAAGTTTATGCATCAAATTCCCTTGGCCAAGTATTGCTAGAACTATTTGGGGAGATCACCAACGTTACAAAGAAACCTATTTTAGCGCTTTCCCTGGAAAATACTTCACCGGTGATGGCGCTTTGCGTGATGAAGTAGGGTATTATAGAATCACAGGTCGTGTAGATGATGTGGTCATAGTTTCAGGGCACAATTTAGGTACAGCACCAATTGAAGATGCTATTAACGAACATCCAGCTGTGGCGGAATCAGCTATTGTAGGTTTCCCTCACGACATTAAAGGAAATGCATTATACGGTTTTGTAATCTTAAAAGAAACAGGTGAATACCGTGACAGAGATAATTTGAGTAAAGAAATTAACCAACATATTTCTGACCACATTGGACCAATTGCCAAATTGGACAAAATCCAATTCGTATCAGGTTTACCTAAAACACGTTCTGGGAAAATTATGCGTAGAATCTTGCGCAAAATTGCCGAAGGTGACTTCTCTAATTTTGGAGATACAACCACTTTATTGAATCCAGAAATTGTGGACGAAATTAAA
>JACCDQ010301498.1_pt1 | contig 12143 bp, 12 predicted proteins | sample 7446031 | NCBI WGS metagenome assembly JACCDQ01 (sample SAMN15323442, study PRJNA562643) | freshwater metagenome | isolation source: river surface water | place: USA:Blue River Watershed | collected 2017-08-17
AGTCCTGCCCCTGGAGGCGAACCTGATTCTAAAGTGAGACGAACATTTTTATGCAATTGAAACATATCAAGAATTGATAAAACAAAAGTGAGTCCACCAAAAAAATGATTTTGAAAATTTGATTTAGTAAAATCAGATCTTTGAAATTTATTGGTCGTTTTATAATCAAGTGAAATAATTTCCACTCCATCAAAATCAATTTCCGTAATTTCTACTTTGGCCTTTAAAGATGTCGCTAAATTTATAGTCACGACATTTGGTAAAATCACATTGATGGGATTTAAATCGAGAGTTCCCCCTAAAAGATCAACTCTGACACTGCCTGAAACATTAGTGACCACCGTAAACTCCAATGTAAGGAAGTTCGCGATAAGCTCCATCAAAGTCTAGACCATAACCAATCACAAATTTATCTTCGATATCAAAACCTAAATAATCTACTGCCACTTCCGTTTTTAATCTCGCGCGCTTAAGCAAAAGCGAACAAAGTTTCAAACTCTTTGGTGCTTTAAGTTTTAAATGTTTCATTAAAAAAGTAATGGTTAAACCAGTATCGACAATATCTTCAACCACAATCACGTGCTTGTTCTCTAAACTTTGCTTAACATCTAAACGAAAACTAATTTGACCAGTACTTTCTGTTCCTTCATAAGATGAAAGCGAAACAAATTCTATTTGCGTTGGTATTGTTAATTTTCTCATCAAGTCAGCACAAAAGATAAATGAGCCTGAAAGCACACCCACTAAAACAATTTGTTGTCCTTGATAATCTTGATTAATTTTTAAAGCAATCTCGTTTATTCTTTTTTGAATTTTTTCTTCAGAAATAAACACATCAATTTGAGCACTCATATAACTTCCTAAATATTAAAGTTAAATTATGCTCTAAGTGTACTATAGGTTCTGGCTTTTTTCACTCGAAGAATTAAGATTCACAAAAAAGGCTAACTGATCTTGATCCTCACCAAAAAAATCAGCATGGGCTCGGCATCTTGCTTCATAAAGATCCGCTTCCCCAACTAAGACTTGGCTCGAATTCTTAGAATCCTTTCGATAAGTTTTAGAAGCAGGTGCTCCACAAACTGTGCAAATCGCTTGAATTTTATGAACTGAATCAGCAATCGCTAACAGTGGTGCCATTGGTCCAAACGGTTTTCCCATATAATCTTGATCTAGGCCTGCACAAATAACTCTGATTCCTCTTCTCGCAAGCTTCTCAGCAACTTTTACTACATGCTCATCAAAAAATTGTACTTCATCGATGGCCACCACTCGAGTTGAATCAAATACTTTTTGTAAAATCTCTACTGAATTATTGACTGGAGTCGCTTCAATTGAAAGTGATGAATGCGAAACCACTTCTGTTTCATGATAACGATTATCAATCGCCGGTTTAAAAATTTGAACTTTTTGGCGTGCGATTTGTGCTCTTTTTACTCTACGGATTAGTTCTTCGGTTTTACCAGAAAACATTGGACCGCAAACAACTTCTATACTTCCTGTAGCAAGTACGTGACTTAATGTCATAAATTCCTCCCAAAAATGTCTCAAAAAATATCTAAAAGTATCGGTGTGTGTAAATTCATCTTAATGGATAAAGAGCGTTTCAGTAAACGGCCAAGTCTTTATAAAAAATTTAAAACTTCTGTCATCTAGCCAGGTAAAAATGAATTGATACGGGGAGCTATAAAAAAATCAGATTAAACTCAATAAAAAAGTGAAATATGCCACGATGAGTATTGCGAATAAAAAAACTAAAAAGAGCGGCGTCAATAATACCAAGATACTCTGCAAATTAGTAAATTCCATTTTTTTGATCAGGCCGCGATACAAATAATAGGCTTGAGCAAAGTAACTCAGTACTCTTCCACCAATCGGTAAAAGTAAAAAAACATTGGCACAGTAAAAAGGAGTTAGCACTTGATGAAAAGTTTCATCTCTATCACCTTCAAATAAAAAAATATCGGCATAGAAATTTAAAACTGTTTTCATAAAGCGATAAGTAAAAAAGAAAATGACTGGATATAAAATAATTTCCGACAGCAAAAAAATGATAGAGAACTTTTGAAATTTAAAATTGATCTCACTCATGATCATCGAAGAGATGGTCGATTCATTACTCATGTACCGATAAGTAACGAGGCCTAGATAAACCGTGAAGATAGAGTAAAATGCCCAAACTAATTGCATCAACCAACTCATCAATAGCAATTCCTCAAAATTTAGTTTTTGATTTTCCCCTTTTTCTGAAAAAGGCGAAACGACAAACTGAAAAAAATTCTGAAAAGTACTTATTGCATTCATCGAATTAAATATTCCTCATATTTGGTTGAAAAAGGAATTTTTTCGCCCACATAATGATGATAGGCCACTTTATTGATAAAATCAGCAAGTATCAGGTCATTTTCTTCAAAAATAACTCGATACTCTCGCCCATTCACTTTAATTTTCATTAATTCTTTCCCGCCAAATTTACTCGGAAAATATTCATTTCCGGAAACGTGATCACAAGGAATTTTCATTAAATCGATGACTTCTTTTACTTTGGCATTTTGCACCGAATTTTCTGACTCGACTTTAAAAAGACTGTCATCAAGAACATTCAGATTGAGCTGTTTAGAGTTTTCGAATATTAAATTTAATTGAATCTTTTTTTCATCAACTAAAATTCTTCTTTCCCAAAAGTCTTGAACATTGACGAAAAAATATTTGGCGTCTTCCATTCTTAGTTCAAACAAACGATTATCGAGACTGGTTTTTAAAAAGTATCCGCTTAAGCTGCCATACTTTTTATAAACTTCAATGGTGTAACTTCGGCCTTCTTTATCTTCAATTTCAAAATAAGAAAGCACTTCATTTAGTAATTTTTTTTCATAAGGAAAATAAATGGTCTTACCTTCAATGCGATAAAAATTGCGAATAAAAGAAACCCAATTCTCATCGTGATACTTCACCGTTTTAGGAGGAAGAGGATTGGTTTCTGACTTTTCGAAATTCAAGCTAAATTTTTTGTTTCTAAAAGTAGAAATGCTCATTTTCTTAAAATGCACTTCACTCTCAAGGTAGTTTAAATCTTTTAAAACGCGGGTTTCATAAAAAAAGACATTGGTTAAATAAAAAATCATCTGCAATCTTTTGTACATAAAATCAGATCGCTGATATTCTTCATCGGTTTGATAAGCATTGGGGTCAAGAGAAATGTCTTTGACTAAAACCAAGCGCTTGCCATTATTATCATTTAAAAACATATAAAAAGAGCGATCAAAACTTTGTTTTTGCCCCAAAGTCACTTCGGTCACATATTGATCAAAAGAAAACTTCACTTTCAAACTTTGATCTGGAATAAATTGATTAAGGGTCGCCTCACTCCACTCAGTACTAGGAATAGTTTTGATGATTCTTAGATTAGAAAATACTTGGAAAAACTCTCCGATTTTTTTATCAGAAATTAAGAGACGATGAGGCAAGGCCACATAATCTTTCCCACTCAATTCAATATTTATTTTGATTCCTTCTATTTTCTTTAGATTTCCATTTTTTTCAAAATCGACAACTTTGGCCTCTTGATCTTGAGACTGACTTTTATTTTTATTTCTTTGCTCTTCAAAAAAATAAGTCGCAATTAACATTAAAACTAAAACGACCAATAAAATTAAATTTTTATTTTTAAGCATTATTGAACTCGACGTTTACGATACATATAGAGTGCTGTACCTAAAAGTAATAAAGGCGAAAAAACGACTGAGAAATAAAAGATGGTTCCAAGCATTGGACCCGAGATAAAAATCGGCTCAGATTGAATAATTGGCAAATTAAAAGCAATCAGCCGGTCTTCATCTGATAAGAAATTAAGGGTGTTTAAAAATAAAGCATAATTGCTTCCGTATTTCATATAGGCATTTAAGACAAAAGTCGAATTGCCAAACACTACCATTTTGGATTTTTCGTTTTCTAAAGCGGCCGCTAAATTCAGTGGACCCGCTAAATCTTTGACTGAGGTATATTGAGGATTTTTACTTATAATTTCATTTAAACTGGTTTCTCCCCAAGAAAGTGGAAACGTATTGGTCGACATTAAAAAATCAATCTTCATTTTGTTTTTGTCATTTTTAATTTCTTCCATCGAAGAAACTAAAGGAAAAAAGACTTGGCCTTTTAAACCTTTGGTTAAGACATGTTCCTGATTAAAATTTTCAATCAAAGGGATTGTTCCGTCTGAACCATTCACAAAACTTTTTTTATCAATAACTAAGTTGTTATGAACAATTAATCCTCTATTAAATAAAAACTTTTTTAAGGCCGTAGAATGATCTTTGTTTAAATCTGGATCGATTCCTATTAATAATCTGCCGCCGCGATTTAAGAATTTTTCTAAAACGATTAATTCATTTTCCATCAACTCCGTTTTAGGACCCCAAAGGATGGCAACTTTGGCATCAAAAGGAATTTCTACTGTCGAAGTCAAATTGATCATTCTTAAGTCAAAAGAAGAATTGATCATGGCCTGATAGATAAAATTTAATCCATCAGCGTCTTTCGATTCAAATGATGCTTGATTGTGTCCAGTTAAAAAATAAACCACCGGGTTATGACTTCTAGAAACTTTGATGATGGCATTGGTAATATTGAGTTCATCCTTGGTGGTCACCAATTCTTTTTTACCAAGGTATTCAACTAGCATAGAAGAATCTTGAGTTATATTGAGTGAATTAACCACGTCAGGGCGAGTATCGATATCGATTTTTTCAATTTCTATATCACTTTTTTCATTGCGATAAAATTCCGCCAGCGCATTCCAAGCTTGCACTTCTCCACCGCGAGCTAAAATAGTGAATTTTAATTTTTTATCCAACTTATTTAAAATGCCTTTTGATTGTTCGGTCATGGAATTCATTTGATACATTGAAAAATCAAAAGTTTTTGGGTGTTTAAATGACCAATAATTAATGAGGCCTAAAATAGCAGCGATTAAAAAAACAAAAACCAAAGATTCGGTGAACTTTTTAAAGGTTGGACTGGTGTAAAAATGATAAAACTCGTGGCGATTTAAAAATGCATAAAGCAGAGTTAAAACCAAACTTAAAGCCGTCACCGATAAATTTAATATCAACTCATCGGGTATCGCAATCCAAAGGGCCACGACCACTAGGTACAATATAATGTTTACTACCGATAATAAGATTTTATAATTTTTTTGCATCACCATTTTCTCGACTGTAATGAAATTTTTATTAGCAAGAAAAAGAAAAAGATATAACTTGCAAAATAAACCAGATTAAAACTTTTAATCACACCTTTGACAAAAGATTCGTAATGAAAAGCAATTGCTGTATACTGCACCATTTGCCCTAAGATTTGATTTTGTGTCGCTTGAATTGAAATCACTAAAAGCATCGATGATAATAAAATACAAAATGACATGACGGCGGCAAAGATTTGATTGTCAGTTAGACTAGAAGTAAACATTCCCACCATGACATAAGCCATAATGGAAAGTCCCACTCCTAAATAACTCGTTAAGATAGTTCCAATGTCTTTATAGCCTGCAATATTTAAAATAATTGGAAAAAGCACGGTGAAGCTTACTAAGAAAAATGCCACCAAACTGAGAGAAATAAATTTACCAATAATTATTTGATTTAGTGAAAGTCTCGAAGTCAAAAGTAAATCCATGGTATGATTTTTCCATTCTTCAGAAAATGACTTCATGGTTAATAATGGCGCTAGAAATAAAAAAATAAAATTTATATTGCCAAAGATCGGAAGCACCACCGAAGACCCCAGTGTGAGACTGGTAAATTCTTTTGATTGAACCACGTAATTAAAAAATAACCAACCAGTCATGAAAGTAAATAGAGCGCATAAAACATAAGTCAGAGGACTCTGGAAATGATCTTTTAATTCTTTTTTAATTAAACTTATTAAAGGGTTCATTTAATTTGATCCTTTGGTCATTAATTTAAACACTTCTTCTAGATCTAGTCTTTTTTCCTGAAAACTTAATAAACCCAAATCGCTATTTGCCAATTTTTTAGTTAATTCAATTATCTTCAAGTCATTGAAGTTTTGCAGCGGTTTGATCTTCCAATCAAAACTATTAGCATTTGCACTGACTAATTCAAAATCAAAATCATACTCTTTGGAAATCTCTTTTAAGACATTCGGCAATTCTTTATAGGTTTTTAGCTGGTATTCAAAGCGCTTTGAAAACTTTGATAGCATCGCCTCTTTTTTTCCAGAAAATAAAATTTTTCCATCGTGAATGAGCGTGATATCAGTACACAGATGTTCCACTTCGTGTAACTGATGACTCGAAAATAAAATTGTGTGATCTTTTTTTAACTCACTAATTAAATTTCTTATTTCTAAAATGGCATTGGGGTCTAATCCAACCGTTGGTTCATCGAGAATAATAATTTCTGGATTAGAAACTAATGCTCCAGCGATCGCCACTCTTTGCTTAAAACCTTTTGATAAATTTCCAATTATCCGATTTCCAACTTCGCTTAAGCCGCATTTCATTTTGATGGACTGAATGGTAGAGGCAACACTTTTTTCAGTTTGAATTTCAAAAACAAATTTCAAATAAGCATCGACCGTCATGTTGTCATAAAGCGGTGGCATTTCTGGTAAAAATCCAATTCGACCAAAAACTTTTACTTCACCACTCGTTTTAGCCAGCAGATCAGTTAATATTCGCATGGTAGTGGACTTACCTGCTCCATTTGGCCCTAAAAATCCATGAATGGTTCCTTTCGTTACTTCAAACGAAATAGAATCTACGGCCTTTCTTCCGGGAAATTCTTTGCTTAAATCTTTAACTTGTATCGCTAAATCTTGGTTTTTCATATTCATTTGTAAAATCCTAGCAAAACTTACTAGAATTGAAAAAAAAATCATGTAACCTATTACTTGGTAACCAAGATTTTTTTATGAATGTGAATGTTTACGATCGATTTAAAAACCTGACCAAAACGGCCAACAATATTGTTTTAACAACTCATATTGTTCCCGATGCCGATGGAATTGGTGCCGAGATAGCATTATGCTTAGCGCTTAAAGCTTTAGGTAAAAATGCTATTTGTGTTAACGAAGAGCCTTTACTTGAACGTTACAAATATTTAGATGCAGAAGATGTCGTCATCAGTCACGAAGATTATCAAAAGAGATTTTCTAATAGCACCATTGATTTATTTATTGTTGCTGATACCAATTCACTAAATCGAATTGGTGATCGCACGAAAAATTTAGCTCACACTGCTAAAGAAATTGTCTTTGTCGATCACCATCCTTGCGCCAAAGAAATCATGGCGATCCATTGTATCGATACATCCAAAGCGGCAACTGGTGAACTAGCTGGTGAACTAATTCGTTCAATGAATGTGACACTGACCAAAGAGATGGCCCTTCCTTTATATACAGCTATTTTAATTGATACCTCAAGTTTTCGCTACCCAACTGTAACTGCCAATACACATCGGCTCGTTGGTAGTTTAATGGATACGGGAGTTGCTCCCCCTCATGCCTACAACATGATTTATGGAACTAAAAAACTTTCTTACATGAAAATGTTAGGGATTGTACTATCGACTGCTCAATCAACTAATGATGAAAAAATATCTTGGATGATTTTAACAGAAGATTTAATGAAAAAACATTGTGTCGACAGCGAAGACACTCACGCTTTTATCAATCATCTTTTAGTTTTAGATAATATCAAAGTCGCAGTGATGTTTAGAGAAATGGGTCATCAGACGAAAGTATCTTTGCGATCAATTGGAGACATCGATGTCGGAATTATGGCCCAAGCATTAGGCGGCGGCGGACACGATCACTCGGCAGCGACGATCATTGAAGGAACTGTAAACGAAGTTGTGACAAAAACGATTGATAAATTACAAGCCATGTTGATTCAAGCTGAAAAAGCCGTCAAAGATTAACGATCACTTAAAATCTTTTCTAAAACATCTCTTTCTTTCGGATTAAAACTAAAGGCACCTTTTGATAAAACAGTTTTTAGTTTTTCGCTGGTATTGGTATCGAGAGGATGATTTAAGCCCACATCACTTTTCACAGTGTAGTCTGAAGTGTTCGGGGTTTTAACACTTTCTTCTTCTGCCGTTTCTAGTTTTTTATTTTCGAGCTTTTTATTTTCGAGCTTTTTATTTTCATTGGCCGATTGATTTAAAAAGCCTTCGCCTAATTTTTGACCTTTGATTTGGCTTAGTTTAGACGTTTCTACTTTCGCTGATTCAGCTTTGTTAATTTTTTCTCTAATTTCATTTTCAGATAGTTCTATTTTCGTAGTTTTTTTAGATTTTCTGCTATTTTTTATCGCAGTATTTTCAGGTCCTTTTACTGTCGGTTTTGTTTCACTAAATAATTTCATATTTTCCTCCATAAAAAGGACAATTTTATTATATCATAGGGGAAGTTCATTTTTTATGAGGCAAAAGGAGCACATAATGCTTGATTATTCCGATCTATTAAAAGACCTAGATACTGTCTTATTTGATATGGACGGAACTATTGTCAATACCGAGCCCTTACATGCCAAAGCTGGATTTTCTCTTTTGCAAGCGATGAATTTAGCTATTACTCCAGAAGAAATGGTCAAACGCTTTTATGGAGTCAGTGACTACGATGTGATCCACACTCTTTTTCCAAAAATGAGTGATCAAGAGATTCATGCTCACATCGATCAAAAAAATAATTTACTGATTCAAGCTTTAGCTGATTTAAAAGAAAGCGAAAAAAATTCTTTCATTACTCCTGGCCTATTTGATTTTTTAAATTACCTTTTAAAAAATAATTTTAAAATGGCAGTTGTTTCTGCATCTGAAGATGCGGTAGTTAAAGCTACGCTAGAAACTTTTGGAATAAACAAAATTATTAAATTAGGTTTAGGAAGAAATCAAACTTCAAAAACCAAACCTTTTCCCGATCCCTATTTAAATGCCATGGATAAATTAACGAGTGTTCCACATAACACTCTCATTTTCGAAGATTCTCCAACCGGACTTAAGTCTGCCGAAAATTCAAAGGCCCATGTGATTCGCATCACTGAATTTAGCCATGAATCAAACTCATCAAATTATAAAGAGTTAAAGAATTTTTTATTGCGTTAATTAAGCAAATAATTTTTCTTTGACAAAAATCACCATGAAAACTAGACTCCTTTGATCAAATATCTTGGCTAGGAGTTCTATATGAAAAAAGCTCTGCTTTTATCACTCGTATTAATTTCAAATATGGCATTAGCTGAAACCAAAGTTAATTTTTCTGGTGACGCTTATGTAAAAGGTTATTTTAAAAATTCAACTGGTAAAACCGGTGATCAAGCTTTCAATCAAATGTTCAGATTAAATTTAGATGCTCAAGCAGATGAAAATTTAAGTTTAAAAGCAGGACTTATTCTTTCTGGTAATACTTGGGAAGGTGATAACCACACAACCAATGCCGTAGGTGGAACTCATGAAGATGGAGTTGGCGGTGGTGATACAACCAGACTTGATACAGCTTCACTTCATTATTTAAAAAATGGCTGGCTTTTTTCTGCAGGAAGAATGGCGATTACTAGTCCAGGTTCATTTTTAACCAGTGACGACAGAAGAGACCGATTACAACTTATAAAGTTTGTTGAAAATGGAATGTGGGCCTTTGTTTATGACAAAAGAAAAGAAGGCACAATCGCAAATGGCTATGATGATGCCAATATGTACTCTATTAATTTTTATGGAAAAACTGAAAGCTTCAACTACGCTCTTCAAACTGGCTACTTCACTTCAAAAAATGTTAATGCCAACTACTTAAAAGATACTAAACAATTTACTCCGCAAATTGACGGTAAAATGTTAGGCCTTGATTATGCAGCTTACTACACTCTTTTATACAAAGGTAAACCGGGTACTCTTTACTACGGAACTCACCACTCACTGGCTTTAGTTCTTGGAAAAGATTTTGAAACTTTTAAAGTACAATTACTTTCTGCTCACACTCAAAGAGGTGGTTTAATCGCATCTGGATTCGATACCTTTTCTTCAGTGATTAACAATTCTCCAGATCACAACCAATCTTCAATTAGATTAGGAACTATTGGTCTTGGTCTTGGTACATTTCAAAAAAATGAACATTTCACTGCTTTAAAGTTAACTGCCCCAATTGGTTCTGATCTTGTTGGATCTGCATCTTTTGGTCGTGGAAACTTTTATGTAACAAAAGTTTCTGCTTTAAAAAATGAATCAGTTGTAGATGCAACTTTAAAATACAAACTTTCAAAAAACTTATCTCTTGATTCAAAATACGGTCGATTATTATCTCAAAAGGTCCATGGAGGATCTTTGGCATTAAACGCTCAATTTTAAGAGCTTAGTCCACACACACACAAATAATGGGCACTTCAAATGAAAGTGCCCCTTATTTAACTCCTTAATAATCCATAAAAATTGACAATGCTTGAGTTTATTTATCAACTTGATATCCTGTAGCATATAATACGATTGTCGATTATCTGTGGTACGTACGCTGCATTTGATTTTTTGAAGTGATAAGAGACAACATGATATTTTGGAAATATTATGAAAAACATTTTTTTAAAGTCTAAGTTCTTACTAGTGTCTTTACTTCTCTCGCTCTCGGTTTTAACTACATCATGCGGAAATGGAACCAGTGCCAGTAACATTCACATTCCAGGTGTTTCAAAATCAGCAATCACATTAAACAATGATTCTGTTTTGATTTCATTTGTTTTCGAAAACATCCAACTTGATGGTGGATTACGTTACAACATTCCAAAATATCCAAACTCATACATTGAGATTTCTCCAGATTTAGAATCAGCTGGTACATTAATGGCGATCAATGTTGGTATCAAAGACGTATTCAATACATCACTTCAAACTCTTGATCCTCAAACATTACCTGGTGGAAGAGCACTTCCTGGTGTTGCAAGCGGAAGATTACCTGCAGTTGCTTTCTCAATTGAAAAATTTCACGGGATGAGCTTCTATATTGGTCCAAAACTTTTTGGAGTATTCGTTCCATTACGTTTAGGAATTGGAAACACTATGGTAACAGCTAGATACTATGTTTCAAATTCAAGAGTTGGAAATATCTCTTTAGTAGGTGAAGATGCTAACGGTCAAAACTCTGGTCTATTATTAATGTTAGATATGAGTACTCAAGTTCAAAATCAATTAAAAAGAGCAGCTAATCTGTAATTTTTAAAATGAAAAATAAAGGGCCCAGTTTTTACTGGGCCTTTTTTATTTCTAGCGGTTCTTTTAAAATGGAAATCTGCCACCTGTTTTTTGTGGATTCATCATTTTTAAGTTCTATATAAACCGGATCATCGCGCATCTCAAATCCGTTGACGATAAAAAACTTTTCGCCAATAACAGATAAGATATTATAAAGCCCCTGATGGCTATCAGTATCGAGTAAAAACTTAATAAATTGCAAATCAAGCGGCGCTTTTTTAGAACCTAAATCATCAATTGCTTTGATTTCTTTAAGCGCCTTTTGAGTCTGCATTTTTCTCATCGGTACTGCTAATTCTGAAATTTTTTTACTGGTTAATTCATAATCTGTTCTAAAAACTTCCATATCAACAGTATTTCTTTCAAGTTTCTTCTCAACTAACTCCATCCATTTTTTTTCATAGTCTGGAATGTACACATCAACTGGATCAACAACTTCTACGGTTGGAATTGGCGGAGCTTCAATTGGAACCATTTTCTTCACTTCTTTAGCCAAGATGATTGGTTTAGGTTTCGGCTTTAGTACCACGACTTTCGCTACCTCGACCGGTGGTTTTAAAGCGGTTAAAAAGTCACTCAAGCCTTTTTGATCAAACTCTTTAAGGGCTCCTGGTAAAAACAATTCACCTTGCATGTATCTTGATTTTTCAATTTTTAAATTTTCATATACCAATGGAAAAATTAAATTTAAATCTGAATAATTATTCTCTTTAAATTTAGTAAGTTTTTTAAAGCGACGCAAACAACTCTCCCCCATTCCAAATTGATTAATCAATTGATAGGCGTTCGAGGTCTTCAAAATGACATCAGAGAATTCCGAATAAGTAATGCCTTGAGCATCATCTTTTTCATTGCAAATAAGTTGAAACAAATTTCGGTCGCTAT
>JACCDQ011639067.1_pt1 | contig 12143 bp, 9 predicted proteins | sample 7446031 | NCBI WGS metagenome assembly JACCDQ01 (sample SAMN15323442, study PRJNA562643) | freshwater metagenome | isolation source: river surface water | place: USA:Blue River Watershed | collected 2017-08-17
ACGTTTGCTATGACATCCGTGGTCCGGTTCTCGAAAAGGCCCGCCAGATGGAAGAGGATGGGCACAAGATCATCAAGCTGAACATCGGCAATCTCGCGCCGTTCGGCTTCGATGCGCCCGACGAAATCGTGCAGGACATGATTCGCAACATGAGCAATGTGGCGGGTTATACCGATTCCAAAGGCTTGTTTGCGCCGCGCAAGGCGATCATGCAATACACGCAGGAAAAGAGGATCGCCGGCGTTACGATCGATGACATCTATCTTGGTAACGGCGCCTCCGAATTGATCGTGATGAGCATGAATGCGCTGCTCAACAGCGGCGATGAAGTGCTGGTGCCGGCGCCGGATTACCCGCTGTGGACGGCGGCGGTCAGCCTTTCAGGCGGCAGGCCGGTGCACTACATGTGCGACGAGCAGGCCGACTGGTACCCGGATATCGAGGACATCCGCAAGAAGATCACATCGAACACGCGCGCGATTGTGGTGATCAATCCGAACAATCCGACCGGCGCACTCTATCCCGTCGAATTGCTTGAGCAGATCGTCGAGCTGGCTCGCCAGCATCAGCTGATTATTTTTGCCGACGAGATTTACGACAAAGTGCTCTACGACGGCAATACGCATACCTCGATTGCGTCGCTTGCCGAAGACGTGCTGTTCATTACCCTGAATGGTCTGTCGAAAAATTATCGCTCCTGCGGCTATCGCGCCGGCTGGATGATCGTCTCCGGTGAGAAGCGGCATGCGAAGGATTACATCGAGGGTCTGAACATGCTGGCCTCGATGCGCCTTTGTGCCAACGTTCCCGGCCAGTTTGCTATCCAGACCGCCTTGGGCGGGCACCAGAGCATCAATGAACTCGTCGGTCCGGGCGGACGCCTGACGCGTCAGCGCGACCTTGCGCACAAGCTTCTCACCGATATTCCCGGGGTCACTTGCGTGAAGCCGAAGTCGGCGCTCTACATGTTCCCGCGTCTTGATCCGAACATGTATCCCATCGAGGACGATCAACAGTTTGCCTATGAACTGCTGGCCGAGGAGCGTGTGCTGATCGTGCAGGGTACGGGCTTCAACTGGCCGACGCCCGATCATTTCCGCGTCGTGTTCCTGCCGAACGTCGACGATCTGACAGTGGCCTTCGGGCGCATCGCCCATTTCCTTGATGGCTACCGCCGTCGTCATTCCCGCTGAGCGTGGGTCACCGAATAACTGAAACAGAAACACCATGATGAAACCGATCAAAGTTGGCCTGCTGGGCATTGGCACTGTGGGCGCGGGTACCTTTACCGTTTTGCAGCGCAACCAGGAAGAAATTCGCCGCCGTGCCGGACGGGGCATCGAGATCGTGATGGTCGCCGACCTGAACACCGAGCGAGCCAAGGAGGTGACCGGTGGCACAGCCGAGGTGGTGAACGACGCGAACCTGGTCGTCAATCATCCCGATATCGACATCGTGGTCGAGTTGATCGGTGGCTATGGCATCGCGCGTGACCTGGTCATGAAAGCGATCGCCAATGGCAAGCACGTCGTCACGGCAAACAAGGCGCTGCTGGCGACGCATGGTACGGAAATTTTCCGGGCTGCTCAGGAAAAGGGCGTGGTGGTCGCGTTTGAAGCTGCCGTGGCCGGCGGCATTCCAATTATCAAGGCATTGCGCGAAGGCCTGACGGCGAACCGTATCCAGTGGATCGCCGGCATCATCAACGGAACCACCAACTTTATCTTGTCCGAGATGCGTGACAAGGGACTCGATTTCGATGTGGTACTGAAGCAAGCGCAAGACTTGGGTTACGCCGAAGCTGACCCGACCTTCGATATCGAAGGTGTCGATGCTGCGCACAAGGCGACCATCATGTCGGCGATCGCGTTCGGCGTGCCGGTCCAGTTCGACAAGGCCTATGTGGAAGGCATCACCAAACTATCGGCAACGGACATCCGTTACGCGGAGCAGCTGGGCTATCGCATCAAGCTGCTTGGGATTACACGCCGCGTGCCCGAAGGTATCGAGTTGCGCGTTCATCCGACGCTGATTCCCGAGAATCGCCTGATCGCGAATGTTGAAGGCGCGATGAATGCCGTGCTGGTACAGGGGGATGCGGTTGGCGCGACGCTCTATTACGGAAAAGGTGCGGGTGCCGAGCCAACGGCATCGGCAGTGATCGCAGACCTGGTCGACGTGACTCGCCTTGCCACGGCGGATCCGGAGCATCGCGTGCCTTACCTGGCGTTCCAGCCAAATCAGATGGCCGACACGCCTATCTTGCCGATGTCCGAGGTGACGACCAGTTACTATCTGCGCATTCGTGTCACCGACCAACCCGGCGTGCTCGCCGACGTGACGCGGATTCTCGCCGATGCGTCGATTTCCATCGATGCGATGCTGCAGAAGGAGGCGGGTGAGGGCGAAACGCAGACAGATCTGATTATCCTGACCCACGAAACGAAGGAAAAGCACGTCGACGCCGCGATCGCGGCTATCGAGGCTTTGCCGACCGTAACGGGCAAGGTCAACCGGATCAGGCTTGAGCAACTGGGCTGATCCGGCCTGCTGGGCGCGGGCTTTGCTCGCGCTCAGCCTATCTTGTTCGCGGTACCCTTCAGCGAGTCAGACACTTCTTTGATAATCGCTGAGAATACGGTCGCCGTCACGGTGTAGCGCGCCATCTGGTAGTTGCGCACCATGTTCATCGCGATTCCGAATAGCCAGGTAGATAATTTCGATTCGCCCCTGAAGCTGGAAATCGTACGAGCTGCTTCGACGAATGCCTGCTGCGTGATATCGGCAGCATCGTCAGGATGGTCGATATACTTGATGACAAACCGATATAGCTTGCGCTGATGCTGTGAGATGAGCTCGCGAAACAGCATCTCCTGATTGCGCTGAAACGGTGGAATGTCTCCGGCGGATTCCGCCAATACTGAGTTGAGAAAGCCCATGGCTTGCGTCGCAACAGTGTCTTCGCTGATGGGCGCTTCGTCGTCCTCGCATATTTCCTCGGAATGCTCGTCGTCATCGTCGAACAGATCCATGCAGAACGGGGCAGCGTTATTGATTGACTCGGTATGGATCTCGCTCATCTTGAAACTCCTTCGCGCTGGTGGATTGTTTCGCGGTTACCGGGAACCGGGGTCACCCTCCGAACGTCCGCTGGAATGGCGAGGACGCGGTCGACAATTGCCGATTTCGCTTGCCAAGACTTGCTGGAGAAAATTTTCAGCGGGAGCCTAGTCAAAAAATCTGCAAACTACCTAATTCGTGGGATTGACAAGCGAAGATTAGGAGGCACTGAAGTGTGAGCAAATTGACATGCCAAATGAGCCACATTTGATGCATGAATGTCATCGTTTTCCGAGCGGCAATCTTGATTTTTTCTTGGGCCAATGAACGGCCTCGTATAATTGCGCTCTTCGTTGCGTCTGCAATCTCAACATCCTTGACGTCATGCAATATCTTTCTACTCGCGGCCATTCGTCCAAGCCCGGCTTTTCCGAAATCCTGCTCGGCGGATTGGCTCCCGACGGCGGCCTTTACCTCCCGGTCGACTATCCCCGAGTGTCGGCGTCGGAACTGGATGCGTGGCGTGGGCTGTCTTACGCTCAGCTGGCTGCTGAAATCCTGAAAAAATTCGCCACCGACATACCTTCTGCCGACCTCGAGGCACTCACTGCACGCACCTATACGGCGGCGGCGTATTGCAACGGTCGAGCCGGCGATGACCTTGCGCAGATCACGCCGCTGCGCACGCTGGAAAGCGCTGGTGGCCGCAAACTGCTACTTCAGGCGCTGTCGAACGGCCCGACGCTGGCCTTCAAGGATATGGCGATGCAGTTACTCGGCAATCTGTTCGAGTACACGCTGGCCAAGCAGGGGGCTGAACTGAATATTTTTGGGGCGACTTCCGGCGACACGGGCAGCGCAGCGGAATACGCGATGCGTGGCAAGCGTGGCATTCGGGTGTTCATGCTGTCGCCACACCAAAAAATGAGCGCCTTTCAGACCGCGCAGATGTTCAGTTTGCAGGATCCGAACATTTTCAATATCGCCGTCAAGGGCGTGTTCGACGATTGTCAGGATATGGTCAAGGCCGTGTCGAATGATCTCGAATTCAAGGCCAAGCAAAAAATTGGTACGGTCAATTCGATCAACTGGGCGCGCGTGGTGGCACAGGTGGTGTACTACTTCCGGGGCTATCTGGCGGCGACGACCAGCAACGACCAAAAGGTCTCGTTCACTGTCCCGTCCGGCAACTTCGGAAACATCTGTGCCGGTCACATTGCCCGCATGATGGGACTGCCAATCAGCAAACTGGTGGTGGCAACCAACGAGAACGATGTATTGCACGAATTTTTCCAGACCGGTGTCTACCGAGTCCGGAAATCTGCCGAGACGCTGCACACCAGCAGTCCCAGCATGGATATCAGCAAGGCATCCAACTTCGAGCGCTTCATCTACGATCTGCTTGGCGGCGACACGGCGCGCGTACGCGATCTTTTCCGCAAAGTCGATGTGGAGGGGGGATTCGACTTGTCTGGCAAGCCCGGCAGCGATGGCGGCGAATTTGCGCAGGTCGAGCGTTTTGGATTTTCGTCCGGCCGGTCGACGCACGCCGACCGGCTGAATACCATTCGCGACGTGTCAACCCGGTACGGTCTGACCATCGATACGCACACGGCCGACGGTGTCAAAGTTGCCCGCGAGCATTGGGAGGAGGGTGTCCCGATGATCGTGCTTGAGACGGCACTGCCCGCCAAATTCAACGAAACCATCCGCGAAGCGCTGGGCCGCGATGCCGAACGGCCAGCCGGCTTCGAGAATCTCGAGTCGCTGCCACAGCGCTACGAGGTCATGGAGCCGGATGTGGCGGCAATCAAGCGCTATATCGCGGAGCGCACGGGTCTCTGACCAGACGCGTAAAATCGCCCGCCGGTCTGTGCAGTAGCCCAGACTCGCGACTAAACAACAGCAAAATAATGAACGCAAAAAAACCGATGCTGAGCGCGCAGGAGGCTCTGGACCTTCTGCTTGGAGCGGCGCGAGCCGTGAGCGAGACGGAGACACTCGCCACCGTTGACGCAACCGGCCGCGTGCTGGCGTCCGACCAACTTTCTCAGTTGGACGTGCCGCCGATGGACAACACTCAGATGGACGGCTACGCAGTCCGCAGCCTTGATTGCGCGTCCGGATCGGCCGTTCTGCCGGTCTCGCAACGCATCCCGGCCGGGCATGTCGGCCGGCCGCTGCAACCGGGCACGGCGGCGCGCATCTTCACCGGGGCACTGATCCCGGAAGGTGCGGACGCCGTCGTCATGCAGGAACAGTGCGCATTCGACGAGGCCAGTGGCGCAGTCGCCATCAATCACGTGCCGAAGTCCGGCGAGTGGATCCGCCGTAAAGGCGAGGACATTCGTTCCGGTAGTCTGCTCCTTGCTCGCGGAACGCGATTGCGTGCTCAGGAACTGGGGCTGGCGGCATCGGTCGGGCTGGCGTCGTTGCCGGTATACCGGCGACTGAGGGTAGCCGTTTTCTTCACCGGCGATGAACTGACGATGCCAGGTGAGCCGCTGAAGCCCGGCGCGATTTACAACTCCAACCGTTTCACGCTGCGTGGCCTGCTGCAGCAACTCGGCTGCGAGGTTATCGACCTCGGCAATGTGCCAGACTCCCTGGAAGCCACCCGCGCAGCGCTGCGCGAGGCAGCGCATGGCCATGACCTGATTCTGACTTCCGGCGGCGTGTCCGTGGGCGAGGAAGACCATGTCAAACCGGCTGTCGAAGCCGAGGGCCGCCTGAATATGTGGCAGATCGCGATCAAGCCCGGCAAGCCGCTGGCGTTCGGCGAAGTGCGTCGTGCCACGCAGCCTGATCCGGCGTTTTTCATCGGACTGCCGGGAAATCCGGTATCGAGTTTCGTGACCTTCCTGCTGTTTGTCAGGCCATTCATTCTGGCCTTGCAGGGAGCAAGCGTCGCGCCGACGCGCCGTTATCCTATGCGCGCCGACTTTGATTGGAGCAAGCCGGATCGCCGCAATGAGTTCCTGCGCGTGCGCATCAATGAGTGTCAGGGGCTCGAGCTGTTCCCGAACCAGAGTTCCGGCGTGCTGACTTCCACCGTCTGGGGCGATGGCCTGGTCGACAATGTGCCCGGGCAGGCCATCCGGGCCGGCGACACCGTCAATTTCATTCCTTTCTCCGAACTGCTTTACTAGCATGCAGATACAACTGAAATTTTTCGCCAGTCTGCGCGAAGCGGTCGGCACCGGCAGCGAGTCATTCACCGTGCCAGCCGACATCCAGACCGCCGGTCAACTGCGTGAGTTCTTGCGCGCGCGCGGTGGCGTTTGGGCCGACGCTCTGGCAGAAGGGCGCGCGCTGCGTATCGCCGTCAATCAGCAGATGGCTGACGCCTCCGCAGCGTTGAGCGATGGCTGCGAACTGGCTTTTTTCCCGCCGGTTACCGGCGGCTGAATCGGAGACTACGATGGCCGTCCGCGTACAGACCCAAGATTTTGACCTCAGCACGGAGGTCGCCAACCTGCGCATGCACACCCCGAAGGTGGGTGCCATCGTCACCTTCGTAGGCACGGTGCGTGACCTGAACGAAGGCGAGCAGGTCGCCGAAATGGAGCTCGAGCATTATCCGGGCATGACCGAGAAGGCGCTCGAGGAAATCGTTGCACAGGCGCTGGCGCGCTGGGATCTGTTCGACGCGCTCGTCATTCATCGAGTCGGTCCTTTAAAGCCGCTTGAGCAGATCGTGCTGGTGGCCGTCACCTCGGCCCACCGCGGCGAGGCGTTTGATGCCTGCGAATTCATCATTGACTACCTGAAGACTCAGGCACCGTTCTGGAAAAAAGAACAGACACCGACCGGTGCGCGCTGGGTGGATGCCCGCGTGACTGACGACGAGGCCATGCAAAAATGGGCTCAGGCGCGCTGAGCCTGGGCGCAATCGCACTCGGCGCCACCTTGGGCGCCTGGTTGCGCTGGGGGCTGTCGCTATGGCTGAATGCACGCGTCGAGTCACTGCCGCTGGGCACCCTGGCAGCCAACTTGGGCGGTGGCTTCATGATCGGGGTCGCCGTCGGCTTCTTTCATGACTGGCCTGAGCTCTCGCCCGCATGGCGGCTGCTGCTCGTGACAGGATTCCTCGGCGGCCTCACGACCTTTTCTACCTTTTCCGCCGAGGCCGTCATGCTGCTGGAGCGCGGCGATTACGGATGGGCGCTGCTGCATTCAGTGCTGCATCTGATCGGATCGGTGACGCTATGCATCGCCGGTTTGGCGACCTGGCGCTGGCTATCGCCTTAAATTCCACGCAAAAGCCTTGAAAACCTGGGCCGGGGCCCAATAATCACTGCAAAGTGACTAACCCGGAGCCCATCCCATGCGTGTCGACAAATTCACCACCAAGCTGCAGGAAGCCCTGGCAGACGCCCAGAGCCTCGCCGTTGGCAATGACAACCAGTACATCGATCCCGTCCATCTGCTGACGGCCCTGCTGAATCAGGAAGACGGCGGCAGCCGCTCGCTGCTGCAGCGCGCCGGCGTGAACGTCGGCGCGCTGGTGAATGGCCTCAAGTCGGCGCTGGAGCGCTTGCCGAAGGTCAGCAACAATGGTGGCGAAGTGCGCATCGGCCGTGAGCTCGCGGCGCTGTTCAATCTCGCTGACAAGGAAGCCCAGAAGCACGGCGACCAGTTCATCGCCAGCGAAATGGTGCTGCTGGCGCTGACCGACGACAAATCGGATGCCGGTCGCGTCGCGCGCGAGAATGGTTTGAACAAAAAGGCCATGGAAGCCGCAGTGAAAGCCGTGCGTGGTGGTCAGAACGTCGACTCGCAGCAGGCCGAGGGCCAGCGTCAGGCGCTGAAAAAATACACGATGGACCTGACTGAGCGCGCCCGCCTGGGCAAGCTCGACCCTGTGATTGGTCGCGACGACGAGATCCGTCGCGCAATCCAGGTGCTCCAGCGCCGCAGCAAAAACAACCCGGTGCTGATCGGCGAGCCGGGCGTGGGCAAGACCGCCATCGTCGAAGGCCTTGCGCAGCGCATCGTCAATGGCGAGGTGCCGGACAGCCTGAAGAACAAGCGCGTGCTGTCGCTCGACATGGCCGCTTTGCTGGCCGGCGCGAAATTCCGCGGTGAATTCGAGGAGCGCCTCAAGACCGTACTGAAGGAGCTGGCTCAGGATGAAGGCCAGACCATCCTGTTCATCGACGAGATCCACACCATGGTCGGCGCAGGCAAGGCCGAAGGCGCGATGGATGCTGGCAATATGCTCAAGCCCGCCCTGGCGCGCGGCGAACTGCACTGCGTCGGCGCGACGACACTCGACGAGTATCGGAAATACATCGAGAAGGATGCAGCGCTCGAGCGCCGCTTCCAGAAAATTCTGGTCGGCGAACCGACGGTCGAGGCGACCATCGCGATCCTGCGCGGCCTGCAGGAAAAATATGAAGTGCATCATGGCGTTGACATCACCGACCCGGCGATCGTCGCCGCGGCCGAGCTGTCGCATCGCTATATCACCGATCGCTTCCTGCCTGACAAGGCGATCGACCTGATCGATGAGGCTGCATCGAAAATCAAGATCGAGATCGACTCCAAGCCGGAAGTGATGGACCGGCTCGACCGGCGCCTGATCCAGCTGAAGATCGAGCGCGAAGCGGTGAAGAAGGAAAAGGACGAGGCATCGCAGAAGCGCTTGCAGTTGCTCGAGGAAGAGATCGGCCGGCTCGAGCGCGAGTACGCGGATCTTGAGGAAGTCTGGAAATCCGAAAAGGCCGGTGTCCAGGGCAGCCAGCAGATCAAGGAAGAGATCGAGCGCGTGCGCCTGCAGATGGAAGAGGCGCGTCGCAAAGGTGACTGGCAAAAGATGTCGGAGCTGCAGTACGGTCGCATGCCCGAGCTCGAGGCACAGCTCAAGCATGCCGACAAGGGCGAGCAGGCGGCGGGCAAGCCGAAGCTGCTGCGCACTCAGGTTGGCGCCGAAGAAATTGCCGAGGTGGTCTCGCGCGCGACCGGTATTCCCGTGTCAAAGATGATGCAGGGTGAACGCGACAAGCTGTTGCACATGGAAGATGAGCTGCACAAGCGCGTGGTCGGGCAGCACGAAGCCATCGTTGCGGTGTCGGACGCCATTCGCCGTTCGCGTGCCGGCTTGTCGGATCCGAACCGTCCGTACGGCTCGTTCATGTTCCTCGGCCCGACGGGCGTCGGCAAGACCGAGCTGACCAAGGCGCTGGCAGCATTCCTGTTTGATACCCAGGACGCACTGATTCGCATCGACATGAGCGAATTCATGGAGAAGCATTCGGTGGCCCGACTGATTGGCGCGCCGCCGGGCTATGTCGGCTACGAAGAAGGTGGTTACCTGACCGAGGCGGTCCGTCGCAAGCCGTACAGCGTGATTCTGCTCGACGAGATCGAGAAGGCACATCCGGACGTGTTCAACGTGCTGCTGCAGGTGCTGGACGATGGCCGCATGACGGATGGCCAGGGACGTACGGTGGACTTCAAGAACACCGTGATCGTGATGACTTCCAATCTCGGCTCGCACAAGATCCAGTCGATGGAAGAGAGCGATCCGCAACTGGTCAAGCTGGCGGTCCTGGCGGAAGTGCGTTCCCATTTCCGTCCTGAGTTCATCAACCGCATCGATGAGCTGGTCGTCTTCCATGCGCTTGACGCGCAGAACATTGGTGCCATTGCGAAGATCCAGTTGCATACGCTGGAGCAGCGCCTGGCAAAGATGGATATAGGCCTCAAGATCACCGACGCCGCGCTGGCCAAGCTGGCCGAGGCCGGATTCGATCCGGTATATGGCGCGCGTCCGCTGAAGCGTGCGATACAGCAGGAGGTCGAGAACCCGCTGTCCAAGGCGATTCTCGAAGGACGCTTCGGTCCCAAAGACACGATCGAGATCGATGTCGCCGGATCGGAGCTGGGATTCAGGAAAGCGGCCTGAGTTTCAGCCAGCAATGTGAGTAAGCCGACAGGGTGATGCCTGTCGGCTTTTTTATTGGCGAAGCGCGAGCCTGGGTGCGGACCTCGTTACAATCCCGCGCACTCAACCAACCAACAAGGAGACCCGCGATGACTTTCACCACCTGCGACCTGTGCGACGCGAACGAAGACAAACTGGCGGACGGCACCCTGCAAGCGCTGTCGCCGGATTTCCGCCAGTTTGGCGGTCGCGGTCGTTTCTCCGGCCCGGCGCGCACGGTGAAAGTATTTGAAGACAATGTGCTGGTTCGGGCGGCGCTCGAAACACCCGGCCATGGCAGCGTGCTGGTCGTTGACGGCGGTGGCAGCCAGCGCTGTGCGCTGGTCGGCGGGAACCTCGGTCAGCTGGCCCAGAAGAATGGCTGGGCGGGCATCATCGTGCATGGCTGTGTGCGCGACAGCGCCGAGCTGCAAGCCTGCGACGTCGGTGTACGCGCGCTGAATACCCACCCGCGCCGCAGTTTTCGCAAAGGCGAAGGCGCGACCGATTGCGTGGTGGATATCGCTGGTGTCCTCGTTCGGCCAGGTGACTGGATCTACGCTGACGAAGACGGTGTGCTGGTTGCAGCACACGCACTGGGCGCATGAAACAGGTGGGGCTGCGCCCGCCTTCCGAATCATGAAATCTGCATTTCGCCATGTGAAAAATTGGCGACGCAAAGCAGCAGCTCATTCTTTCAGGTGAAGAAATATCGTTTCGTATCGCAAAATGAAGTTTGTAAGTCTATGATATAAAACAATAAAAATAATAACCTATGTCTTATATAAGACCTTGTTGCCTCGCAAAAATCAGCCTACTATTTCTCTCAACAAGTTTCGTTTTTCATTCACTGGCAACGCTAAACCCGGAGGGAAATCATGGCGACTCGCGAACAGCAGGCACAGGCACTGGCGAAAGAATGGGCGGAGAGCCCGCGCTGGAAAGGTATCAAGCGCAATTACACGGCTGAGGATGTCGTTCGTCTGCGCGGTTCCGTGCAGGTCGAGCACACGCTGGCAAAGCGTGGTTCGGAAAAGCTCTGGGATCTGCTGCACAGCGAGCCGTTCGTCAACGCGCTCGGCGCACTGACCGGCAACCAGGCGATGCAACAGGTCAAGGCTGGCCTGAAGGCGATTTACCTGTCGGGCTGGCAGGTTGCCGGCGATGCCAACGTCGCAGGCGAAATGTACCCGGACCAGTCGCTGTACCCGGCCAACTCGGTGCCGATGGTCGTCAAGCGCATCAACAACACGCTGACCCGCGCTGACCAGATTCAATGGTCCGAAGGCAAATGCGACATCGACTACTTCGCGCCGATCGTCGCGGACGCAGAAGCTGGCTTCGGCGGCGTGCTGAACGCGTTCGAACTGATGAAGGCCATGATCGAAGCCGGCGCATCGGGCGTTCACTTCGAAGATCAGCTCGCATCGGTGAAGAAATGCGGTCACATGGGTGGCAAGGTGCTGGTGCCGTCCCGCGAAGCGGTCGAGAAGCTGAATGCAGCTCGCCTGGCAGCCGACGTGTCGGGTACCCCGACCATCCTCGTTGCACGTACCGACGCTGAAGCGGCCGACCTGCTGACTTCGGATGTGGATGACAACGACAAGCCGTTCTGCACCGGCGAGCGCACTGTCGAAGGCTTCTTCAAGACCAAGCCGGGCATTGACCAGGCCATCTCGCGTGGCCTCGCTTACGCGCCGTATGCCGACCTGATCTGGTGCGAAACCGGCAAGCCGGACCTCGCGTTCGCGAAGAAATTCGCTGAAGCCATCCATGCGAAATTCCCGGGCAAGCTGCTGTCGTACAACTGCTCGCCGTCGTTCAACTGGAAGAAGAACCTGGACGACGCGACCATCGCCAAGTTCCAGAAAGAGCTGGGCGCGATGGGCTACAAGTTCCAGTTCATCACGCTGGCCGGCTTCCACTCGCTGAACTACTCGATGTTCAACCTGGCCCACGGCTATGCTCGCAACCAGATGTCGGCATTCGTCGAGCTGCAGGAGGCCGAGTTCGCCGCCGCCGAGAAGGGCTTCACCGCAGTCAAGCACCAGCGCGAGGTCGGCACCGGCTACTTCGACGTCGTCTCGACCGCGCTCAACCCCGACAGCGCCACGTTCACCCACGCCGGCACCACCGAGACCGCGCAGTTCCACTG
>JACCDQ011817817.1_pt1 | contig 12140 bp, 4 predicted proteins | sample 7446031 | NCBI WGS metagenome assembly JACCDQ01 (sample SAMN15323442, study PRJNA562643) | freshwater metagenome | isolation source: river surface water | place: USA:Blue River Watershed | collected 2017-08-17
ATAGCTTGTTTTTCATACCAACAAGAAATATAATGGTATGTTATAAGATTAACTTTATCTAATCCAGTAGTGTAACAACTGAATCCAATAATTTCAAAAATATTCTTAAGAATATCCTCTTTAATAATATACTTATGTTCTCTATCCATTAATTCGAATTCTAATTCTTCAATTCTTTTTAAAGCTACTCTAGTATTAGCTGGAAGACTTTTAATCATCTTATCATCTAAATAAATAGTTTGGAAACAAGAACCAAAGTTATCAATTAATTTTTTAGGAATTTTAGTTTTTAAGAGTTCAATTTCTTTCTTGATAGAATCAATTTGAGAAATACATTTATTTAAATATAAATCACAAGCCTCTAGAATTATAATCTCAGTAAAATATTTTACTGAGTCAAATAGCTCTTCTGGAATTTGGTATTTATAATTATCAGATGTTCTAAGTCTGCAATTTTGTTCAACCTCTACCCAATTAATTTCTGGAGCAGTTTCTTCTATATACTTATAAATCTTTTCATCAATTTGATATTCTTCGAGTAATTCTCCAGTAACTGATTCAATAAAGTAAACTGGATATCTTAATTTCTTTTCTCTTTTTCTACCTAAAAATTTAGCATTAATTCTTTCGAATGGAATTCCTTTAACGGATAATTGTTCTGGAGAATCTAAAACTAAAGTAGAGTTTGGATCTAATTGTTTAATCAATTCTAATTTTTCAAAGTCTACATTTTCCTCTGGTTTAGCACTTAACCAATTTTTATAAGAATTTGGAATATGTACTTTAGAAATATTTACAAAATATTCATCGGAAATATTAACAATATCCACCCTTTCCATAATTTGTTTAGGATTTAAATATTTACATAATTCGTCGAATGTATATTTTAAAAATGGGTCAGAAATATTCTGGATTCTATCAAAATCGATTATAATATCCCAATAAGAAAGTAGTTTATGAATAATTATATTTGATAACTCTTGAGCTTCATCTCTAAAATATAAATTAGATGATTCATATATGTCATAAACACTAATAGTTCTTTGTATACATGATCCAATTTTCTTTTCTGGATTTGAAATATGTTCTTTTATAAATTCTGGAGGATAATCCTCTTGGTATTTTTCTATTAAATCTAAAGTTAATGGCTCTTCTATTTCAAAGATATTTGAATGTTCTTCATCGAAAGAAATTTCATTTATATCTTGATCTGAGTTTATTAAATCGTCCATTAATTTATCTAATTCATCTTCTGAAACTTTAACTTCTGATTTCTCAAAAGTATAATCAAAGTGGCTAACTAAATTTAAATACTCATCATTTATATTTGAGTATTCATTTTCTTCACCTTTATAAAAAGTATTAATCTTTTTAATTATCTCAAATGGATTACCTGAGACTTGATCTGTAGCTTTCAGATGCTCGAATATCTTTTGCGAAGACATTGTAGAGGATTCTAGTTCCTCTTTCATATAATTTTCCTTTTTTTTAAAAAATCTAAGCAAGAAAAATATTCCTCCAGCCGAAGCTAGAGGAACACTTTATTTTATACTTGGTAAACTTTCAGCAAGTTTACAAAATCTATCTAATAGATCAGCAAAGTTTCCACTTTTTTCTAACTCTTGTTTGAATAATGGGATCTCTTTTAATTCATCGAATGATTTTAAATCATGAATTCCAGCAATTTCACCTAATACTTTTAGAACTTCATCTTGGAAAGTATTTTCTTTTGGAACAATACCTTTTTCAAATTGTTGATGTTTGAATTTTAATTTCTCTAACATCTTCTTAGTATGTTTTTCAGCTAACTCTGGATTCTTTTGATATTGAGCAAGTTTTTCAGCTCTAATTTTTGCATTAATTTCTTCTTCCATTTTGTACTCAAGTAATTTTAAGTTAGAAGCTTTGAATAATTTCTCCATCTCATAACCTTTACCAAATGCTTCTGGAACTTCTGCAGCAACTATTACAGAGTTTAAAGTAGAAATTTCAACCTCAGTAACTTTATGAATCTTTGTAGAAAAACAATCTTGTAAGAAACTTTCTGTTGGATTAGTATGTTGAATACTAACTATAACAATTCCAGATTCTCTTCTATCATCTGGACAATCTGCAGTATCATCTTTTAAATACGCTTTAATTGTAAATCCAGCATCTAATAAAGTTTGTAAAGGAATTTCTGTAGCACCTGGAATTTTGTTTTCAATAACCGTTGCTTCACCTAAACCTAATTCATCATACTTTTCTTCTTCTGCAAGAACTAATTCTTTTGGAAGTTCAACTCTTTTAGAACTATCTAAAGATTCTCTAAATGCTTCTTTCGTTTCAGTACCAAATAATTTAGGTATTACTGCAACAAAAGGGATTATACTATTTAAGTATTTTTTCATGTAATTTTCCTTTTCATATGTAATTATTTTTTATATCTATGTAATTCATTAAAAATATCTATATTGATATTCAGTTTTAAGAAAATAGAATAAGAATATTATCTATTTCTTCTTCCAAAGTTGTTGACTCAGTAATTTCTTTTTCAAAGAAATTAGCATACCATTTTGTCGATTTTGGTTCATTAATTTTAAACCATAATATAATCCTACTTCTAATTAGTAAAATTATAAATGTTTTAAAATCCCATTGTCTTTGTCTAACAAATTCAATGCATCTAACTGCATTTAAAGTTTCATTAGAATATGTAAATAGTAAATCCAATAATCTTTGATACTTGATTTTATCAAGATTAATTTTTGGCAACATTTTGTAATTTGGTTCATCCTGAACCCTAGCAAGATTAAACACTGTAGCTTTTAATATTTCATCAGTTGTAATTAAATCAGATAGTTTATTTAAAACGATTAAATTTAATTCTACTTCTAAACTATCATTATTACTTAAAAGATTATAAACCTCTCTTAGTAACCACATTGTCTTATCATATTTTGTTCTAGTATCCAAAGCAATGAAGTCATGCATTAAAGTTGCATGACCCCACTCTATAATTTTTGCATCAGTATTGATTTCTTTTAATGTTAATAAAGATGCTTTTAAATCTTCTTGAGATGTTGTCATCTCTAAACCTTTAATGTGAATAGCAAGTGAAACCTAAAGTATTACATTCTTTACAAGGAGATAATCCATATGAATCTGGTAAGCTAACTAATGTCGATTGCATTAATTGCATTTGATTTCTCTTAGAATTAATCTTTTGGTATTCAGCTTGAATGTTATAAATAAAGCTTTGAATATTAGCTTTAGATATTTCTAAGTTATATAAACTAGATAATTTAGTATTATACAATACACCATTATATAACTTAGTATAATAACTTTTGGCATTTTTAATATTATCAATATAATAAAGTACTTCTGCACTTTTAGTATATAAACTAATTAAACTACCAAAACTTAAAGACATTTTTTCTTTAAGTTGTTTTTGGAATGATTTAGATTCCACAATATCACCAAGACCAATATATTGTTCAATGATTAATCTTTTATTAGAAAGATCTATACATTTACTCAGTGAATCATTTAATCTATGTAATACTCCAAATTTAAATTTAAGATTATCACAAACTTCAGAATGAAGAATAGTAAGATGTAATATACTTAATTTATGATAAATTACTGCTCGGTCATAATAAACTTTAGTAACTTTATAATTTTCATTGTTTTGAATCAACTCTGATATCTGAAGAACTTTAGAATAGTTAGAAATTAACTGATCATATTTATTAATACTTTTAACTACTAAATCTTTATGAAAAGTTTTATTTTCTACTTCTCCCGCAGCTGTAACTATCCTCCAAAGATCCATAGCTAGAGTTAAACCTTTATTAACTACTTCTACTAATTTTTCAGTGGATCTTAATTCTCGCATTCCTTGAACAATATCTAAATCTAAATTAATATAACTTTCAATAAGAATAATTTTATATAAATTTTCCCACTTTTTAATTTCAACTAATTTAATAGCTATATCTTTTTTAGTAGTAGCAATATATAATGTCAATCTATTGATTTCATTTTCTTTAGCTTGGATATCATTATTTAAATCAATTAAAGCTAAAGTAACTTCTCTTGAATCAAATAAGAAGTCGAATACTTTTGCAGTATCTGAAGTCTTATTACCAATAAGATATAAACCATCATGTTGAGTTGTAATAGCTAATCTTTCAGTTTGATCTTTTAGATTACCTTTAAAGTTTTTATATTGATCTTTTAATCTAAGATATTTAAAACCAATTTCTTCAACTTTTTCTTTAACCTTTTCAAAGGCTAAATTTTTACCAACAAACTCATTACCATTAAATTCCCAGATAATAGATTGTCCCTTTTTATATAAAGCAATTTTAGATACTTCATTTTGAGGATCATCTTTTGTATAAAATCTTCCAAACTCTATCCTAGAGTTTAATAGTTTATCTGGTTTATCTGCAGACATCATTCTTGGATATAATTTCATATCGAAATTATTAAATAAGATTGAATTAATTGCTCTAAACGAAGCAGATTTTCCAATATTATTTTTACCAATAATTGCAGTAAATCCTTTATATCTAAATTCTAATTTTTTAATAGATTGGAAGTTTTCAATTTTTGAATATACATAATTCTCTTCTGGATAATCTCCAATAACTTTATCAATTTTTAAAGTTGGAATACCATCTTCAAAATCTCCATCTAAATAATAAACCAAATCAGCGTACTCCGCAATATCTGAAGTTTGTGTAATGATAATAATATCAAAACCATGAACACTACAAAACTTTTGAATAAATTGAGCTAATCTTGGTCTATATATTTCAGATACTTGAGCTAAGCTCTCATCAAAGATAAATAATTTATTTCTAGAATAAATATATCCAACTAAGATTTTAAATAATATAGAAATAAAGCTAATAACTCCACCACCATTACTTAGTAATAGTTTTTCATTTCTAGCAATCTCTAAACCTTTTTGATAAAGAACTATATCGTATTTAATATTTAATTTAGAAGCTTCTTGATTTGTATTAGAAGCAACTAAATCAATTTTAACTTCCTGATCGGTAAATACATCAGATAAAGCTGTATTTATTGTAGTAAGAATAAAATCTTTTTTATCAAACATTTTAGAGTTCTTTAATTGGATAAGAAGTTTCTTAACTTCACCCAAAGTTATTACTTCAGCTGAGAGACGTTTTACGGTCTCATCGCTTATTAATAACTCAGACTCAAAATTCTTAATTTCATCAAATGCTTGTTTCCTAAAAAACTCCACATTTTCTAAGCTGTAAATTTGTTTTTGCATTTAAGCCCTTTTCTTTTCTTTTATTAATCTCTTCTCTAAGATTAATTCTTTTGTTAACAGTAGAATTATTTTTATGTTTGATAGCTTTTTTAATTAAATCTTCAAAGCCTTTAAACTTTTTAATTTTAACAGATTCTTTTCTATCAACATAACCAGATTTAAAATCATTAACTATTTGTAACATAGCTGTTAAACTATCTGGGATCTCTTTATAGTTTTGTCTAAGAGAATTTAGATCATCAATGAATCTTATAATATCTCGGTACTTATCTTTGATAATTCTATTACCAGTTTCATTCCTGCTAGGGATTTCTGGAAGTTTTTCATAAACTTTTAAACTATTTATACTATTTCGCATATCTCTTCTAAATTGTATAAAAGCATTAATTTTATCAGAAACAAACGAAGAATACGAATAACTAATTTCATGAAGAAGAGTTTCCATATCTGTATTTTCTTTTACATCCAATTTACTAATTTTAGCCATAGGATTGATATCTTTTCTAGCCTTGTCAAATATCTCCCCAGCAAACTCTAAATATTTAGATTTGATTTCTTTATCTAATCCTAAGAAATCTTTATCTTTTTTAAATTTATTTATAGCATCTTCTTTAGTAACAAATTGTAACAATAAAGGCCATACACTTCCAGACATTTCTTTAAGGGTATCTTTACTATATCCTTTAGAAGTAAGAATTTCTATTAGATCATGCATTTTTAATGCTGGAATATGTTGATTCCAATTCCAAACTTTATCAGAGTATACATATTCTATATTTGCAGGTAACTCATAAATAGTATTATAAGTTGTATCAAATAATGTTTCTAGACAAATTTTTAATACATTATAAGTCTCTTTCAGTTGCCTATTTGTAAACAAATGATCCATACCCTGAATATAAATATATTCTTTTGGGGTATCAAATAAACAAAGGTAACTTATAAGCTTATCACCATATAATGTATCTTTAATATATTTTTTAGTATCCCTTAGCATTGTCTCAGTTAATAATTTTTCTTCTGCAATAAAATCTGGATTATTAAATACTGCTTTATTTCCAAGTCCTAACTTTTGATTAGTACCAGTTAATAAAATAGATACCTTATGGTTAGATAATAATTCATCTAAGTTTGCTTCATTTCTTTTTTCAGCAACTGAAAACTTAGAAGACTCTTTCATCATAACTATTGATTTAATTCCTTCTGGTTTTGTATAATACCAAGTATTTGCATCAACTTTAAATGAAGAAATTTTATAACCAATTCCACCTCTATATTTCATTTTGTCATCTTGATCAATTGTATAGTGCTCATGATTATTTAATACGAAAGAATTCGAAGCAATAGAAGGATATTTTTCTAACCAACCAAGATTGTTCTTTTTCTTAAGTTCCGTATAAATCTTTCTAAGTACTCTACAAATTGTAATTAAATGATTATGATTTTCCCAAGTTTGTTCTAATGTATATCTTTTATTTTTCAATAATACTTGAATCTTATCCCAAGTATCATCAAAATAAACATTATTTTTACCATTATTTTCAGGAGTTAATCTTAAGTTATTAAGAATATGACCAAAGATTGTAGCTGGGTTTAAACCATTTTTAAAAGTTTCACCATACTTTTTAAGAATTTCCATATAGTTCTCATGAGTCTTAGTTAACCTAAGTTCTCTCTGATATCTAATATATGTTTCTTTAAGATGTACTTTATACGCTTGCTTAATTTCCGTTAATAAGTTATTAGCAGCTAAAGTTAAATCTACAATACTATCAATGCTAGGAACTTCATCCCAAGTATATAAAAATGTATTTCTATACGCTAGATTTAATTCAGATCGATTTACTCTTTTACCAGTTGCACCAACTTTTACTAAAACCATAGTTTCAAAATCTTTTAATGTACAATATTTTGTAGGAATTTGAAAACTTGTAAGCTCTTCATAATATAATTTAAATTTATCAACTTTACCTAAAAGATTTTGATTCTTAAATACTTCAAAATTATTAAGTAATAAATCCAACATTAAAGTTTCAAATAATACCAGGTTATTGCAAATCTCATGTTTAAGAATTTTAATTTTTAAAATTGAACCAGATAAGAATACTTCATTTACTTCTTTGATATTATCAGAATCTACTCGAGCGAAGAAACTCCAAATTTTCTCTTTGAAATTTAAATCAGTCGAACAAGCTTTAACTCTTTTTAAAAATCTTGAAGGATTAGCATCATGAGCATGAGCAAATTTAATAAAATATGGACTAAGTTTAATCATAAAATTTTTAATCAATTTTTGAGTAAGAGTAATAGTCTTTTCATCTCCAAATTTAAAATTAAATACCCTTTTATTAACTTCATCTCCAGTTAAAGATTTATAAACTATATCTAAATGATTTACTCCATTTGCAGCGTCAAACATTTTTACTACATATTTACTAGAGTATGGATTTTTAGCAGAAGTTATAAAGCTTTTAAAATCACTCTTAACTTTCTTTTCATTAAAATATGAAAATATCTTAAAGAATCCAATATCAATAATTTTATCTTTTAAATCTTGAAATAATAAATCTCTATCAATTCCAACAGCATCTACATTTTTGAATCTTTCTTTTATATCGATACCAAACCATTTAAGAACATTAATTCCATCAATAATTCCACCAGAACTTAAAATTGCTCCCTCAGTTTCTTTATAACATAATTCAGTTAAGGCTTCTGATAAAGAAGTAAATATATTATTAACTAAAAAACTAATATATTTATTAATATGTTCTCTTACGAATAATTCCATTTGATTGGTATATGTACAAAACATTATTGCACCATCATTTTGTCCAACCATTCTTCCAGAAGTATCATAACAATCTAAAGCACAAACTTTTCGATTAATTAATTCTTCAACCCAAGAAAGATGTTTAACATTAATAGTATCAGAACCATTCATATAATTCATAATGAAGTTTGCTGGATATCTTTTTATTTTTTCACCATATAATGAAACTTTATTTGTATATCCAACCATTCTATTTAATGGAATATCTTTATCAAACTCATGCATCATTCTAGAAACTTGAGGATTAACTAAATTAAAGTATCTTTTTAATAAAGAATATTTATTGTTTCTACCAATAAGTTTATCAAATACTTGTTCTTTAGAATTAATCAATCCGTATTGACTATCAACTTGCTTATTGATAATTTTTGCAGCTTTAATTAACTCCTTAATAATATACATAAGAGTTATATCAGTATATTTAATATATTCCCTTGAAGGAGAAAATGCTATCATACCCGGCTTAGCATAAAATTGGAAACCAATATTGAAAAGATATTTGATAGTTTTAATAATATCATTATCAATTTTATACCCTTTAACCATTTGATTAAATTCATTAGTATATAATTTATTATATCTTTCAATAGTTTCCATAATAATTTTATAATCTAATGGATAATAAATTTGTAACTGAATTACTTCTGGAGAAATAATAGATCTTCCAGTATTTAAATACGAACAAAAATCTTCTAACTTATGCCCATTCTTTGGAAGATAAATTGTATCAGTTAATTTCTCACACTCCACAGTTGGAACCCAATCCATATCAACTAAAGTATCTTGCTCTAATTCAGATTGTTGAATGTAAACTAATGGTTTAACTTTAAAATATTTTAAAGTATGTTTTAAAATAGATATAAAATCTACTTCTTTATAAAATGGAATAATAACTTCTAATCCATTTTCTTCGTGGGTATCTACAACAACTGGTTCATCTGTTATATTTGGTCTACCATTATTGCCCATAGTACAAACATATAAAGACATTTTACCATTATTATAAGATCTAACATAAAAAGTACTTGATATAGAATATGGAGATTTAGAACCTAAACCAAGACATCCAGTAACATCATTACTTTTTGTTTTAGTAGATTTACCATAAACTTTATAAATACTCATAACTTCTTGGTGCTTTAAACCTGGACCATAATCTCTAAAAGAGATATTCATTATATTCTTTTCATAATTTGGTAATTTTACCACGAATGGTCTTACTTGATTATTTGAAAGAATATGTGCATCTGTACAATTTGTACAAATTTCTCTGATCGTTGATTCAACTGGTTTAGAGTATAACTCTGATAGTACAGCGAATAATTGACCATTCGAATTATCTAATTCAAACTCTGTAGTAGATTGGTTAGTAACTACTTCTACATTATTTGTATTTACAATCATAATTTTCCTTATATTTATTAAGATAATATATGAGGCCGAACCTCATATATTTTTACTATTTTTACTATTTTTACTATTTTTACTATTTTCCACCAAAGAATTTTTTAACTTTACCAAATAGTCCAGTACTTTGAGTCTTAGGTGTTTCTACAACTTTCGTTTTATCAGAATTATATTTTTCTTCTACAGCTTTTGAAGAATCTACTTCTTTTGCTTCAGAGATATCTTTCTGACTTCTATCTACAGTCGAAGTTTCATTATTAACCAGTTTTCTATAGTTAGTATAAATTTCGATTATATCATAAGAGCTAAGATTTTTTAGTGGCTTAGTTAATCCACATTTTTCAATAACTATATCTAAAATAATTGAATCCATACCAACATCATTTGCATTGTTTAAGAAGTTTTCATGATCAACTGCGTTTTTAACTACATTAATATTACCAGTTAACATAAAATCAATCATAAGTTTATCATGCATTCTAACATCAAACTTTTCTTCTATAACTGGAGTAGTTACTACTTCAGGAACTTCTTCTTTAACCTCTTCTGGAATTACTACAGCTTCTGGTTGTCTAATCTCTTCTGGAGCCTCTGGAGCTTCTTGAACCTCTTCAACCTCTTTTACTTCTGGAGCTTCATTAGTTACTGGAACTTCACAAATTTCTTCATCAGACTCATCTGTAAACTCTACCCTTTCAGTTTTAGTTGTTTCCGTAAAGTCGATATCTTTGAAATCAATATCTGAACCTTTCTTACCATTAAATCCATTAAATGAATTTTTTCTAACAACATCTGGATATTGTTTCATAATAGCTAACTCAAGAATTTTAGAATTATGATGGAACATATTTCCTTTAACTAAGTAATCACCTTGAGAACACATAGCTGAATAATATTCAGTAACATCTAATAATACCGAATACTCACAACATCTCATTTTAGATTGATTATAATCTGTCGGAATTGAAACTGCATTTTTTGGATGTAATTCACAAATTAATAATCTTTGAGAAAATTTAGAATATCCAAATGAACATAAATGTAATCCATTAGAACAAGTTTGATTTCTATCAGCATTAACTTTTGCTCTATCCATCCATACAGTTTTACCTGGAGAGTTATCAAACTTACCAGTATGAGCATCAAAATAATTATCTCTTACCCATTTATAAAGTAGAACAGAACCACTTGGAGTAACTTTTAAGTTATTTTTAATAACGAAATCGTATAACTCATTAACCGAATTTGAATTTGGATTAAGAGAACAATTATAAATAAATCTTTTAAATTGTGCAATATTAACTTGGTCATTTTTAGAAGCGTATTGGATAAACTCTAAAGATAATTTTCCACCAAATTTCTTACCATTACAAATTAAAGTTTTATCTACAATATCTATTTTAATTTTTTTAGTGTCTTCGAAATCATCTGATAAAAGATTTGAAACATTTTCATCATTAAGGAAATTTTTAATATTCTCTTTAATAGAAGTTTCTGTAACAATTAATTTATTTAATGTTTCAATATCACTTGCCATTACCGCTTCAAGAACTGCTGGATACTTTTCGTCAGATTTTTGCAATGTGATTTGAGTTCCGTTAAGTACGAAAGACAATTCTGTGTAAGTGATTGTGTATTTGATTTCTGATTGAATGGGTAACTCCTTTGGAGCTTCTTCTGAAACATTTTCATCTGTAACAGTATCTTTCCCAGAAGCATCAGATTCTTCTTTTGTTTCTTCTTTATCTTCAATTGAATCTACCTCAGTTGTTTCAATTACCGGAATACAATTTTCATCTAAACCAACAGTTTTAAAGTAATCAACGTTTACGAAGTAATCTAAAGTTACTTCTAATAGTTTATCCATTGTTTGTTTATTACCATCAACTGCAACCATACCAAATAATGTAGTAAGGATAACTCTATTTAAAGTATATGCTTGAAGCATTGTTAACTTTAACGTATTATCCATATAGAATTGTAAAGTATCATCAGATTTTGAATCTATAACAATATTATTTTTTTCTAAGAACTCAGTAATTCCAAATTTAATAACTTCCATAATTGATTTTCTATCTGCAATACCACCAATACCAGGAGCTTTATTTATATACCCAATAAAGTTTTGCATAAATGTCGCAGTAATTGATCCACCTTGAATCTTATCACTTAGGATAGAAGCTTCAAATGCAACTAATTCGTCTGGGTTAGAATCTAAGATCCCAGTAACTATACCACTGAACTCAATAATTAAATCCATATAATCGGTATGTAACATATACTCTTTTGCATTTGGAACATTATGATCATAGATTGTACCAATTACATCAGCATTTGTAATAGTACCTTTAACTTTAACCATATCAGTAAGTGGAATAATTTTCTTACTTAATAATCCAGGCATAACTAAAATTTGATTACAATAAGGTGTAGAACCTTTACCATCTGGAATTACTGCTTCTTTTGGTTCTTCTGAAACTTTAACATTATCAAATGTTGGAGTCATTTCTGGAGCAGTTGGAACAGCTGAAGCACCAGCATTTGGGGCAATAACATTATCAGAATTTAAAAATGCTTTAAATTCATTATACCAATCTTGCATTCTTG
>JACCDQ012242049.1_pt1 | contig 12138 bp, 8 predicted proteins | sample 7446031 | NCBI WGS metagenome assembly JACCDQ01 (sample SAMN15323442, study PRJNA562643) | freshwater metagenome | isolation source: river surface water | place: USA:Blue River Watershed | collected 2017-08-17
CACTGGCTGTCGATCGGCGAGCGTGTCGCAAGTTCGGGCGCGCAGCAGCCGAAGATCTTCTGCGTGAACTGGTTCCGCACCGATGACAACGGCAAGTTCATCTGGCCTGGCTTCGGCGACAACATGCGCGTATTGAAGTGGATGCTGGACCGTATCGCCGGCAATGCCAGCGGTGACGAGAACGTGTTCGGCGTCACCCCGCGTTACGATGACCTGCCTTGGGATGGCATCGACTTCAGCGCCGAGGCTTATGCACGTATCACCTCCATCGAGATCGATGCCTGGCAAGCCGAACTGGCACTGCATGACGAGCTGTTCGACAAGCTGCGCCATCGCCTGCCGGCCGAGCTGGAACAGGTGAAGGCACGCATCGCGCAACGACTTGCTTCCTGAAGTTCGCCTGAACCGGGCAAACCAGCGTAGTACCAAAGCGGCCGGCGATCCCGGCCGCTTTTTTTATCCTTCAGCGCTTCGATAGACGGGCTTTGCTCGAAGCAATGCAGCGCGGCAGTACATAGGCGTTATGATGCGCTCACTTACCGAACCGCCTGCGCATGAAGCTCCAGCGACCGTTGCCCGTCCGAGACGGCATCTCTCCCAGCTTTGCCTGGCTGCCCCATGAACGCTGGGACAGCCTGGGGGCGTATCTCGCGCATCGCTTCCCCATGGTCAGCGCCGATAGCTGGCGCGACCGCATGCAGCGCGGTGACGTGGTGGATGAGCAGGGCAGGCCGGTCCGCTATGACGATGCCTTCCGCGGCGGCGCCTGCCTGTTTTATTACCGTGAACGTGTAGGCGAGACGCCTATCCCGTTTAACGAAGAGATACTCCATCAGGATGAACAGCTGCTGGTCGTCGACAAGCCGCACTTCCTGCCGGTGACACCGGGCGGGCGCTTCCTGCACGAGACCCTGCTGGTGAGGCTCAAGCGCAAGACCGGCATCGAGACCCTGACACCCGTACACCGTCTCGATCGCGAGACGGCGGGTGTGATGCTGTTCTCGGTCGATCCTTCCACGCGCAGCCTTTGGCAATCACTGTTCCGCTTCCGGCAGGTGCACAAGGTCTATGAAGCGATCGCACCCTGGCGCGACGACTTGTCACTGCCGCTGGAACTCAGCAGTCGCATCGAGCGCGACGAGCAATTCTTCCGCGTGCGCGAAGTCGACGGCGAACCGAATGCATTCACGCGCATCGAGCTGATCGAGCGTCGCGGTGCACAGGCCTTGTACCGGCTGATGCCCGAGACCGGCAAGATGCACCAGCTGCGCATCCATATGAACTCGCTCGGCATCCCTATCGTCAATGATGGCTTCTATCCGGTCGCACTGCCTTGCAAGGGCGACGACTTTTCATCGCCGTTGAAACTGCTGGCGCGTTCGATTGCGTTCCGCGACCCGGTCAGCGGTGAACAACGCTGCTTTGAAAGCCGGCGCTCGCTTTGAAGCTACCTTGTTGTACCGAACTCTACAGAATGCCTTTATGACTCCAAACCCGGCACTCAACCAGCAAAGCTCGACCAGCGGCGCTGCCATTCCACCGACCGCCATCATTGCACTGGCCTTCGGTTCTTTCGGCAGTGGCATGTCGATGCGCATTACCGACGCGATGCTGGTGCGCCTGGCTGCGGATTTCGATGTCACGCTCGGTACGGCGGCCATGGCCATTACCGTCTTCGGCTTTGCCTATGGCTTTTCGCAATTGCTGTTCGGTCCGCTGGGCGACCGCTACGGCAAATACCTGGTCATTGCCTGGGGTTGCCTGGCTTGCGCGATCACGGCACTGGCTTGCGGATTGATGCCTGATTTTTCATCACTTCTGATGGCGCGTGCACTGGCCGGTGCGACCTGCGCATCGATCATTCCTTTGTCGATGGCATGGATCGGTGACGTTGTCGCCTATGAAGACCGGCAGCCCGTATTGGCGCGCTTTCTGATCGGGCAGATCCTCGGACTGTCATCCGGCATCCTGCTCGGCGGGCTTGCTGCAGACTATTTGAGCTGGCGTACGCCATTCTTCCTGATTGCTGCGTCATTTCTTGCGACCGGCATTTACCTGATACGCATGAACCGGCGCTTGCCCGACCATGCAAAGCAATTGCATCGCGCCGAGGGTGGCGCGCTGATGCGACTGACAGGCGAGTTTCGCAAGGTGCTTGAAGTCACCTGGGCGCGCAAGGTACTGGGTACGGTGTTGATCGAAGGTGCGCTGGTCTATGGCGCATTGGCCTTCGTACCTTCTCATCTGCACACCGTGCATGGCGTGTCGCTGGCCGCCGCTGGCAGTCTGGTGATGATGTTTGGCGTTGGCGGGTTCGCATTTGCGATGCGCTCGCGGCAAATGGTCAGGTACTTCGGTGAAGTGGGCTTGATCCGCAATGGCGCGCTGACGATGGCCTTGCCGATGATCGTGATCGCGTATGCGCCGGTCTGGTGGCTGGCGGTGCCCGCCTGCTTCCTGTTCGGGCTGGGCTTCTACATGATGCACAACACGCTGCAGATCAATGCCACGCAAATGGCGCCGCAACGGCGCGGAGCGGCAGTCGCTGCATTTGCTTCCTGCTTCTTTGTCGGTCAGGCGGCTGGCGTCGCACTGGGCGGCGCCTTGCTGGCCACCACAGGCACGGCCCACATCATTGCCGCGGCCGGTGCCGGTGTCTGGGTGATCGGCCGGCGCTTTGCGCGCCTGCGGGCTGCGAAAGTCGAGGTTCAGGACTTCGAAGCGAAATAACGCAGTTCAGCGGCCAGGCTGGGCTGGCTGTACTCGACTTCACGCGCCATGCGTTGCAGGCTACCCTTGGTTGCCAGGCGATCCTGATCAGCCTGGCCATCAGCGCTGCCATGGCTCTTCAGCAGGGCCGAGAACGGGTTCTGGAAGCTGAAGAAGAAGGAACTGAAGGTGTCAGTCGCGGCGACGAAGAAATTCTGCATGATGGCTCCAAAAATTCGTTTGTTGCACCGCAGTATAAGGCCGCGTCTGTTATTCGTATAATTCCAATTCTTTATAGTCGCGATAGATTTATGGTATATCTATCGGGTCCCCACCGCAGGCCTGAATACCATGAGCTTTCTTACCCTCGACCTGAACTTGCTGCGCGTCTTCGACGCAGTGATGACTGAACAGAACCTGACCCGCGCCGCGAACCGGTTGGCGATGACGCAGCCGGCCGTATCGAATGCGGTCAAGCGTCTGCGCGATGCGCTTGGCGATGAATTGCTGATTCGTACCGCACACGGCGTAAAACCGACAGCGCGCGCAGAATCGATCTGGCCCGCCGTGCGCCGTGCACTGGCCGATCTGGAAGAAGCCGTCGCACCGCGCAGCTTCGAACTGGCTAAGGCGAATGTCACGTTCCGAATGGCGATGGCCGATGCCACGGCCGGCTTGTTGCTGCCGGCCCTGGTGCGCCTGATTGAAAGCGAAGCACCTGGCATCGACATTCGCATGATGCCTTTGACCACGCGCGAGCCGCGTCCACTGCTGCTGCGTGGCGATATCGACCTGGCGATCGGTTTCTTCCCGGGTGTAGTGGCGCAATTACAGGGCGCGACCGAAACACCGATACGCCATGAACGCCTGTATGCCGGTGAATATGTCTGTGTGATGCGCAAGGACCATCCGCTGGCTGACCGGGAACTGACGCTCGATCTCTATTGCGACGCGAATCACTTGCTGGTGAGCTTCTCAGGTCGCGCGCGTGGGCTGGTCGATGACGCACTGCTGGCCCTGGGGCGCGAACGCCGCATCCTGCTGACCGTCAACCAATTCTTCACCGCGGGCAAGGTGGTCGCTGCATCCGACCTGCTGATGGTGATACCGCGTCACCTGATCGAAGCCACGGGAATGACGAACCATCTGGTATCGAAGCCCTTGCCGTTCAACCTGCCTGAAGTGCATATCGACATGCTGTGGCATGAGCGTGATGCCCGCAGCCCTGGCCACCGCTGGCTGCGCGAACAATTCACTAACTCCGGGGTGTTGTCTCGCTTTGCGAGCCAGGTCATCCCTGCGCCCGACTGACAAGCTGCATTTGATGGAGAACCCGAGCCGGCATGACCGGCTCTTTTTTCGTCCGTAATTTGTACGCGGTTGGTACGCAGTTGGTTCACGTTTGGTTCACGCTTGGGCCGTGTTTGCCCGACTGCCTGGCTCACCCCGGTCATGCGTCACGACGCATGTTGTTTGGCAGGAAAGGGGCGCTCGGTTATCCACAAACCATGCACTGCTTATCCATAGCTTTATCCACAGATGAATTTTGAGAAGTGTCTGCGAACTTCAAATCATCTTGTTCTTTAAAGCTTGTATTTATATTTGGTAGTAATAGATAAAGCAGGCCACTTTCTGTGGATAACTCTCTTTTCCCTTTTGGCTTCAAGCGCTTGCAGCGAAGATAAATCCTGAATAGACCTTGTGCCAGCGAAGGACAGATCGTGAATAAAAAGCGGACCCCATGACTTTTGCAGGCTTATCCACTTTAACGCGCAGCCTTATCCCTAGGCTTGTCCACAAGGCCAGATGCAAACCAGATGCAAACCAGATGCAAATCGGAGGCAACCGGATTGACTGCAGGCCGGGACAAGGCTGTAGCTTCCTTTATGATGCGTAAAGTTCAAAGCTCGGATGAAGATCTCTCATTGGATCGCTTGCCTGATCCGAAGTAAGCTGCAGATCAGCACCTGAATACAAATATAAAAGGATTGTGGATGAGACAAGGTGAAGCTGGTATCAGTCATTTCATCAATGGCCAGGTCGTGTCGTCAAACAGCGGCCGCAGCCAGCCGGTGTACAACCCGGCGACCGGCGAGGCCGTTGCCCAGGTGGCCTTAGGCAGTGCCGATGAAGTTCGTGCTGCAGTCGCTGCTGCTTCGGCTGCAGCCCCGGGCTGGGCCGACACTGCGCCGCTGAAGCGCGCGCGGGTGCTGTTCAAGTTCAAGGAGCTGATCGAGAAGCATCATGACGACCTGGCGGCGGCGATTACGCGCGAACATGGCAAGGTGTTCAGTGATGCCAAGGGCGAAGTGGTGCGTGGGCTGGAGATTGTCGAGTTCGCTTGCGGCATTCCGCAGCTGTTGAAGACCCAGTTCACCGACAATATCGGCGGTGGGATCGACAACTGGCAGCTGCGCCAGCCTCTGGGCGTCACCGCCGGCATCACGCCTTTCAATTTCCCGGTGATGGTGCCGCTGTGGATGGCGCCCGTGGCCATCGCTTGTGGCAATACCTTCGTGCTGAAGCCCTCGGAGCGTGATCCGTCGCCGTCGCTGATGCTGGCCGACCTGTTCCGGCAAGCGGGTTTGCCGGATGGTGTTTTCAATGTGGTCCAGGGCGACAAACTTGCCGTCGACACTTTGCTGCAGCATCCGGACGTGAAGGCGGTGTCCTTCGTCGGTTCAACGCCGATCGCCGAATACATTTACAACGAAGGCAGCCATCGCAAGGGTGCGTATCCGCTGCGCGTGCAGGCACTGGGTGGTGCGAAGAACCATCTGGTGGTGATGCCCGATGCCGACCTTGAACAGGCGGTTGATGCGCTGATCGGCGCTGCTTATGGTTCGGCCGGCGAGCGCTGCATGGCGATCTCGGTGGCGGTGGCTGTTGGCGGTGTGGCCGACAAGCTGGTCGATGCCCTCATTCCACGGGTGAAGGCCCTGAAGGTCAGGAATGGCATGGACCCGGAAGCCGAGATGGGCCCGGTGGTGACAGCAGCGCACAAGGCCAAGATCGAGTCCTATATCGAGCAAGGCGTGCAAGCAGGTGCGCAGCTGCTGGTCGATGGTCGCGGACTGAAGGTGCCAGGCCATGAACTGGGTTTCTTCCTTGGTGGCTCACTGTTCGACAAGGTCACGCCCGAGATGACGGTCTACCGCGAAGAGATCTTCGGTCCGGTGTTGTGCGTGGTGCGCGTGCCGGATTTGGCCGCTGCGATCACATTGATCAATGCGCATGAATTCGGCAACGGCGTGTCGTTGTTCACCTCTGATGGCAATACCGCACGCGAATTTTCGCGTCGCATCGAAGTCGGTATGGTCGGCGTGAATGTACCGATTCCGGTACCGATGGCCTGGCATTCCTTCGGAGGCTGGAAGCGCTCGCTGTTCGGCGATGCGCATGTGTATGGCGAAGAAGGCGTGCGTTTCTATACGCGCTACAAATCCATCATGCAGCGCTGGCCGGAATCGATAGGCAAAGGCGCCGAGTTCACGATGCCGGTGGCGAAGTAAACGGAGGGCGCCATGTCATCGAGCAGCGCTGCACCGGCATCATCGCCGCAATCGGCCGGTACTTACGACTACATCATCATCGGCGCCGGTACAGCCGGTTGCGTGCTGGCCAACCGGCTGACGCAAGACCTCGGCAAGTCGGTATTGCTGATCGAAGCCGGGGCCAAGGATGATTACCTCTGGATCCATATTCCGGTCGGCTACCTGTATTGCATCGACAATCCCCGTACCGACTGGCGCTTCCGTACCGAAGCCGATCCCGGACTGAACGGGCGCAGCCTGATCTACCCGCGTGGCAAAGTGCTGGGCGGCTGCTCGTCCATCAACGGCATGATTTACATGCGCGGCCAACAGGCTGACTACGATCGCTGGGCCGAGACGACCGGTGACGATCGCTGGCGCTGGGACCAGGTGCTGCCACTGTTCCTGCGCACCGAGGATTACCACGGTGGCGCCAGTGCCTTCCATGGCGCCGGCGGCGAGTGGCGCGTCGAGAAGCAGCGCCTGCGCTGGGACATCCTCGATGCGTTCCGCGAGGCGGCGCGCGAGACCGGCATTCCGAACACCGATGATTTCAATACCGGTGACAACGAAGGCTGCGGCTACTTCGAGGTCAACCAGAAGAACGGCATTCGCTGGAATACCGCGAAGGCTTTCCTGCGCACCGCGACGCGGCGCGGGAACCTGACCATCATGACTGGGTGCCATGTACAGAAGCTGATGCTGACGACGGAGAATGGACGCACTCGCTGCACCGGCGTCGAGTTCACCGGGGGCGGGCAGCACTGGTCCGCGACGTCCACGCGCGAGACCGTACTGAGTGCCGGCGCGATCGGTTCGCCGCAGATCCTGCAGCTGTCCGGCATCGGGCCGGCGTCACTGCTGGCGCAGCATGGCATACAAGCGCAGGTCGATTTGCCTGGTGTCGGCGAAAACCTGCAAGACCATCTGCAGATCCGCATGGTGTTCAAGGTCAATGGCGTAAAGACCCTCAATACGCTGGCCAACAGCTGGCATGGCAAGCTGCGCATCGGCCTCGAGTATGCATTCAAGCGCAGTGGTCCGATGGCCATGGCGCCTTCGCAGCTGGGCTTGTTCACGCGCTCCGATCCTTCGCAGGCGTCGGCCAATATTCAGTATCACGTGCAGCCCTTGTCACTCGATCGTTTCGGCGAGCCGCTGCATCCCTTCCCGGCATTCACGGCCAGCGTCTGCAACCTGAGGCCCACGTCGCGCGGCCATGTGCGCATTGCCAGTAGCGACGCTCATGCGGCGCCGAAGATCACGACCAATTACCTGTCGACGCCGGAAGACCGCAAGGTAGCGGCCGATTCATTGCGGCTGACGCGCCGCATTGCCGCTGCGCCGGCCCTGCAGCGCTATTCGCCGCAAGAGCACAAGCCCGGCCTGCAATGGCAAACCGATGAAGATCTGGCACAGGCATCGGGCGATATCGGCACCACGATTTTCCATCCGGTCGGCACCTGCAAGATGGGCCGTGCGGACGATGCGATGGCCGTGGTCGACAGCGAGCTGCGTGTGCGTGGTGTCGACGGCTTGCGCGTCGTCGATGCATCGGTCATGCCCTTCATCACCTCGGGCAATTGCAACTCCCCGACCATCATGCTCGCCGAGCATGCCTCAGACCTGATCCGCAAGGATGCTTCTTGACGGCGATGATGGGCTCGCCATGCGCATCGGGCCCAGCCGTAGCTCGTTGAGCGGCAGGTCGTTCGATTAGTGAGTCGTGTGAGGGCTTCTTGATCGTCGTTCATCGCTTAATTGAGTACTCGCAATAGCGTCGTTCCCCTAATTCCTAGCATGACCCTCCGGCATTGAATCGGTGGCCGGGCGTTGGTGCGTTCGCATCGATGCGATATCACATCATGCACAGAACAGGGGGGGACAGATGAAGATGCCCATGTGGGGCAGCGCCGCGAGGCGCTGCATGTCAGCAGTATTCATGATCGCCGGCGTGGCGGCATTGTCGTTGGCAATGGCCCATGGTGGCGGCGACGGTAACGACAATGGCGATGATGAGGAAGAACCAGCGCCGATAAGTTCGCTCAGGCGCGAGAAAGTGCCGCTGCCTCGAAACCTCAATGACTTTATCGATGATCGCAACGCCGCCATCATGCTGGGCAAGGCGCTGTTCTGGGAGGTGCGGGTCGGCAGCGACAACAAGACGGCATGTGCGTCATGCCATTTTCATGCAGGTGTCGACAACCGTCTGACCAATCAGGTCAACCCAGGGGTGCTGGCCGGTGACAAGACTTTCCAGCTTGGCGGTGCGCCGAATTACACGGTAACACCGTTGGATTTTCCGTTTACGCGCTTTGCCAGCATCGACGATCCGGACACGCGTTTTGCGGACATCAATGATGTACTGTCTTCGCAAGGTGTGTTAACGAAGACCTTCAACAACACGGGAACGAAGGCGACTCCAGACATTTGTACGTCGGTATCGGATGCGGTTATGCATGGTGGTACAGGCTTCAATATCAACGGGGTGAACACGCGTCGAGTCGAACCGCGGCACTCGCCAAGTTTTTTCAATAGCGTCTTCAACTTCCGAAATTTCTGGGACGGTCGCGCCAACAATGTCTTCAATGGCGTCGATGCCTTTGGCCTGAGAAACCGGGATGCTTTTATATGGAAGCTCGAACACGGCAACCTGCGAAAGATGCCGATTGTGCTCGATCTGGCTTCGCTGGCATCGCAAGCGGATGGCCCTCCTATCAGCGAAAACGAGATGAGTTGCAAGAATCGTTTGATGGCGCAAGTGGGACGCAAGCTGCTGAGGCTCACCGTTCTGGAAAAACAGGAGATTCATCCGGACGACAGTGTGCTGGGTCAGATCGCCGACCGGCGGGGCACCTATGAGCATTTGGTGAAACGCGCCTTTAAGCGTGCTTACTGGGATTCGGATCGCCGAATCGATTTGCCGTTGCCGAACCAGGAGCCGATCGATTTGCCGGGCTCGACGTCGATTGCACCGCAGTCCGGTCCGCCGCGCGATAAATTCACCCAGATGGAAGCCAATTTTTCATTGTTTTTTGGCTTGGCCATCTTGAGCTATCAAGCGACCCTGGTCACCGATGAAACCCCGTTCGACCGCTTCGCCGAAGGCAAGCGTGATGCGTTGACGGCCCAGCAGAAGCGGGGGCTGGCGCTGTTCCGCAGCGAACGCGTCAATTGCGTACATTGCCATAGCGGTGCCGCATTTACGGAGGCGACCTTCTCGGCGATTCAGGACGAAGGAAGGCTTGACGCTCGCGTGGGCGAAGGCGGCCGTATCTTCCGCTATGACACGGGGTTCTTCAATACCGGCGTTCGACCAACGGCTGATGATCCGGGTGTCAGTGGGGTCGATCCGTTTGGGAATTCATTGTCTGAAACACGGCTGACGCAGATCGGCCGTACCGACTTGCTCGGGCCGAAATTCGACATCCGCAACGAAGACCCTGTCGCGCCCGATGCACCGCTGGCTATTGCCGGCGCCTTCAAGACGCCTAGCCTGCGCAATGTGGAGTTGACCGGTCCTTACTTCCATAACGGCGGCAAGGCGACGTTGATGCAGGTGATTGACTTCTACAACCGTGGCGGCGATTTCGGCCGCGATAATGCACCGATTACGGATCCGACAATCAGGCCGTTGGGATTGACCGAGTCGGAGAAGCAAGATCTGGTCGCTTTCCTGTTGTCGTTGACGGATGAGCGGGTGCGCTTTGAGCGGGCGCCGTTCGATCATCCGTCGATCTGCGTTCCGGACGGGCATCAAGGTAGTACGATGGCCGTTGCGGTCGACAGTAACGGTGATGCGGTCGACATCAATCGCTGCATCGATGCCGTAGGCAAGCGTGGCAAGCGAACTGCACTCACGCGTTTCCTGAACCTCGATCCTTTTGCACATTGATGGATGGCTTGGCGGATCCGGCGACGCCGGGTTGATCGATTTGCTGACGGCGTCTGATTGCCTTTTTCGTGCCTCGGTAAACCGGGGCATTTTTTTGCCTGCGTGTTTCGCACTGGCCTGCGGCAGTTGCAGTGGTTGCGGCTGATGCCTGACAATCTTCTCGCTGGTTAAAGCGGATACCGCATGCTCCCCCGATGCTTGATTCGTTGCGCGAATGCGTGCAACTTCGTACTGGGCTCGGGTTGAATCGCATTATCAGTGTAAATGACGATAGTGTTCACTAACATTGCGGTTTTTCTTACTCTATAAATGACACCGGATTCTTCGATCTGGCTGATGCTCGGCCTGGCAGCTGCGTTTGCAGGATTGGTTGACGCCGTGGTCGGGGGAGGGGGCCTGATTCAGGTGCCTGCGCTTTTCTCCGCTTTTCCTCAACTTGCGCCGGCAACCTTGTTTGGCACCAACAAACTTTCCAGCGTCTGGGGCACCGCATTTGCGGCGCGCAGTTATGCCAAGCGGATTAGGCTCGATTGGGAGATCGCGCTGCCTGCGTCGGCGGCCTCGCTCATCTTCGCCTTTGCCGGCGCTTACACGATTACGATCATTCCACCGGAGGTCTTCCGCAAGCTGCTGCCCTTCATCCTGTTGCTGGTGGCCGTGTATGTTCTGCGCAAGCGCGACTTCGGGGTCGAATACCAGCCCAGCTGCACGGGACGCCGCAAACAGGTGAGGGCGGCGCTGGTGGGTATGGCGATCGGCTTTTACGATGGTTTTTTTGGCCCGGGTACCGGAAGCTTCCTGATTTTCGCCTTCATTCGCGGTTTCGGCCTGGATTTTCTGCGGGCGTCGGCACTGGCCAAGCTCGTCAACGTGGCCTGCAATGTCGCCGCACTGGCGTGGTTCCTGCCAACGACGCAGCCACTGTGGCAACTTGGCTTGTGGATGGCCGCCTGTAATGTGGTCGGCTCCGTGCTCGGAGCCCGACTGGCCCTGAAGGGGGGCGCGCGATTGATCCGTGCATTGTTCCTGGTCGTGCTGGCTGCCCTGATTTTGAAGACCGGGCACGACGCCTTCCTTGTATAGGCCAACGATCCAGGGCAGCGGCCAGAGTGCAGGGGACGGCCGATAGTGTCTGGATACTTGTGCGGCGGAGCGTGGCAAGGCGGGCGGGCAGGCATACAGGCAGGCGAGGGCTGCGCAAACAGCCGCCGCGAGCCCGAGTCCCGACAGCTTTGTTTCACGTGAAACATTGACCCCGGCGAATTTGCGACTTGGACAGGGGCGATGCTACAAGGAACGCCATCGATGGCCCCCGATTGTTGGCCGAGCCAGCGCGCGCACTGCGCCAGACTGTTTGCCTAGGGGATTTGCACCCGCATCAGCCCGCAGCGACGTTCCACGTGAAACAAATCCCTTATAATCCCACCTCCGCACTACCCAGGCTTTGTCCCATCCCATGGATTTCCCCACTGTATTTGATGTCATCGTTGTTGGTGGCGGTCATGCCGGCACCGAGGCGGCACTTGCTTCTGCTCGAACCGGGCAGAAAACGCTGCTGCTCACACACAACATCGAGACCTTGGGTCAGATGTCCTGCAATCCGTCCATCGGCGGTATCGGCAAAGGGCACTTGGTACGCGAAGTCGATGCGTTGGGTGGTGCGATGGCCATCGCCACCGACGAAGGCGGCATCCAGTTCCGCATCCTGAATTCTTCCAAAGGCCCGGCCGTACGCGCCACGCGCGCGCAGGCAGACCGCATCCTGTACAAGGCAGCGATCCGCGGCCGCCTGGAAAATCAGCCGAATCTCTGGCTTTTCCAGCAGGCGGTTGATGATCTGATGGTCGAGGGCGACCGTGTGGTGGGGGCAGTGACCCAGGTTGGCATTCGCTTCCGCTCGCGTGCGGTGGTCTTGACCGCTGGGACTTTCCTCGACGGGAAGATCCACGTGGGTCTGAACAATTACGCCGGCGGCCGCGCCGGCGATCCGCCGGCCGTGTC
>JACCDQ010281568.1_pt1 | contig 12137 bp, 8 predicted proteins | sample 7446031 | NCBI WGS metagenome assembly JACCDQ01 (sample SAMN15323442, study PRJNA562643) | freshwater metagenome | isolation source: river surface water | place: USA:Blue River Watershed | collected 2017-08-17
AAATTAGCGACACTCTCGAATATTGGAAATGCTCAAAGCAGATTTGTAGTCAATGAAATAAAAAGCCAAACGCCTGTGCCGATTGATGTTTGAAATATTAGTTATAAATTATGAATTATGAAATGATGCGTAAAAAGAAAGATTCAATTTGTGATAATTAATAATCATACTTGATTCTAAGAATACTATTAACATCATTTACTTAAAATAATACATAACTAAAAATTCATAACTATTTTATCACTGGTGGCGTATTTTTCTTGCCAAAAACAGAAAGATGAACGTAACGTTTTGGGGCTAATCTAAAGTCAATCAATAGTTTATCTAAGTCCGCTAAAGAGCGGTTTAAATTGCTGTAAAGCGAATCATCTTTGATAAGTTTGCCCATAGAACCTTGTCCAGCTTCAAGTCCTTGCATGATTTTCTGTAAACCTTCTAAAGATTTTTGAGTAGTAGCCAAAGCCTGACCAATTTTTAAGGCGTTCAACGAATCGGCCATTGTATTAAACTTCCCGATGAGTGGTTTGATACTTCTTTCGGTTTCGATAAGGTTGCCAGAAAGTACTCTCATATTGCTTGAAATTCCAGCTAAATTATTGCGATTTTCAAGAATAGTACTGTTTAAAGACGAAGAAATGGTAGATAATGAACGGTCGGAATTTCTGACTAAACCATTTACTAATACACCTGTACCTTCAAAACTTTTACTTACGTAGCGAAGAGATTTTGTGAGAGAATCTAAATTTTGAATCAAAGGAAGAGCCTTTTCTTTTAATAAATCCGTAACACCTGTTTCGGAAGAAGCCACCAAACTGCCGCCATCTTGGATAATTTCACCGCCCAAACGTCCCATTTTCAGTTTGATTAATTTACCGCCTAAGAGACCGTCGGAAGCTAAGATGGCTTGTGTTCCCGCAGGAAGTTGTAAATCTTTTCGGATTGATAGCGTAACTTTTACTTTGTTGGCTTGGTCGTATAATAATTCGATTTGTTTTACTCTTCCAATTTTCATACCGCTCAAGGAAACTTGGTTGGCGGCGGTTAAACCTTCTATATTATCAAAAATGACAACATATTTATTTTCTTGAGTAAGAAAGTCTTTTCCTTTGAGGAAATTGAATCCTAAATATAAAATGGCAAAGCTCGTGAGGGCAAAAATACCTATTTTAGTTTCTTTTGAAATAGTCATAATGTTGATTACTGAAGTTTTAGAGTCATTTTGTAAAACACTTGATAGCCCCCCAAGCTAAAATATTAAAGCATTAATTTTCGATTTCTTCTTTGTAAGATTTGAAGGCCCTGAAAATAGAATCTGCTATTTCGTCTTGTCCTTCCCAAGATGCCAAGTATTGTTCTTCGTATTTATTCGTTAAGAAACCCGTTTCTACCAAAACACTTGGCATAGCCGTTTCCCAAAGTACCAAGAATCCAGCTTGTTTTACGCCATAGCTGTTTCTTTCGGTTTGTCTTTTAAACTGTCGTTCAATTTTTTGTGCCAATTTAATGCTATTCATCATAAAAGCACTTTGGTAATTTGCCATCATAATATGCCCAAGTGGCGAATTGGGGTCGAAGCCATTATAGTTTTTTTCGTAATTGGCTTCTTGCAAAATTACAGAGTTTTCTCTTTTGGCTACTTCAAGATTATTGTTCGTCTTATGTAACCCCATTGTGTAAGTCTCAGTTCCCGCAAATTTTGAAGAAGGGTGCGAATTGCAATGAATAGAAATAAATAAATTAGCTTTGTTTCTGTTTGCAATAGCCGACCTTTCGTGTAAGTCAACGAAGACATCTTTCATTCTTGTATAAAGAACTCGTACTTCTGGGTACTCTTCTTTGATTTTTGCCCCTAATTCCAAGGCGATTTTCAAAGCGATTTTCGATTCGTTGTAGGAAGCTCCGTGGCAGCCTGGGTCTTTTCCTCCATGCCCAGCATCAATGACGATGGTTCGTATTCTACTGTCGAAACGAGCAGCTTTTTTTTCGACAATTTCTTCAACTGAATATCTAAGCGTGAAACCACTCAGCGAGCATATCGAAGTGATTAATAAAAAACCTTTAACAAACTTTAACATTATTTTCGGGTTGTTTCGCAATGTTCAAAGAGTAATGGAGTATTTTTGTAATCTATTAATAAAGTACAAATATAAATTTTAAAGACTTCTGAAAAAAGCAATCAACATATTCAGTATCGCAATGTGCTTACTTTTGGGGCTTTTATTCGTCAATAAAGCCTCATCACAGCGACTATTGGGCGGAAAAGCCTATAAACCTGAGAGTAAAAAAAGTAAAAATATCACTCCAACTGATACCGTTCGGAAAGATACTACCAACCTAAGCCTTGCGAAAACCATTCCAGACTCTTTGAAAAAAGAGAGTGAACTTACCACAACAGTTGTTTACACTGCCAAAGATTCTACCATTATGGACACCGAACACCAAATGGTTTATCTCTACGGTGATGCAAAAGTAACCTATGGAGATATTTCTTTGGAGTCTGATTTTATACTTTTAGACTGGGCAAAGAACGAAGTAACTGCCCACGGTACGATGGATTCGACTACCCATAAAATAAAAGGTAAACCCATTTTTAAGCAAGGTAACGACCCCTACGATGCCGACGAAATTAAGTATAATTTCAAGTCTAAAAAAGCACTTATCAAAGGCTTAATTACTACGCAAGGCGAAGGGTTTATTCAAGGGCAAAAAGTAAAAAAAGACAATGAGGATAATTTGTATATCCGTAATGCCATTTATACAACTTGTAACCTCGAACACCCCCATTTTAATATCAGAGCTACCAAAATTAAAGTAGTAGGTAAACGTGAAATTGTGGCTGGGCCATTTCATTTTGAGCTAAACGAAATTCCTTTACCAATTGGTTTACCTTTTGGATTTTTCCCATACAAACCCCCACAAGAATCGGGTACTTCGGGTATTATCATGCCTACTTATGGCGAAGAGCCACAAGGTAGAGGGTTCTTCTTGCGTGACGGTGGTTATTATTTTGCTATTAGTCCGAATATAGGTCTGAGACTTACGGGTGAGATTTACTCTAAAGGTAGTTTTGGTATAACTGCCAACTCGCAGTATATCAAGCGTTATCGTTATGCAGGTACTTTTAATGTAAACTTCCGCCAAAGTAATAATGGCGATGAGTTTAATAGATTGACCAGAAATGACTACGGGATTCAATGGTCGCACTCGCCACAGAGTAGAGGAAATTCGAGTTTTTCGGCTTCTGTAAACTTACAGAGTAATTCAAACAGCCAATATAACAGCTTGAGTACCAGTAGTTATCTTTCTACTGCTTTGAACTCGTCTATTCAATATTCACGTAATATTGGTCAAACTGTACGTACCAGTGTGAGCTTGCAAGCTGACCAAAATACTATTACGAAAGCGGTAAACGTAAATACAAACTATACTTTGGGCTTAAACCAATTTCAGCCATTTAAAAAGAAAAATGCTGTTGTTGACCGTTTTATCGACCAATTCCGTATGGGTTTAGATATTTCGGGTTCTTATGGAATTACAAACCAAGTGGCTTTGACCAACCGTTCTTATAACAACTTAGGTTATACGGTTTATAGAATGATTGATACACTCGACCTTGACCCGACCAAGACCTTAACCGTTACTTCGGCAACAAGTAAAACTACCAATCTTGCTCGTGATGGTGTAATTCCGTTCAACCTTCAAACCTTACCAGATTTACTAAAAAACGCTACTTTCAAGGCTCAGTATAGTATTCCTATTTCCTTACCGAATATCAAAATTGGTCGCTATATCAACCTTACACCGGGTTTTAGTTTGTCTGGAAATATTTATCGTCAGAAGTATCGATATAATTTCAAATCATATAACGATTTAGCCCATCTTTATAGCAAAGATACTACGGCAGAGAAAGGTGCTGTACAAATAGATACACTTCGGGGCGGAGCATTTTATGCCGATTATTCTTATGCTTTTACGATGAGTATGAACACTCGTTTGTATGGAACTATCAATTTCAAAAAAGGAAGATTACAGGGTATTCGTCATACTTTGTCGCCGAACATAAGTATCAGTTATACCCCAGATTTTACAGATCCTAAGTATGGATTTTATCAAACGGTTCAAATCAATAACCGTGTACATAAATACCAAAAAGGAGAAACGATTCCGAGTAGTATGATTGGGCAAGAAACTTTGCCGGGCGATTATTTGAATATTTCAACTTTTAATCCAACACAAACCAACAGAGGTAGCCAATCAGGGGGTATAAGTTTTGGTTTCCAGAATACTTTAGAAGCTAAACTTAGAGCAAAATCGGATACGGCTCAGAAAGATTTTGAAAAGATAAACTTGATTGATAATTTCTCGCTTACGGGTAACTACAACTTTTTTGCTACGCAGTACAAACTTTCAAACTTGAACTTCTCTGCCAATTCGAGAGTGAAAAAGTTTGATATAAATTTGGGTGGTTCACTCGACCCCTACAAGTACGTAAATGATGGTTATTCAACCACAGGACGAAAAATTGATACGCTTTTGTTTAGTTTGGGCGAAGGTTTTGCGAAGTTGGCAAGTTTCAACTTTGCACTAAGTAAAAGCTTCAAGCCTCAGTCAGCGAATGCTAAAAAGACAAATGCAAACGGAACTGAAGGACAAATGAACCAAATCAACAGAAATATCAATGATTATGTGGATTGGACTGTGCCTTGGAATTTACAGTTTGCGGTCAACTATAACATGTATCGTACTGGTCTTGCACCAGCTACAACAGTAATGGCAATGACAGCCAAAGGCGATGTGAAATTGACCGAAAAATGGAATTTTTCAATAAGTACAGGTTACGACTTTGTGAATAAAGGAATGTCTTTGACAAACATCAGTATTCACCGAGATTTACACTGTTGGGAAGCTAATTTCGACTGGACACCTATCGCCAGCCCTTACTATGGTCGTGCGAGTACTTACTCATTTACCCTTCGTGTAAAATCATCTTTGTTACAAGAACTAAAATTATCACGTAGAAATACTTTCTACGATAAAGGTGGATTCTAAGTATTAGATATGAATTATGATGTATGAGTTATGAGATGATTTATAGCTTAAAATTTTGTAAAACATCTATTTCTGATTTCAGGAATGGCATAAAACTTTGTAAAACCTATATTCCTGATTTCGGGAATGGTACAAAACTTTGTAAAACCTATATTCCTGATTTCGGGAATGGCATAAAACTTTGTAAAACCTATATTCCTGATTTCAGAAATGGTATAATACAAAAATTGACTCAGAGTAAAATCTATTTTCTATGGCTTGTAAACTATTTCAAATATCCATATTCAATAGCCAATTTAATCAAACCAGCTACATTTTTTACTTCAAATTTTGCCAATAAATTACTTCTATGTGTTTCTACGGTTTTGTCGCTGATAAACAGTTCAGTAGCAATTTCTTTGGTGGTTAATCCTTTGCCGATAAGGTCTAAAATTTCTCTTTCCCTTCTGGTAAATTTAATTTGATAAATACTTTTGGTTTGCTGTTTCTGGCGACTCAAACCTTTCAAAATTATATCAGTCACTTCTTTACTCTGAAACGTTTCGCCTTCATGCACACAGCGAATCGCCTTCAATAATTCTTGTCTTCCTGTATTTTTGAGTAAGTAACCCGAAGCCCCATTTTTCAACATTTTGGTAATAAAACTTTCTTCGTGGTACATCGAAATCGCCAATACTTTTACACTTGGAAATTGATCTGTAATACTTTTACAAAGGTCCAGCCCACTTTCGTTTCCTAAATTGATGTCCAACAAAATCACATCGCAAGGCGTTTTTTTCAGCATTTCAAAAGTCTGAGATGAATTTTGACATTCGCCAATTACTTCAATATCATCCTCTTGGCTCAAAATGGAATAAAGTCCTTCCGTAAAAATTTTATGGTCATCAACTAATAAAATACGAATCATGGGATGTTTTTAAATAAAATTGTGAATTTTGATAGACGAAATTATAAAGAAATGACCAGATGAATCATCAACTATTACTTTTAATGTTTTTGCTTAGTTTTTCGGTACTCGGACAAAAGCCCTATCCCGACCCACAGAAAAATTATTCTAAAGCATCTTTGGAGCAGTATCTTCAATATTATCAAAGTAAAAAAGATACCGCAGGCTTGGCGTTTACATACTTGACCTATGCAAAAAATCAAGAGCGTTGGAACACCGCCGATGAGTCACCAGTGAAGAGCTACCGCAAAAGCATGGAATTTTTTATGATGGTAAAAGATTCTATCAATTATCATGAAGCCAACGGTTCATTGGGTATTTACTTTATGGGACGTCCGTTTTTTAATAAGTATTCCCGTGAATATTTAAGTCAAAGTTCTGAGTTTTTTCGTAGGAAAAAATTACCCCGAAGCGAAATTGGGCATCTTATCAATTTGGCAAGTAGCTACATTTATGAAGATAATTTTAAAGTAGCCTTAAAGCTTTTGAAGCGTTGTGAAAAATTAAACGTCTATGTAAAAGATAGCCTTTATGCAGGCAGAATTGCGGGGGCCTATGCCGATTTATACTGCCGAAATAAGGATATGAAAACGGCTTACGTGTATGCTATTAAAAGTTTGAAAATTGCGAAAGCCTTGAAAGTGAACTGGTTAGAAGCCGTTTCGTATTTTTATTTGAGTGTTTGTAACAAAATGTTTCAGAAAAATAAAGAAGCTACCGAAAACCTAATGCAAAGCCTAAAACTTACCGAAAACGACTTTATTCAATTGCCTTTAAGGAAAGAGGTATATCGAAATTTGGGCTATTTATACGAAGAAAGTGGCGATTACAAACAAGCCAATCATTATTTTCAAATGGCTTTGTACAGTAGCGAAAGTAATTATAATTCAAGTATTGAATTAGACGTGCGTTCGGTACGAGAGTATAAATTGATAGAAGAGCAAAATGCCCAATTGGCAAAAATAGAGTTAGAAAAAAAGTTGACAGACGCAGCCTTAACTACCTTACAATCAAGGCAAAAACTATATATTTTGTCGATACTCTTAGCTATTTTCTTTATCGGAATTTTGGCTTATACCTACATCAGTCGCCAGCGATTCAACCGTTTGGAGGCTGATAAAGTAAAGAAAAATATACAAATTGAAACGCTGAGAGCATTGATTAACGGACAGGAAATTGAGCGTCTGAGAGTATCACAAGAACTTCACGACGGCTTGGGTACATTGCTGTCAAGGATAAAGTTTCAGACAGAAAACAACGCTACATCAAAAGAACAAATTGCTGAAATGATTGACGATGCCTGTGCAGAAGTTCGGATTATTTCGAGCAATTTACAGCCCAATGCACTTGCTAAATTTGGTTTGATTCGTTCGATTGATGATTTGGTTTTGAAACAAAAAAGTACTGTACCCAATATCATTTTTCAGCATTTTGGTAAAGAGTTTGAAATTTCGCCCGAAAATAGTTTGATGATTTTTAGAATTATTCAAGAACTCCTCACCAATGCCCTAAAGCACGCCAGAGCCACAGAAATTTTGATTCAAATTGTGTATCAAGAAGAAAGGACTTTAACGATAACGGTAGAAGACGACGGAATTGGTTTTGATGATACAAACGTACAGCCAGAAAACAATGGTTGGAATAATATTCGTTCAAGAGTGAATTATTTGCAAGGTATTATCAATTTTCATTCCGACCCTTCGTCGGGTACTTCTGTCACTATTTCAATTCCCTTTGTATAAAAAAACGAGGCTTTCGGTTTAGCGAAAGCCTCGTTTCATATTATTTAGAGGTTAAATCAATTTTGTTACGCTTATTCAACTACAATTGAACGAGTAATTTCTTGAGGTTTAGCAGAATTGATATTGATTTGGCGAGTAATTGTTTCAGAACCATCAGTAATTTCTACGGTATAAGTACCATCACCTAAAGCCTGCATATCAAATTTCCCGTGGTATGAACGAGTATTTTTAGAGATTCTCTCAGTTTCAAGCGTCTTGCCATCTTTGTCTTTAATCGTAATTGTTACGATTTTGCCAGCTACTTTGTCAAGAGTTAAGTGCATGGCTAAAGTACCAGTGCTTTGGTACATTCCGATAGCGAAGCTGTTTGTTTTATTAGGTTTAGCATTTGTTTCGCCAATAGTAGGATTAGCAAAAATTGAACTTGTTGTTAAAGTTGCGATGGCGATGATTTGAGCAAAAGTTTTCATTTTTTTTATTTGTTTAGATACGGTTAAATCTTTTGATTGTTGACTTTAAACAACTGTTTGTGAGATACTTATGTTGTTTTTCGTCTTATTGTTGAATCAAAATTAGCAGAAGATGCTGGGCTTTCAATACAAAAACGAATGGTCGGTTTTCGGAATTGATAAGCGGTATTTTTGAAGGATTTTTGAAAAAAAATGGCTCAAAAGAAGTGGTAAAGATTGGCAATTTAACCTTGAAGGAGTTGAAAAAGTGGAGAAAATACGGATAAGTTAAATTTTTTGAAGAAAATTATGTATTTCTTCAATATAAATATTAGATAAAAGGAGTGTTTGGATTATTTTTTCTCAGTGATTTTTTGTTGAACTGATTTTACAAATTCAACCGAAACGCCCACTATCTCAGAAATTTGTTCAATAGTTTTATTAGATTCAAGTAATAGATAATTGATGAATCTTTCTTTTTCGTGATTAATTTTTTTATTCTCAGCTTTTACAGCTTCTGCATTTCTTGCTACTAACATCTCAAATGCTGCTTTTTCATCAGGAGTCATTTTCCTACTATCTAATTCATCAATAGCAATTTTTAACCAGTCTTCATCCCAAAATTTAGGGAATTGAGTAGCTTGAGTAACAGTATGTAATGTTTTCATAGTATAAATTAATTTCTCTAAATCTGTCTGACAATCAGATGCTTGAATTGTAAATTTATCTAATTCTATTGTAATAAAAGTTAATTGCTCGTCAAAAAGTTCTCCTTGTTCATTTCTTAGATTTGCGAGCGTATGAAATTGAGGATAGGGTAGAATATTATTAGCTAAAATTGCGATGCAATATATTTTAGTTAGTAGCCCATAATCGAATTTACCTTTTTTTACCATAGCATTGAATTTATGTAAAGCGTAAAATTTCATACGCTGAACAAAGTCAGGAGCTTCACCATATTGCATTTCTACAATAAAATGATTGCCCGCTTCATCGGTACATGCTAAATCAAAAATGCCACTTCTCCCGTCTTGAGTAATACCTTCAAAAGTATTTTTATCAAATTGTATTTCTTTAATTGGTATATCAGATTTGATAAATGCTTGTAGAGCTTTTCGCAGAAAAAGTGTGTGTCCTTCGTTACCAAAGGTTATTTTAAATCGCAACGGCGAACCGTCCATAATCTGATATTATAGGAATAAATATTTGATTATCCGTGTATAACGTTCTCATCATTGTGAAAAAACTAAAGTCTCAGAATACTTTAACTATTATTACTCCATAGAAGATTTCATACCAAAATTTATCAATTTTTTTTCAAAAACTAAGGGTTTACCCTTGATTTTTAAATCAGGGGAAAGCCCTGATTTATATAGTGCAAATTAAACACAATTTTGTACTATAATTTTTTAGACTATCCTTTCAAAAAATTTAACTTTTTCAAGTAAACCCTTTTTTGCTCATATTTTATCAAAAGTAGCTCAATAAACAATTATTTATGAAAACAACTCTCCCAAGCAGTGGCCCGCCAAAAGTGGGTAAAATACAGGTACTTTCATTCGCTATGATTCTTTTCGTGTGTTTGTTTCAATTATTTGACGTAAATGCACAAAATGCTTCAAAAAAAATTACTGGTAAAATTGTGTCTTCGCAAGATAATCAGCCAATTCCCGGAGCAACGATTATGGTGAAAGGTACGAAAATCGGTAATACTGCCAATAGTGCAGGTGAATTTACGCTTGAAGCTAACTCGGATGCTACTTTGATTATTACTTCGGTGGGTTTTTCGCCACAAGAAGTGAAAGTGGCTGGCAGAACAAGAATCAACGTAACGATGGTGGAAAATATCTCTTCTTTAGATGAGGTAGTAGTAGTGGGATATGGTTCTCAGAAAACCCGTTACCTGTCGGGTTCACAAACTAATATCGGCGAAGCTGAGATTAAAAGAACTGTCAATACTTCACTTGACCAAGCTCTTCAAGGACGTGCGGCTAACGTTTATGTTGCCAGTAACTCTGGAAAACCGGGTGGTGCGGCTTCCGTATATATCCGTGGGGTATCTTCTATTAATGGTAATACGCAACCAATGTATGTGATTGATGGCGTACAAATTATGCCTCCAAGTACAACGGATTCGGAAGGACAATCGAACATTCTTGCCAGCTTAAACCCCGACGACATTGAGTCGATGAACGTACTTACTGGTCCTTCGGCACAGTCAATTTATGGTTCGAGAGCTTCAAATGGTGTAATTGTAGTAACAACTAAAAAAGGAAAGGCGGGCGAGACGAAGATTAACTTTACTTCGATGTACAATTTCCAGACTTTGCCAAAGCAATTGCCTGTAATGAACCTCAGAGAATACGCTGTTTATAGCAATGCTTGGTCGGATGCTGTGGGATATGGTCGTCAGGCTGAATTTTCAGACCCTTCAATTTTAGGAGAAGGTACAAACTGGCAAACGGCTTTGTTCAAAACGGCGGCAATGAAAAAACAACAGCTTTCATTGAGTGGCGGTAACGACAAAACTACTTATTATTTATCTTTTGAATTATTAAATCAAGATGGACTTGCTCCGAATTCAGGCTTTGACAGAAAATCTTTCAGATTAAATCTTGAAAATAAAGTACGCAGTTATCTGAAATTAGGAGCAAATATTTCTGTTTCTGGTACTTCTGAAAAGCTATCTATCAGTGATGACAATATTATCAGTACAGCCATTCAACAATCACCTGCCACACCCCTTTATAATGGAGATGGTTCTTGGGGTGGTCCACAAAACGTAACCCCAAGTACGCCTTCTTATGTGTTTGTAACCAACCCAGTGGCTTTGGCTTATACCAATAGCAATATTTACAATCGTGTGAGTTCGTTCGGAGCAGTCTATGCCGACATTACACCTTTGAAAGATTTGGTTTTTCATGCTGAATTTAACGGTACTTTCGGAAATGATACTCGTGCTATTTTCAATCCTTCGTATCAATTTGGAGCGAACAATATTACACAAGGAGCAAGCAATGCGGTTACTTCTTCAAGAAGAAATGCCAGCAATAGTTATTACTGGAGTACCAACCAACGTGTAAATTATTCAAAAAGAATTAAAGAACATGATTTGAATATCACGGTTGGTCACGAAGCACAGTTCAGTTTCTATGAAAACCTTTCAGGACAAGTAACGGGCTATACCAGTAACAACATTCCTGAATTATCGGCTGGAGATTTGAAAACTTCTATCAGTGGTAGTTACAGAGATGCAAGCTCGCAAGAATCGTACTTTACTCGTTTGGGATATATTTATAATGATAAATACATTTTACAGGCTACTTATCGTGCAGATGCTTCATCAAACTTTGGACCGAACAACAAATGGGGATATTTCCCTTCTATTTCAGCCGCTTGGCGTGTTTCAAAAGAGCCATTTATGACAAACGTTCGTTTTGTGGACGATTTGAAATTAAGATTAGAAATGGGTACAACCGGAAACCAGTATTATGGAAAACCGATTTATGCTTCTTTGAATGCCATTCCTACGCAAACAGGACAAGGATTTTTGGCAGCCAATTTTGCTAACCCTGATTTGAAATGGGAAAGTACACAGTCGTACAACATTGGTTTTGATTTACACGCTTTCAAAAACAGAGTACAGATTGTATTTGATGCTTACCTCAGAAAAACCAGTAACTTAATTACTGAACTTCCATTGCCCGCTTATGCAGGAACAACGGGAACGGGTGCGATTGGTTCGCCAGTAGTGAACCTTGGCGATTTGGAAAATAAAGGACTTGGTGTTTCTGTAAACCTTGTTCCAATTGAATCAAAAACACTAAAAGGACTTACTTGGAGAACTGGATTTAATATTTCTTTAGACAGAAACAAATTGTTAAAACTAAACACAGAAAGAGCTTTTGCTACTCGTAAGCCTTGGTTTACAGACGTAATTTCTCGTTCAGA
>JACCDQ010766123.1_pt1 | contig 12136 bp, 14 predicted proteins | sample 7446031 | NCBI WGS metagenome assembly JACCDQ01 (sample SAMN15323442, study PRJNA562643) | freshwater metagenome | isolation source: river surface water | place: USA:Blue River Watershed | collected 2017-08-17
GCCGTATTGCCAGTTGCAGTGAGCAATTGCTTCTCAAGGCTTTGGCGCTCGGATGCGATTTTGTCTTGGGCTGCTTTTTCGGCCGCAAGGATTGCAGCAGGATCGCCAGCCTGAGCGTTGATAACCTGAGCAAATGCTGGCGCAAGGTCAAGCAAGGCATCGCGCTGCTTCTTGCCAGCCTCGGTTGCCAAGTCCTGAGCGTCAACGAGCTTCTTATACTCTGCAATGCTAGTTGGCAGGCTTGTTGGAATGATCGCCTTGAATGACGATGTCAGATTCTCCAGTGCAACCATCTGCTGCTGGACTGGGTCAAGCAGGAATTGCGTGTAGTTGTTTTGCAGCGATGCGGCAGACTTGGTAACTGAGTCAAACGCAGGAGCAAGCGAGATCAATGCTGCAAACGTTTTCTGGCCAGCAACGGTTGTCAGGTCTTGCGCATTGACCAGCTGCTTGTACTGCTCGACAGTCTTCGGGACAGACAGGCCAATTGATCCGAATCCTTCTTGCAACGCCTTCGCCACCTGAGCGTTTTTCTCCAAGTCGGAGAAGAATGCCTCGTAGTAAGCAGATGTCTGGCTGCGGAAGTTTTCAATACCGCCAAACACGTCGATCAGGCTGCTTGCAGCAACTGAAGAACGAACCGACAGAGTCAGCAGATCGTCATTGAATAATTTCAATACACTGTTGACTGAAGTGATGCTATCGCTCAGTCGAATCAGCGTCTGAGTTGCAGTCTCGCCAGCGCGTTGAACTTCAACATCCCAGCCATCCAAAAATACTGTGCGTGTGCTGTCAACAATTCGCTTAGCCAAATCCTCAGCAAACGACCCAAGGGTGTCTTCAATGGCTTTCGTGCGACCGGCAGCATCAAGACCCATCAGACTCACATTGATCGACTTAGAGAATCCGCTGACAACGGATGCACTCAAGCCGATTGATGTTGCGTAATCGCGAGTTGCCTCAGCAATGTTTTTGATTGATGAATCAAGGAATGTGTCGAACTCGGATGTGACTGCACTGTAGTTCGTGCCAGATTTGTTTGACCTGAACCAGCCGCCTCTTTGGAACCAGCTCTGAAAGTTCTGGACGTTTGCACCGCCATCGGTAGACAAAGTTCCAGACACGCCCATACCGGTTGTGTTGACGGAACCCATGCCAAACGCGCGGTTCACGATACCTCCGACAACACCAGCCAGAGGGCCGATGAAGTAAGAGCCAATCAGTGTTGCTGCGTCAACCAACTTACCGTCACCAATCTTGTAGTCACCGCTCAGCGTCTTCTGAACAGCGTAGGCTGCAATCGCGTTGCCAGCCACAGTTAGAGCTTGTTGAGTCGCTAAGCCTGATTGAGTGAGCGAATATGATGCGGCCTGACTTGATGTTGCGGCCTCTGCGGTTGCCAATCCAAGCTGCTGACCTGCGGCAGAGCCTGCAACGGCTCCAAATCCCTGTGAGATCGCAGTTGCTACACCATCTGTCAGAACCGTCTTGATGCCACTAAGCATCTGGTAAGTTGACAGCGCACTAGAGAAGCCTGAAACAGAACCAGCAGCTCCAGTTGCGGCTCCACCACCTGCGGCCTGTGCACCAGCCGAAAACAGAGACAAAATGCCACCGCCAATAGGGGCTACAAGAGCCTGAATTGTTGGACGCAAGATCATGGTCTTAAACATGTTTTCAAGCGTGTCACGAAGGTTCTGAGCAAAGCCCTTTCCATTCTCAAATCCGCGCATCAAGGCGTCAGTCAAGGATTGATTGATCTGCTCTGAAGTCTTTGCAAAGTCATCCTGAATCACCTTGTTTACGGCAGCTGATCTTTCAATTGTCTTGGCTTCGTCAATAATCTTCAGCGCTTCTTGCTTCTTGGCATCTGACGCTGACGATTGCTCAATTTCTCGAATCTGCTTTGCATACTTCAAGTCAACAGCACGAGTTGCCACAATCTTCTGGCGCTCTAGTGCAGTCAAACCAGTAAGGCGCAACTCATCCTCGTACACCCTGCCGATTTCTTTTGCATTGGAAAGCGCCTCTTTTGCATTGGCTGTGATCGTCTCGTCTTGAATCTCGCGTTGCTTAATGCCGAGCTTCGTGTACTCAGCCGCAAGCTCACGAAGCAGCTTCTTTTTGCTCTCATTGCTTTCTACAGCCAACTGCTCAGAAACACGAGCAGCCTCACGCTCACCTTCGGTAATTTTGGTGAAGAACTTTCCGCGCTCAGTTAAAAGCGTCAGAGCCTTTTGCTCAGACTCAATGCGAGCCGTGACTGCGGCAATCTGACTCTTTATTGAGTCAGCGTAATCCTTACCGGCACCACGATTGATGCCTTCAATGATTGTGTTGTATTCGCGCAGGACATCGTTGTACTCTTTCGAGCCAACGGTCAACCCTTCAAGAGCTTTCTTCTTGAGTTCGTCAGCTTGGTCTTTCTCAATGCTGCGCTTTTTCTCTTCAGAATAAAACGATCTAGCTTTTTCACTCAAATCTGTGAATGCAGCACCAGATCTAACGCCAGCCTTTTGTGCTTCTGCGTTTTTATTTTCAAGATCAATTTTTTGCTGGAGAAGGGAAATCTCAATCTTTAGGTTTGTGATTTGATCTCGCTGTCTTTGCTTCTGATCTTCAGATGCGAATGCAACGCTACCAGACTCTGCTTGTGACAGTTTGCGCTTCATCTCTGCAAGCGTACGCTCCTGAGACTCTCGGCCGACATCAAGAACAGCGTCACCAGCCTGCTTGATTGCGCCTTTGATTTTTAGCCACGCATACTCCATTGAGCCAAGATTCTTGAGCATCTCTGGAGTTCTGCTTTCCAGTGCTGCTGCATATTCCTCTTGCGCAAGGGTCGCCGCCTGAGTGAATTTTCCTTGCTCCTCAAGTGCGCGAATCTGTGCGTATGTGGAGCGAGTCAAATAGTTCATTGACTCGTTCAGCTTAAGCGTTGACTGCAACGGAGCCTTGCCAAGAGCTTCAAAGTTCTTAGCAATGTCTGCGACAGCACCGCCACCAACCTCTTCAAACTCGATTGCAGCCTTTGCAAAGCGTGCAAAGTTATCAGCACCAACTTTGCCTGACTGAGCAAGTAGGTTTAATACCTCAGCAGCCTTGGATTGAGTAATAGTCCCAGAGTCCAGACTTGCGGCAATTGAATACAACTGGCCAGCAGTAACTCCAGCAGCATTACCAGTCAAGATTAACGTCTTCTGGAAAGCCTCAGCCTCCTCGCGGCCCTTGAAATAGCCGTAACCAAGCACGCCAACAGCAGCAGCAGCCAATGTGAACGGGCTTACCAATCCTGCAATGTAGCCACCAAGAGCTCGCGCAGCCTCGCCAGCGCTGCCAAATACATCCTTCAGTTGTCCACCCTGTTGCAGCAGCACGGTCAATGGTGCTTGGCCACCTTGCAGTGACACAATGATGTCGGTGAACTGAGCTGGAACCTGACGCAACGCTGCCGCAGACTGCTTGGCACTCATGCCAAATTCGTTCAGAGCCTTTCCAGATCCGCGAATTGCAGTTTCCTGCTCGCGCAGCTTAGCGATGTACGGCGCAGTCTCCTTGGTCAAACCCATCTGCGCGGCCTGCATCTCAAGCAGGTCTGCACGCGTCTTGCCAATAGCCTCAGATTCCTTGCGCAGCTTATCAATGAAGCTATTGTTTGCAGCGAACTTCGCCTCAGCAGCGTCAACTTTTTCTAACGAGTCGGCCCAGAACCGAACGTACTCAGCATCTTGAACAAACTTCTTGGCGTCTTGGTGCTTTTTCTCGAAAGCCATGGTTGCTGCGAACTCACGCTCAGCGGCCTCAGCTTTGGATAACGCGTTTTCCCAGAAATAGACGTACTCGGATGCCTTGTTGAGAATGCGAGCCTCTTCAGCCTTTTTCTCAAATGCTTTGGTGTCAGCGAACTCGCGTTGTTTTGCAATAGCGATGTCGATGGATCGCTGCATCTGCTCAAGTCCATTGATGAACGGGTCGAGCTTGGACATGTCAACGCCACGGATCTCACCGAGCTGACGGAAGTAATCTGCCGTGTTCTTTCCGCCAGCCTGCAACTCCGCAAGTGCGCGTGACTGATCGTTCGTGGCACGCTTGATAGATGCTGCAATTGAGCTCGTTGCCTTGTCAACTTCCGTGGACAAACGGCGAGTCTCATTGGTCATCTCACGCTGGCTCTGCATGAAGTCCAGAGTGAACTCACGCAAGGACTTGCCAGCGTTGGCAGCGCCCTGAACCATCTTCTCGTGGAATGCTTCAACGCGCTGAGCCTGCTCCTGCATTGCGCGTGGCAGGCCAGCCAGAAGTTCTTTGGACTCGGCTACACCCCTCTTCAGATCTTCAGTGCTTAAACTGATCGACGCTTGGATTTGTCCGCTTCCATTATTCATTCTGCACCTAACTGTTTGCTTGGCGCATTGACTCCAATGCCGCCGATTCCATTACACGAACGTCATCGAATGCTACCTTCCAGTCATCCGATGGCAAGCCGAGATTATCAATCATGCGGAATAGGACGTTGTAGTCCAAACCTGTCGGCCCACCCATCCCGATTCGCCACTGGGTAGCGACCGCGATAAACAGGTCTACAGTTTGCCAGTTTTCGGGCCAAACTTCAACTGTTTGAGACGCCATTAAGCCAGAAAGATCAAACCCGTTTCTGGGCTTGTCTTTCGGCTCTGGCGTGTATAACGCAGAAGCGACCCGTCTTAGTTTCCCAGACGGCCTTCGGTGATCGCAGCGCGGTAGCTGTTCATGATTGCCATGGCAGCAGCAGGAAGCTCGTCGCACAACTGAGCAACGGCACGGCGACTAAATTCGATGTCCAAGTTCCAGCCGTCAGCGACCTTCATAATGTAGTCGGCGTTGGTGTCTTTGGTCTTCTCAAGAGCATCGGCCAATGAGAACTTTTGCTCATCCTCGCCAGCGCCTGTTGGGGCCACGCCAGCATCTTCCATCAATGAGTCGATCATCTTGCCAAACTCGGTGCGTGTGCGGTAAACGAAACTCATCTCAATCGAGCCTTCGCCGCCTTCCAACATGGGGATGCTGACAACGTGTTTGAAATTCTTAGGGCGCGAGCCAAGTACGATTTTTGCCATTTGGATGTTTCCTTTGGGTGTTAAAAATGCCAGTAGAAGAACTGTAAAGCAGATCATCTGGTTCACCCATTGTATTGCAAAAACTTTTCAGTTGTGATGTTCACAAAACAAAAACCCCGCATGATTTCTCATGCAGGGCTTCTGGAAACCTACGTCAGTATTTAGCTGGCGTAAGAGATCGAACGACCCAACAAGGTCAAAGCAGCGGTAACGCTGTTTGCTTGGTTGACGTTCAAAGAAGGAGCTTCAGACACGCTCATGTAGCCATAACCGTAAGTCACAGCGCCGCCAGACAAGACCATCTTAAACGCGACTTTAGACAAAGTGCGGCTAATGTCGAGCATGGTTTGGTAGTTTGCGTTGGCTGGATCGTGGCCCAAAGTCAGCGTGATGCTGGTGGCGTTGAAGCCAGTTGGGATGTTGATCGAGTTGCGACGAGCGATAGGGCTGATAGTCGTGAAGCGAGCGTCACCACCAGAAGTGGCGATAGTCAACACTTGAGGAATTTCAGTCCAGCTAGACACTTTCTGTGCGCTACCAACGCCGCCGCCAGCAGAGTAGAAGTCTGTGTCAACAGAGTTCAAACCAGTGACGCCAAAGGTGTCAGCAGTCAATGAATCGACTTTATATGCGGTGTCCGTAGCGTCTTCCCAGCCAGAGGTGAGAATGATCTCATCGCCGTCAGAGAAGCCGTGCGATGTCGCAGTGGCCACAGCTGTGGAAGCGTTAGACAACGCTGTGATTGTTTTTGCAGATGCAAAGTCCTGTGAAAAATAGAACTTGCTGCCTTCGGGGAAGAAATAGGCCATGATTCAAAACTCCTGTGAAATGTCCGGCCGGACGAAGCACTCTCGTGCGCCATTGAGCGAAAATCACTCTACTTGGATTTTAGAGCTCTTTTCGTATCAACTGCAAGCATTTATCGCAGATCGCGAATCATAAAATCCTGAATCGCTCCACGCAGCCCAGTCTCCTGATCTGACGCAGACATCATTTCGGCATCAGGGCGTGCAGCAAACTGTGTCGCTGTGCGCATTGCAGCATCAACTGCAAGCATCAACTGAGAAGCGCCAAGTCGAGTTTCTGCCCAGACGCTCACCTGAACCATAGCCTCGCGCATGTTTGGCACATCTTTTCCAATCGGCTTGATCGCAGATCCACCAACCTGCTCCCAAGTAATAAACGGACGAGCCGTGTTCTCAGGCGCATAGTCTGGGTAGACGTTATCGCAGACAGCGCTCAGCACGGCAAACAAATTCGATTCGAGACTCATAAATTCCCCAGCTTCTTGGCTACAGCAAGTTCCATTGCAACAATTACTTTGTCACGCGAGTTGACGATTGCAGGCCGAATGAACGGCTTGCTTTCTTTCGCGAACGGGCTCATTCCACGCTCGACAAACAGACCGTAAGGCGCTTTCTTCATATTCCAACTGACGTGGTACGTTGCAGTTGTTTTTGATGAATTGTCTTTCGAGTAGACCTGATAAATCGAATCGCGCAGGTGGCCGGGGTTGTATTTAAACCGGCCAGACACCGTCTCATCGCCTTTTCTACGTTTTCCATTTTTCTGGAATGACGTACCGTAAAAGAAATGCGGCTTGTCGCTTCGACCAACCAGTCTGCGAGCCTCTTCATAAACCACCTGTGCACCAGCTTGCGCGGCTGGGCGAATCACGGACTCCGCATCTTCCTCAAGCCTGTCGAGCATGTCGTACACGGCAGACACGTCCATCTTGTACGTGACGGTGTTGCGACCCTTAGCCACCGTAAACCTCACAGGCCAGATCCATGTAGTCCTTGTTCGCCTCATCGCGCAGAACAGCCCTGATCTGGTAAATCACAGATCCGTGTGCAACGCGCATCGCGGCCGTGATGCCAGCCTTGTAGCGCACGCGAATGCTGGCACGAACCGTAGATGTCACCTCGCCAGCTTTGATCTCCTCCAAGCCGCTGCGATGGCGAATGTCAGCCCAGACTGCCGCGTATGTTGTCCACGTATTGACTGGCTGGCCAATCTCATCCTGCACAGTCGATTGCTGCTGGATGATCACTCGATTTTTAAGTTGGCCTGCTCTCATGTCACATCCCCATGTTGATGCGGTATGGATCAAGAAGCCACTTGACGCCAAGCGGAAGCTCAACCACGTTGCCGCCAGCCTGCTGCGTGACGGATTCACGGTTTTCGTACAGCGTGCCAACCTGAAGCAGCACCGCGGCCTTGACTGCATCAGTCATCACCAAGCCGTCAAGATCACTGCCGATGCTCGATGCGTACAGATTGCGGTTCAGATAGTTAGACGCAGCCTGCTCGCAACCGTCCAAATACAACTGTATCAGAGTGTCTTCGTCTGAGTGATCGACGCGAAGATGAAGTTTGGCCGCAGCCAGTGTGATGATGCTCATGGTCTTTCTTCCCAACGTGCCTTAAATACGCCAGTTGCAGTCTGGTTTCCGATGTTTTGAATCACGATGTAGTACGTGCCAGCAGGCATCCCGATTGGATCTTGACTGCCTCCGGAAACTGAGTCGCTCTTGTTGCCGCTGGTCAACTGAAAAACGTCAAGCAACGTGCCGCCAGTGACTACGCCACCATTGTCCATATCAACCTGAGTCGTGTAAGTCAGGTCTACCCCATCTGTCTGGTTCGTTCTGCGCACAGGAATGTCATTGACAAACGGACTTGTCACTGTGCTGCCTGAGCGTAGCTCAAGCCTGACATCGCCAGTCCAATTGTCCAAGTGGAATTGCTCCAAGAACACATCAACACCAGCAATTGCGCGAACAGCAACACTCGCTCCTGTGGCGATCGAATACTCATGGAAAGCCATGAACTCTCGCCCGGCAAAGAATCCAGTCTGGCCAACGTCTACACGCACGCGAGCGTAAGGCCCGTCACCGTCAGTCATCAAGACTTTTGGCGGGTATGCCTCGACGCGCTCAGCGTAAGTGCCGTCAAGTCGGTCAACAAGCAGCTTGCGAACCTCTTGCCAGAATGGAAAGCGAATATTACTCATACCCCAAGTTTACCCCTCAGAGCGCAGGAATCCAACTCTTTTTGACATCCCACGGGCGCGGCTGGCCATGAAAGCACACCACTGAAGCGCCAGCTGGCAGTGCTTTCTGTGCATGAATCTTGTAGCTGAACACGCGATTGGGCAACTCGACCTGCCACCTGCGGCAAGGCAAAACGTCACGCAGATAGCCCTGATCGCCCCAATGCTCGCGTGTCGTGCAGCGTTTCATGTGCTCTTCTGGATTCTCGATCCAGTCATCCCATACGCGCTGTTTGTCACGGTGCTTGATGAGCATCAGGCCGGATGCTGGCATGTGCAGCTTGTAAAAATCGCTCAGCATGGTGGTGTGCTCAAGAGACTCAAGCTGCTCAATGTTTCCAAGCACCACCGTGTCCAAGTCAAAAAACAACAAGTCACGCTCGATGTCAGGCCGAAACAGCTCCATCTTGGCCCACCATCCGGGCCAATCGTGTTTCAAAGGTATCGTCGGAACGCCGTCAACCGGAACATCAGACAGGCAAACCAAGTTTGGAACCTGCTTCGCAAGCCACTGGACGTGCTTCGGGCCGTACTCCTTGCCAGATCTCAAGACGCAAACTCTCAAAGCACATCCTCCAATGCGACTCGCTCAAAGCAAGTCAGTGCAGTCTCTCGACTGGCGTTCAATATCTCAGCTTCAGGATGGTCGTTTTTAAGCTGTTCAAACAACTTCGGCCACCTGTCTATCTGTTTTGCGTTTGCAAGCCCTCTGGGGTGGTTTCCGTGCCAATGCGCCTGCCCTCCGGTGTGCTGGCAATCGAATCCGAGCATGATCACACGCGCGGCATCGCCAAACAGCGCCAAAGAGATGCAGCCAGCACCAGAATTCCCATAAGCCTTGAACTTCGCAGGGTTCAGGTACGTTGTCATGTACTTCGCTGGCAGATTGTTTGTGCAGAACCTCTGTCCAACGAAGTCACGGTTTACCTCATCGAGATGCAACGACCACCAAGGCTCATCAAGAGCAAACAGAGCATCTGCCCAAGGCGCAGCTCTGAATGTGGTGTTTGCGACGATTACTGCTTTTTCGCCTTGCGTCCAGTCTTGCTGATTTTCTTCTCTGGATCGCCAGACTCTGACTCGCTCGATGTCTCCTCTTGTGAGGCTTGGCCCACTGGCAAGGACGACGACTGTTCGACCTCGCCACCTTCCACTAAAGGGCGATCTGCCGCCTCCTTCGTTTCAAGGCGCACAGCCTCTCCGCGCTCAATGAAAAACATTGCAAGGTTTGCAGGCAGGTCGATTGGCACGCCAGCTGGAAGTCGGCCGTGGCCGGATGCCATCACTGGCTTTTTCGAGGTGATCACGATTTTCATATCAAGTGCTCCAATTTATCGCTTTTGCGAAGATTGTCTTCAGCCCACAAAGGACGAAGGTTGGTGAAGTGGTTAAGTCGGATTATGTCATCTTCACAGGTTGCTGTCGCTAGTGGAATGATGTGGTCGATGTGCCACTCGCTTCGGTTGTCCCATGACATGCCAGTTGTGAATTGACGTTCGATGTGTTTTACTAGATCTTCCCAAGAGCAGCCGATCATTTCAATTGTTCTTTTGCTCTTTGTAAGACCAATTCCTTTTAGTGCGAGTCTCACCCTGTGAGATAACCTGCATTTCAAGTCATATAGACTGTCTATCTTTCTTCTTTTTGTATATCGCTCAACTGCCTTTGCATAATATTTCTGCCTATTTTTTGACCATTGAAGTTCCTGATTTGCTTTTACTTTTTCAGGATTTTTCCTAGACCAAATTCGATCTTTTTCTCTGATTTTCTCAAGATTGTCAATTCTGTATTGGCGTTTCTGAATCAGTAATTTGTCTCTATTCCTTTCGGAGTATTCGGACAGGTATTTATTTATCTTCTCCCTATTCTCTTCTCTGTACTTCTTGTTGCAATCTTTACATTTCGATTGCAAACCATCAGCTCTTGACTTTGCCTTTGCAAACAATGAATTGCACTTGATGTGTCCGCACTTGCTACATTTTTTTTCCATCGTAAATCTCCTTTGTTATATTTTACACGATTTACGATTTATGGACATTAAAAAGACCCTCCGAAGAGGGCCTTTCTAGGTGCTTCTACGTATTACGCTGAAAAATCACCAAACAAGATACCAGCAGGACGCTCGGTGCCAAGGCCCAAACGCTCTTCAGCGCGGATGGTGATCAAGTTGTTTGTGAAGTCGGCGTTCACATAGCCCATTTCGATCACAGCGCCGCTGCGGTTATACAACACGGCAGATTGACGCAACGCGCCGATCAAGAACTTGCCAGCTGCCATGTGGTTCGACAGAATCACGTTGACGCCGAATGGGTTCATGCCAGCTGCCATGCCGGGCATACCATACAGGTATTCGCCTTTGCCGCCGGTGTAAGTCTCGCGGGTTCGTTCCATGGCACCCCAATCTGCTGGGTTCACAATCACGGTGTCAGGAGCATTGCCGGTAGCCCACAATGCGTACTTGGCGCGAGAGATCGCGTCAACCAACAAGTCATCGCTAGTTGCTGTGTAAGCAGTGAAGTTGCCGCTGTCGGTCAAACCAGACAGGTTAGGGCTAGTGCCGTTGCCGTTCAACAATTGAGCGTCGATGCGTTGGGCCAAGCCGTCACGCAAGCGAGTTTCGATGTATGCCACGACAGCAGGAGCGTCAGCCAACAACTGATTGCTGATCTTGATCCAATGAGCGACAGTCGTGATTGGCACGTTGTATTGCTCAAAAGTCACGTCAGATTCGTTCTTTGCAGCGCCCTGAGATACTTCAGCAGCAGAGTTTGTCCAGCTGGCTTCACGCAAAGCGTTAACCATGTTGGTGGACACAGCGATGCTTGTCAGAGCAGAACGGATGCTTAAAGGAGCAAAGTTGCCGGGGATGATGCCGGGCTTTTGGTCTGGGAACACAGTTGTCGAACCAGAGGTGACAGTGTTCTTGACTTCAAAGCGAGCGCGTTGAGTGTTGCCAGTCACGAGCTGTTTGAATTGCTCAGACTTAACGAACTCTTCAGCAGCAGACAAAGGCTTGGCTTCAACTTGAGCGGCCGCAGTTTGCTTTTGAGCCAACTCAACCATTTGTGCAGACAAAGATTTGAACTGCTCAGACAGTTCTTTCACTTCGCCCTTAACTTCGGTGTCAACGCCACCTTTTTCTTTGAGCTGGCCTTCGAATTTCTCGATTGCAGCTTGCAATTTCACTTCTTGCTTGGCCAAGCCAGCTTCGATGATGTCTTTCAGTTCCATGATGATTTCCTTCAGGAGTTAGTTTGCTTTAATCTGGAATAGCTTGGCAATTTCTTGCTTCGCCTTTTCTTCTGCCAAAAGCTCACCTTTTAGCAAGGACTTGATGCGCGATACCAGCATACACGCATCATTCCGACTAAAGCCGCCTGACTCCCTCAGCGCAGCTTCAACTTCACGAATGCTTGAGGCAGTTTCGATTGCAGACTTCACGCTATTGATCGTAGCGTTCAAATCGGCAGGCTCTTCAACCACACTGATCTCAAACAATTCAATTTCTTTCAGCAATCGACGGCCATCGCCAATCGACTCGCTTCGTGTTGGCATATAGCCGATCGACATACCGTCAATCGCGCCATGCTTCATCGAGGCATAAACGTCACCAGCAACAGAGTGGCCAGGAGTCAATTGACCCTCGACAAACAAACCCTTGCTGTCAACAAACATATTCTTCCACTTGCCAATGATCGGGCCGTAGTGGTTCCAGCGCAAACGAATTGGACGGTCGCGATTCACGAGCGTCTTGTCGTAGGCGTTCGGGTCGATCGTGTCACCATAGGCATCAACTCCGCCAAAGACGGAAGCGTAGCCAGAGAACGACATATCGTCACCGACAAATTTCAGTTGGAGCGAATCAACGCCTAATTGTTTGATTTCCATAAAAGTTTCCCTCTTCACGGAATTGTACGACCTCAGTGTAACAACAGCAACATCTCGTTGCGCTTTCTTTTCGCACGTCGAATCACCTCGTCAGCCA
>JACCDQ010184531.1_pt1 | contig 12134 bp, 11 predicted proteins | sample 7446031 | NCBI WGS metagenome assembly JACCDQ01 (sample SAMN15323442, study PRJNA562643) | freshwater metagenome | isolation source: river surface water | place: USA:Blue River Watershed | collected 2017-08-17
AACGGCGCAGATGCTGCCGGCGATGGCGATGTGGGAGATCCAGCGCATCAGCCGCCCCTCGCGCTGGCCAGCAGCTGCTTGATGTGCGCGTCGAGCCCATCGGCCTGCTGCTCGTGGCAGTTGCCCAGCAGTTCGATGCGGGCTTTCTGCAGCAGGCCGGAAAGCTTCACGATTTCACCCTCGGCGCCCGCCACCTTTTCCATGAAGGCGACCTGCTCGGCCGTTTCGGCGACGCCGGCCTTGACGCGCTCCTGTGAGCGGTGCTCGAGCGCGCGCAGCAGGTCGAGCTGGCGGCGGAGCTTGTCGCGCTCGGCCAAGACCGAGACGAACTGACCGGCCGACTCGGCCACTCGCACGCGGCGCGACCATTCGCGCTCGCGTTCGCGGTCCAGCTCGATCGAGGAGTAGAGCGGTAGGCGTGCCACCAGGGCGGCGCTGGCCCGGCTGCCGCCGGAGGAGACGCCGTGGCTGTCGTCGAGGTAGAGCCCGCGCTCGTTTCTGAGCCGCCCCTCAAGTGTCACCTCGCCGCGAAACAGGGAGCGCACCGGCCAGCAGGCCAGGGCGCGCTCGTAGAGGTCGCGGGCATCGGGCACCGGGCCGGGAGCGGGTGGCTTTTCTGGCGGGTGGAGGCTGGGCGAGTCGCCGGAGTAGGTCGGCAGCAGGAACGGCTGGTCGGAGGCCGGCGCGGCAGGCGGCGGGGTGGGTGGGGCGGCCGGTTGGCTGTCGACCGAACCTGCCGACCAGGCCAGCAGGGTGAAGCCGGCCAGGCAGAGCGCGACCCACGCGGCCCGCGAATCAATGTTGACGCGCCGCACGCCGGCCTCCGGCCAGGACCTTCATGCCGGCCAGCACGGCGGCCAGCTGCCACCAGCCGATGGCCAGCGCCGCGATCATCAGGAGCCAGAGCGCCAGGTTGGTGACGTCGTAGGCGGCCTCGGAACGCAGGTGGATGCGCTGCGGGTCGCGCCGGTCGAGCAGCATGCGCAGCGACATGGGCAGAGACTGCTCGGACCAGGTGCCGATGATGAGACGGCTGCACTCGCGGCACAACTGCAGGATGACGTCGAGCTTGCGCCCGGTCAGCTTGTGCGCGTCGTCGAGCAGCAGCACGACCTGGCTGTCGTGAACCCATTGAACGAGGGCGTCGGCGCGCTCGAAGGCGCGCAGCTTGGCCCAGGCGCGGCCGTGGTGTTTCTCGGCCCAGGCGATGACGCGATCGTCCTCGCACCAGCGCTGCAGCGGCTCGGTGGCGCGCAAAAAGAGTTTGGGTTGTTTGGCCCAGATCTCGGCGGCCTTCTCGTTGAGCTTGACCAACCAGCGGGTCTTCCCACTGGCGTTGGCGCCGGCGATCAGCAGGTCCTTGCGCACGGACAGCACCCGCTCGTCGAGGATGGGGCCGAACTTGCGCGCTCGCTCGCGCACGATCGGCACGCGCCGGGTCGTGCCATCGGTCCATTTGCCATTCGGACGCATCAGCAGCATGTGCATGGCTCCCTCCCTTCCACCGAACCGGCCACCATGGTGGCCCGAACACGCGCAAGTTAAACGCCTGCTCCCTGTGCAGCCGGACGGATTCGCCGATGGTCCGGCTAAGGGGTAATAGACCTACTAGCCTGCGTTGCGCTTTTTACCATAAACAGGCGCGCAAGGAAAACGGTCGTTTTTTCTGCACTGATTGACTAGCAGGGGTGGCCGCTTGCGGGGGGCGCAGCCCCCTGGGGGGTCGAGTCGGGCAAAACGGGCCGTAGGGCCGTTTTGAGAGAGGGGGGCAGCATGCCCCCCTGCCGAGGGTGAGAAACCGCGCCTTGGCGCGGTTTCGAGGGCCGCTTGCCGGCCCTGGGGGGGCGCGCGTAGCGCGCATCTTTTCCCCCCAGCAGGGGGGACTGATTGAATTTCTGGTTCAGCACTTGACTCTGTCGGCTTTCAAGCTGCTAGCAGTGGCTGTTGTTGTTAGTTGGCCTCGCGCGTGCGCATAACTTCGTAGAAGACTTAGTAATACCTTTGTAAATACCTTTGTAGTGGTTTTCCACAGGCCAAAAAATTCAATATTGACAGTAGCTTGCAGCGGTTTTATTTCTTGAAAGGTGAGGAAATACGCGTGAGTGGTGAGAAAAAACGCGGGAAAGGTGAGGAAATACGCGTGAGAGTGGAGAAAAAACGCGCGGTATCCACAGAAAAATCACTTGAAAGGTGAGAAAAAACGCACGTTTTGCACAGGCTAGATATCCTGCTTTAAGTTGCTCAATTTCGATATGAATCTGATAATTCAGTGGTTCAATAAAAATTAAGGTGAGGTGAGGTAACCCGACTCATATATGAGGGGTTACGCGGATAATCCACAGGGAGTCTCACAAATGGACAAGGACATGGACACGCGCGCGAGCTTGCACGGACAGCCCCTGGCTTTCCTGCCGCACCACCAGGAGGAAGCCGAGCAAGCCGCCCGAGGCATCGGCGGCAGCCTGACGATGAGCCGGGCCCTGGCCGAGTCCGCGCACGGGCTGACGCTCAACGAGGCGCGGGTCATGATGCTGGCCATGCGCTGCGTCGACCCTCGGCTAACCCCCTTTAGGTACGCACGCAACGGCTACGTGAAGGTCAGGGTGACGGCGGCCGAGTTCGCGCAGTTGGCCGACATGAAGGTGCCGGCGGATGGCTACACCCCGCGCGCCGCCTACGAGGGCCTCAAGGCGGCTTGCGAGAAGCTCTACGAGCGCACGGCCAGCTGGACGGACGGCAAGCGCAAGGTCCACATGCGCTGGGTCTGGAAGGCCGTCTATCACGAGGGCGAGGCCTGGGCCGAGGTCTGTTTTGCCCCGGACATGACCCAGCACATCTTCATGCTGGGCGAGAAGTTCGTGCGCTACCGGCTCGAACTCGCGCGGGGGCTGCGTTCGGTCTACTCGACCAACCTGCTGCGGCTGCTGATGACGCAGAAGGACACCGGCTACAAGACCATCACGCTGGAGGACTTCCGGGCCAGCATGGAGGTGCCGCCCACCTATCGGTATGCCGACATCAAGCGCTACGCGATCGTGCCGGCGGTCAAGGAACTCAACGAGAAGGCGGACCTGCTGATCACCTGGGGCGAAACCAAGCGCGGCCGGGCGGTCTACAGCCTGCAGTTCAAGTTCAAGTTCGTGACGATCGAGGAACAGGGGGAGGCGGCGCTGGAGTGGGCGGCCGGCGCGACGCAGCCAGTTTTCCCCGAATTGAGTGCCTAAGCCTGTGGATAGGGCCGTCTGGAGCGGCGCAAGTCATTGTTCAAGGGGTCGCTTGCAGCCGTTGTACAGGATGGCGTTGACCACCGCGAAATTGTCCAGCCGCACGTTTCCCAGTTGGCGCGGCAGCAGTGGGGGAAATCAGTTCGAATTGCTTACGAGTCAGCTGTATCGCAACAATTTCGGGCAAAACTTATTGCTTGTCAATTTGCTTTAAAAGGCACTGAAGATGAAGGCGTACGGTTATGATTTTAGTTTTACTAAAGACAATTTTTGCTGTACAATGAAACATCTTCATTAAAATAATTAAAAATGAAAAAATTACCCGTAATTCGTGCTACAGGCGAGCAGTTGGCCCTCATGAGCCAGAATAAGCCTGGTGTTGAGGTCATTTGTGGGGCGGCAGGGAGCGGAAAAACTTCAACTGCGCTACTACGTCTTCGGTCCCTGGTCCATATGTACCTGGCCCGGCACGAGCGCATGGGCAACGCGGATCCCGTGAAGATCCTCGTGCTTACATTTAACCGTACGCTAGCTGGTTACGTGAGCACCCTTGCAGAAAATCAAATCGCCGCAGACGCAAACGTGGAACTTGAGATCTCCACCTTTTCCAAATGGTCCTGGGAAAAAATGCGGCGACCTGAAATCAGTCAAAGTGCAACTCAAGACTTGAAGGAGTTTGCACGGCGCTTTACCGGCCTCGACGCTGGCTATGCAGCAAGCGAGGCTGAATACGCCATGGGCCGCTTCCTGCCGGAAAATTTGGATGATTACGTCACAGCAGAGCGGACGGGCCGAGGCCTTCAGCCTCGGGTCGAACGCGCGTTGCGTCGACGGCTGCTGGATGAGGTTATTCTCCCCTATCAGACACAGTTATCGAGTAGAAATGTTCTGGACTGGAATTTGCTGGCAGTGTCGATGGCGAATGACCTCGATCCGATCGGGTACGAGATTGTTATCGTCGACGAAAGCCAGGACTTCTCAGCCAATCAGTTACGCGCTATACACCACCACTTAGCGCCAGACTACACGATGACGTTCGTGATCGATACCGTGCAGAGGATCTATGCGCGTGGCTTCACTTGGTCTGAGACGGGCTTCGAAGTCCGTCCTGATCGCTACCACCGCCTGAAAACAAACCATCGCAATACCGAGCAGATCGCCAGCTTTTCTGCTGGAATTCTCAACGGAATCAATGTTGACGGAGATGGAGCACTCCCGAATCTGACGATGGCCAAATTAACCGGACCGCTTCCCACCGTTATCCGAGGGCGCTACAACCAGCAGCTTGCTGCTGCTCTGAGCTTTATCAGAAACCACGTGGACCTTGCTAGTGAATCGGTGGCATTTCTGAAACCGAAGGGCGGTAAGTGGTTCGATGAGGACCGTCGATGTCTTAATGCGGCAGGCATAGGATTTGTCAATATCACGCGCGAATCGGAGTGGCCAGAGGGGCCTGAGAATGTGGCGCTCTGCACTTTTCATTCCGCCAAGGGGCTGGAGTTCGACTACGTCTTCATTCTCGGCCTGAGCGGCGAGACAACGCCTCACGGCGAAGAGGATAAAGATGACCAATTGTGGGTGCTTCGACGGCTGTTGGCGATCGCGGTTGCGAGAGCACGCAAGCATGTGGTGATTGGGTACAAGGCTGGTGAACAATCCGATCTGGTCAGATTCTTCGCACCGGGCAAATTCGAGCAGGTGGACCTATGACGATCGCCGACACTATCCAGCAACGAGGTATCTCGGAAGTTCTTCACTTCACAACCAATCGTGGAATCATTGGAACACTGGCTACTGGCGCACTCTTATCAAGGCATTTGCTGCGACAGGAGGACTACCTTCAACACGTCTTACATGTGAATTCTGTAAGCCGCCCTGAATCACAGCGTGATTTTGACAAAAGCCAGAACTGGCTTGACTACGTCAATCTTTCGATTTCCGAGATAAACCGCAGATATTTCGAGTTTTCATCAAAGTGGCACAAGGATTCGGACATTTGGTGGGGTATTATGGCATTTGACCCAGCCATCATGACGCATAATGGAGTATTTTTTGCTACGACCAACAACGCCTACGAACCGCTGTGCATCCGCGAGACTGGAAATTCCGGTTTCGCGCGGTTGTTTCAGGACCTCGTCCAGCGCAAGAGCGGCTGGACTGTAAGCCGACGAGGCCGTGCGGCCTATCTGACGACCTGTGAGCAAGCGGAGGTCCTGTATCCTCAACGGGTTTCGGTCGAATCCCTACGGCGTATCTATGTTCAAGAAGGCGAACATCAAGACCAAGCACGTGGGTGGCTGACTGAGTTTGGCCTTCGCAACGTCGACGTTGTCATCAACCCTGCGAAGTTTCAGGGATGCAAGAATTGAAGAGAGGCAGCCTGTGACACAGACTGAAGTAGCCAATCCGCACGAACGAATGGTGATCAACTCGGCTTTGTGGGCCGCCGCCGGCGATGCGCTGGGCTGGATCACCGAACTCTCCTATGGCTCAGCCAACGTAATGCGTCGCTGCGGGGTTGCCACTGTTGAGCAACCCATGGCCTGGGACCGTGTGATCGGGGGACGGACCGGCCCAAAGGTTGCGTTACCGGCCGGCACGTACTCCGACGACACGCAGCTCAGGCTGGCGGTCTCCAGATGCATCCGCAATGGAGGCAAGTTTGACGCCGAAGCCTTCGCCAAGGTTGAGCTGACAGTCTGGCCATCCTATGCGCTCGGCGCGGGACTGGGAACAAAGGCTGCAGCCGCCAATCTTGCTCGAAGCAATACGACCTGGTACTCGAACTTTTTTGAATCGGGGTCACAACGCTACTTGAGCGGCGGTGGCAACGGTGCTGCGATGCGGGTTCAGCCTCATGTCTGGGCCCGAAAATCCTCCGGTTCTGGACTGGTGCTGGCAGTGCTGCAAGACGCCCTGATCACCCATGGACACCCGCAGGGGTTCTGCGGGGCGGTCTTTCACGCGCTAACGTTGCAGGCAACGATTTCGGCCAGCACGGTCGCTTCGCCCGAAGTGTGGGCCGATCTCGTTGAGACCTTTCTAGATATCCCGGCGATCATCGATAGTGATCCCCAATTGGCAGCCTTCTGGCGCGGGGCGTGGGAGAGCAAGACGGGAACGAGCTTGTCTAACGCGTTGCAAACTATGCGTGATGCATCACTCAGGGACATCGACGCTGTCCATGCCTGTGCAAAGTCCATGGTGCCGTGCGAGTATCCACGCGTGCTGGAGGCACTAGGCTGCACCTCGAAGGAATTCCGAGGCGCAGGCTTCAAGACGGCTCTAGCTGCTTCAGTTCTTGCCCACATATACCGAGAAGGATCACCAGAAAAAGCGCTTGCTCAAGCAGCCAATGAACTTGACAGCGATACTGACACTATTGCCACGATGGCGGGAGCGATTCTCGGCGCTTGTGCTGAGACGGCACCAGAGTGGGAAATTCAGGACCGTGACTACATCGTTCAAGAAGCAACGAGGCTTGCACGCATCGCCTCAGATCAACCTTGTGAGTCCTTTACCTATCCAGACTTGGCGCGTTGGTGTCCACCGGCCAACCAACTCGCCGCAGTTGGTCAGCTGAGTAACAATGTGGCGTTGGCAGGCTTGGGGCTGATTAAGGCGGAAGGCGACGAATACCGCTCGGGCAACGCAATCTGGCAATGGTACAGACTACCTTTCGGGCAGACCGTGCTTGCCAAGCGCAAGGCGGTTCTACCGAAGTTTTTGGAAGACCAGGTGCCCGGAATAGCAGTCCGTCTCAAAAATTCGCAGGCTCCGAAGGCTCGGGATCCGTACGAGCGGCAGGGCGCGCTTTCATTCGAGGAAAACCGCTACAACATGGCCGAGACTCAAAAGCAGGACGTCCGGCACAGTGAAGGCGACAGATGGTCCCTTGATCGAGCAACCGATGAGGCCATCAGGTCAAATTTCGATCCGATCGTTGTGGGTACCTTGCTCAATCGCTGCCTCGACGAAACCGAGTCCATTGAACAGGTCATTGCGTTCGCGGCAATTCTCGGCAAGGCGAGGCTTGCTCGGCGTCGAAAGCGTGACAGGTGATCATCCCATGATGGGGTTCGGGGCGCAATGGAACAGCCAACCGACTTAAGCCGCCGGCCTCACCAGCAGCGGCCAGTCCCCTCCATGCACGCCTCGCTTTCCGAGAAGCAGTTGCGATCGTCCGCCTGGCTGGAGATGTCGCCCAGCAGCTCGTGCATGCGCTGGTCGAGGTCATCGTCACTGCTGTAGGGTACCTTCAGCTCGTACTCGCCGCTGGGCAACCGCTTGCCGTCGTACTCCGCCAGGCAGTAGCGCTCGATGTCCTCACGGGAGCGCTTTTTGCCACGCACGAATTTGCTGTTGTTCTCGATTCGCAGCGTCAGCCGAATCGTGGCGAGCTTTGGCGGATCAACCTCAGCTACGCCTGTCGATGCGACTGGCTGCGCCCGTGCCGGTTTCTGGTAGGGGCCGATCTCGACGCCTCGATGCCGCAGGTAGCTGTAGAGCGTGCTCTTGGAAACATGCAGCTTCTGCGCGATGGCGGCCACCGACAATTTGCGCTCACGGTATAGCGTGTCGGCGGCCAGCGCCGTCGCCTCGGCCTGGGGTGTCAGTCCCCTGGGCCGTCCACCGACACGACCGCGCGCGCGCGCCGCCGTCAGCCCGGCATTCGTGCGCTCGCGGATCAGCTCGCGCTCGAACTCGGCCAGCGAAGCGAACAGGTTGAACACGAGTCGGCCCTGGGCGCTAGTGGTGTCGATAGGGTCGTTCAGGCTGAGCAGCCCGACCTTTTGCTCCATCAAGCGGCCCACCAGTTCGACCAGGTGCTTGAGCGAGCGCCCCATGCGGTCGAGTTTCCAGATGACCACGACGTCGCCGGCCCGTAATTGCCCCAGCAGCTCGTCGAGCGCCGGCCTAGCTGTCTTCGCGCCACTTGCCACGTCCTGATAGACGCGCTCGCAGCCGGCCGCCTTAAGAGCGTCCAGCTGCAAGTCTGGTTTCTGGTCGCGCGTGGAAACGCGGGCGTAGCCGATTTTCATGCTTAAAGTCCGCTTTACTTATCAGATCTAGATAATAGCGAACTTTGTTTCGTCGAACCAGTAGTTCAGACCAATTGAGGTGCATCACCGTTGCGCAGCAAGCTGCTTGGAAGAGTCTTATAAAACGAAGGTTTTATCGAACCGGCTTAAGTCGGTTGGCTATTCCATTGCTCCCATAACCCCGTTTACTGTTTCACTGAGGCTCGAAGCCCTTCCGAGGTTGCACGGCTACGCCGTTCCACCCCGGGTGAGTTCAAGAAGTTTCGATTGAGCGAGACAAGGAAGAGGCACCCACAACGAGAGCACGCCTTCTAAACAGCCATGCCGCGGGCATGGAAAAACAATCCCCGAGTGGCTACGCCACTAGTAATACGCATGGACTTGTTACACCACCTTGATCCAGCGGGCCACGGTCATGTGGCTGACGCCCAGCTGGGCGCCGATCTCGCGCGTGCTCATGCCTTGAGCGGTCATGATCCTGGCGCTTGCGCGCTTGTCCTCGCTGGCCGACAGGTATTCGGTACGGGTGACGGCACCGGCCTGGCGGCGGCGCGTCTCTTCGCGTTGGCGGTGCCGCGTCTTGGTCTCGTCGTCGCCGAGGATGGTCTTGAGGTGGCGCTGCTCGTTGGGCTCGATGCGAAACAGATCGATCAGGGTGGCGTTGCGCGGGGTGTAGAGGGGCGGGTAGGCGCGGCCGTTGTAGGTGACGGTCTGGCCGGCTTCGTGCTCCTTGGCCTTGGCATAGAGGGTGCTGAGTTCGGACTGGCGGCGGAAGTCGCCCAGGCCGTATTCGCGGCAGAGCGCGGTGGCCTCGTGCCACATCTGGCCGGTGTTGGTGGCACCGCTCAGGAGCAGGAAGTTCAGCGACCAGAACAGCAACGGCATCGACAGGCCATCGAGGCGGCCCTGGCGCAGGCGGTAGAGCGCGCGCAGGTCTTCGAGGCGGTGCCAGGCAAGCTGGCGGGCGCTGAAGCCACGGCGGGCGTCGGGGTTGCCGGCGACAAGCTGGAACACGGCGCGGCGGGCCTGGGCCTGCTGCTCGCGCTGCGCGCGCTGATCGGCGAGCTGCTCGCGGCTGAAGGGCAGCAGTTGCTCACAAAGGTGGTCGAAGCCGTGGGCCTCGATCTCACCCGAGGGCAGGACATTGGCCCAGGAGACACGAACGACGGCGCCAGTCTTGGTGTTGACGGTCTCGACCAGGCGCAGCACGCGGCTGGCGTCGCGGGCGGCGGGGTCGGCGCCGAGGTGGGCGAAGCGCGCGACAAGCGCGCGCTGAGCGGCGTTCCAGCGCGGCAGAGCGTGCCGGGGCAGCGGCTGGTCGAGCAGCCATTTGACCTGGATGCCACGGCCGGACCAGATGATGAGCGAGGGCAGCAGCAGGTGGTTGTCCTCGCAATGGAGCAGCAGCAGGTTCTCGGCCTGGGACGGGGTCAGGCCGAGCTGGTAGCAGTCGATGTCGAGGAAGAGTGAGCTGAGCGACGCGAGGTTGACGACACGGCGATTCGGCGCGACGAACTGGGCCTGGCTAAGCCAGGTGTCGCGGTCGCGGGGCAGCAGGCGCAAGACCTGAGCCATGTCGCGGGTGCGGTAGGAGCGCTGGACCTTGTGCGCGCCGTCCTGGAACAGCAACGAGAAGAAGGCGGGGCCAGGGCGGTGATAGAGCGCGGCCTCGTCTTCGGCGCTGAACAGCGGCGTGGGCCAGTCGGAGAGTTGGCGCAGCGGGGTGGCGGTCACTGGGCGCACCCGGATGGTCGGGGCGCGGGGGGAGGCTGTGCGGTCATCGTTCCTGGGAAGTGAAGGAACGAACCGGGGGATGGAGCCGGGGATCAGCACGGGCGCGACAGACTGAGCGCGGGGGCCAATTCAGCCCTCGGGCGATCCGGTGCGCCGTTTGGTGTAAAGTCCGGCTACAAACTCCTTGGTTCGTGATGGTTCTGAGAGAGTTGCGAGCCCGGTCCGGATTGGCGTTTGGACCGGGCTTCCTTTTTGTGCCTTGCATCATAGGTGATTGACGGCAGGCGACCGTTGGTGACCGGAGGGTAGCAGTTCCGGGTTCACTTGTGCGGCAGGCGCGGGCTTGGGGGCAGATCTGCCGATCTCAGGGCGACTTGGCCGCGTTCGCGCTGATCTTCCGAAACGCTTTTTCAGCGCGGGCCCTGTGCTTGTCTTCCACGACGCCGACCACGTTGCCGTCGAGGTCGAAGCGGTCCTGAAATTTGAGCAAGCCGGCGAGGTAGGGCGGCTTGGCGACGTGAGGTCCCAGCGCCGCCTTGATCAGGTCGATGAGCAGGGTGTTGGAGCAGCCCAGGGCCTCGGGTTGCTGCCGCAGCCAGGCCAGAATGGTCTTGTGAACGCCAATCGCCAGCGGCCTAAAGCACTCAACCCCATCGACCAGGACGGTTTCCCGGAACAAGGCCTGGTCGGAACAATAGGCCTCGACCAGCGGCTTGACCTTTTCGGAATGGGCCAGACGGCGGGCGCGTTGCTCCTCGTTCAAGAGCCGGTTGGCGGCGGTCTGGGCTTCCTTGGGAGACGGCTTGACAGGCTTGACAGCTTGGGCCGGCTGGGGCGGATCGACAGGCACGGCGGGCTCGACGTCGGGGGTGACGGGGGCCAGCGGGGCGGGTGCAGGTTTCTTTTTCAGCGTGAGAATGGGGCGCATGTGTTGTCCAGTTTCGCTACCTGGGGGGGCGCTGAATGGGTTTGCCCAGGATCACCCACCTGGGCGGTCGCGGTCATTCGGTCAGGTCGGCAGGATCGATGCCGTAGCCCCTCAGCAGCTCTGCCAGGATGGCGCGGGCGGCCTTCACGCTCTCGGCGGCCTGCTCGGGGTGGTTGCTCTCTTGCATCCTCTGTGCCCGTGCCAGCTCTTGCAGTGCCAGCAGGACGTTCGAAACTTGGCCTGGGGTCATGTCTGCTCTCCTTCGGTGGGTTGATTCGTGGTGCCGGCCTTGCGGCGCAGCCTGGGCGGCGGTGCGACGTGGGCGCGGTGGAACTCGGCAGCGGCCAGCAGCAGGCGCAGGTGAGCGGCGGCCCAGGCCGGGATCGGTTGCCGGTCGTGAATCCAGCGGTTCACGGTATCAGGCGCTACGCCAGTCCTCGCGGCAAACTCAACTTGTCGCCAGCCCAACAGCTCCAAGCCTTGCGCGAACTGGTCGCCGGTCATGTCAGTGGTCTCTGTCATGGCCACCATGATACGCCTTAAAACACGACTCAGCGTCTATTTTATGCGTCATTTTATAGCTTCGATAATTCACATTATGTGAAACTCGACTTATCGGAATACATAGGGAACACCAGCCATTGAGCGCGTCAGCGCGAATACGGCTAGCGAAGTGGCGACCGGCAGGTTAGCCAACTTCGCACATCCTGCCCACGGATCAGGGGCCACTGGATCGCCACAGCAGATGCACTAGCGCGCTACAAGTTCGCTACGGCCAGCCGCATCAGCAGGTGCTCGACCGGCGGAAAAGTCCGCCAATGTTCTCGACCAGGGCGGTGCATCTTGCCGACCGGCATCTGCCCCGATTCGACCCAGTGCGACAGCACAGGCCATTGTGTTTTCACGCACTCGGCGATAGGCCGGGGCGCGGTCCCGCAGGCACACCGCCAACCGGCCAGCCGAGCGGGTTTCGAGGCGCGCCTGCGCCTGCAGGCCCCGCAGGGGCCGGGAACGTCGGGCGGGCTACCCGCCCGACCCAACCAGGCTACCGGCGCGCGAGGAGCAACCCGCGAGGCCGGCGCCGGTCCGCCGGGGCGCGACTGCGCGGCAGGCCAGCAGGCCCGCCGAAATCCCCCCACGCGCCTTGCTAAACAGGAGACGCTGCGAGCGCCCGGAACCCCGAGGAAAAAGGGGGGAGCCCCCTTG
>JACCDQ010160004.1_pt1 | contig 12132 bp, 10 predicted proteins | sample 7446031 | NCBI WGS metagenome assembly JACCDQ01 (sample SAMN15323442, study PRJNA562643) | freshwater metagenome | isolation source: river surface water | place: USA:Blue River Watershed | collected 2017-08-17
GCCGAACTGGGACAGAAGGTCCGCCCCATCGCCACCGAGCAGCTGCAGCCGGGCGATCTGGTGTTCTTCAACACCTTGGGTGCGCGGCACTCGCATGTGGGTGTGTATGTGGGCGATGGCCGTTTCGTCCATGCCAGCAACCCGCGCACAGGCGTTCGTGTTGACCAGCTCAACAACCGCTACTACGCCCAGCGCTTCGAAGGTGCCGGGTCTTTGCTGGATTAACGGGGTGGATCGGTCTCGTTCGCGTCACGCGTTTCAGGCGCTTTGAGTTCGCCCTTGTGTCGCCCCGAAAACATGGTCCACCAAACGATCGCGATCAAAATCACCAACGCCAGCAAGGCCTCCAGCAACAACAAAGCCATGCAACAACTCCTGTGGATGACAACAAACCGGTTCATGGCCCGCAAAGCGCTGGCGTTGCTGACCGTGGGGATGCTGGCGATTGTAGGCAGCCTCTCGGGTTGCTCGAGCCCTCCGGCTCCAGCAACCATGGCGGTGCCAAACAACACTGCTGGCGCCTTGCCTCCCAGCATCGACCGCGCCCAGAGCCGCTGGGTTCCGGTGCATTGGTCGGACCTGCCCGCCTTTGAACAAGACGCCCTGCACGAAGCTTGGCCTGCATGGCTGCGCAGCTGCGAGCGACCCGCACCGGCATGGCGTGCGCTGTGCCCGCAATTGCGGCAGCTGAGCGAAACCTCACCCACGGCCCGCCGCGACTGGCTGCGCGACAAACTGCAACCGTACCGTGTCGAATCGCACCAGGCCCAGGCCGAAGGCCTGCTGACGGCTTATTACGAACCGTTGCTCGAAGCCAGCCGCAAGCCGCAGGGCCGCTTCGCTGTGCCGCTGCACGCCGCCCCGGCAGGGCTGGCACCGCGCAGACCCTGGTTCACCCGCCAGGAAATCGACAACCACCCCCAGGCCAAAGCCGCGTTGCGTGGCAAGGAGCTGGTCTACCTCAGCGATCCGGTGGATGCGATGGTGTTGCACATCCAGGGCTCGGGCCTGCTGCGTGTGAACGAACCCGATGGGCGTGTGCGCACCGTGCGCCTGGCTTTTGCCGGCACCAACGAACAGCCCTACAAGAGCATTGGCCGCTGGCTGCTCGACCAAGGCCTGACACGCGACGCGTCATGGCCTGGCATCAAGGCCTGGATCGCGCGCAATCCTTCGCGCGTGCAAGAACTGCTGTGGCAAAACCCGCGCTATGTGTTTTTCCGCGAAGAAGCCCTGCCGGCCCACGACACGGCGGGGGTCATACCCGGCCCCAAAGGGGCGCAAGGCGTACCGCTCACGGCCGGCCGCTCGATCGCGGTGGACCCGGGCAGCATCCCTTACGGCACGCCGGTGTGGCTCGCGTCGAGCGGACCACAAACCTCTCTGCAACGCCTGGTGCTGGCCCAGGACACCGGCACCGCCATCACCGGCGCAGTGCGTGCCGACTACTACGCAGGCTCCGGCCCGGAGGCGGGCGAACTGGCCGGTCGTCTGAAACAGCCACTTCGGCTGTGGGTGCTCTGGCCCAAATGAGCACGGTGTCCTGCCGCCCGGGTTGCGGCGCCTGCTGCACCGCGCCCTCCATCTCTTCGCCCATCCCTGGCATGCCAAAGGGCAAGCCCCCTGGCGTGCCTTGCGTGCAGCTCGACGAGCAGCTGCGTTGCCGCATCTTCGGCCAACCCGAACGCCCGGCGGTCTGCGGGCAGCTGATGCCCTCGCCTGAGATGTGTGGCACACACGACGATGGCGGAGCGCATGCGCGCGTGTACCTTGCGCGACTGGAAGAACTCACCCGTCCGGGCTAAGCTGGCCCCATGAAAAACAAACCTGACGCCATGCACCCCGATGAATGGCAGCTGCGCGTGGACCTCGCCGCCTGCTACCGCTTGGTCGCCCTGTACGGTTGGAGCGACCTGGTTTTCACCCACATCAGCGCCAAACTGCCCACTTCGGTCACGGGTGCGGAGGACCAATTCCTCATCAACCCCTATGGGCTGATGTTCGACGAGATCACCGCTTCGAGCCTGGTCAAAGTCGACATGGCCTGCAACAAGCTGGACGACAGTCCACATCCAGTGAACCCCGCCGGCTTCGTGATCCACAGCGCGGTGCACGCGGTACGCCACGATGCGGGCTGCGTGCTGCACACCCACACCCGCGCTGGCGTGGCCGTCAGCGCGCAAGAGCATGGCGTGCTGCCCATCAGCCAACAGAGCACTTTCGTGCTGGCTTCATTGGCCTACCACGGCTACGAAGGCGTGGCGATCCGCGACGACGAGAAAGTTCGCCTGCAAGCCGACCTGGGCAACGCCAACTACCTGGTGCTGCGCAACCATGGGCTGCTCACGGTAGGCAAAACGATTGCCGACGCCTTCTTGTCGATGTACACCTTCGAAAACACCTGCCGAATCCAGATCGATGCGCTGGCCGGGCAAGCCAAGGCCTCGGACCTCACCGCCGTGAACCCGAAAATCCTGGATGGGGTGGCGCACGCTTCACGCGTGCAGACGGGCGGGATGGGCGGCGCCTTTGTTTGGCCTTCGCTGTTGCGCAAACTGCAACGCGAAAACCCTGGTTACGACGTTTGATTTTTGGACCTCACCTGAACATGACCACCCTTTTTGATCCCATCCAAGCCGGCAGCCTCCAGCTTGCCACCCGCATCGCCATGGCACCGCTCACCCGCAACCGTGCCCCGGGTGCCTTGGCCAACGCCCGCATGGCCGCGTATTACGGACAACGGGCCAAGCCCGCCACTGGCGCCGGTCTGATCATCACCGAGGCCACCGCCATCAGCCACCAAGGCCAAGGCTATGCGGATGTGCCCGGCATCTGGAGCGCCGAGCAAGTGGCAGCCTGGAAACAGGTGACCGATGCGGTGCACGCCCAAGGTGGCAAGATCGTGATGCAGCTGTGGCATGTGGGTCGCGTCTCTCACACCAGCCTGCAACCGGGCGGAGCCGCACCCGTGGCGCCCTCAGCCGTCACCGCCAAAACCAAGACCGTGCTGCTGATCGACGGTCAAGCCCAGTTTGTTGAAACGTCTGCACCCCGAGCACTCGAAACTTCAGAGCTGCCCGGCATCGTGCAAGACTACCGCCGCGCCGCTGCCAACGCCATCGCCGCCGGCTTTGACGGTGTGGAAGTGCACGCCGCCAACGGTTACCTCATCGACCAGTTCCTGCGCCGCGGCAGCAACCAGCGCACCGACGCCTACGGCGGCGGGGTAGAAAACCGCGCCCGATTCCTTGGTGAAGTCATGCACGCCGTGACGCAGGAAATTGGCGGTGGCCGCACCGGCATCCGCATCTCGCCCGTGACACCGGCCAACGACGCGAGCGACGATCAGCCACAACCACTGTTCGAACATGTGGTTCAAACATTGGCGCCGCTGGGCCTGTCGTATGTGCACGTGATTGAAGGCTCGACCGGGGGCCCACGCGACCACCAACAAGGCCCAGCACCGTTTGACTACACCGCGCTGCGCAGGGCCTACCGTGCCGCGGGCGGGCGGGGTGCCTGGATGGTCAACAATGGCTACGACCTGGCACTGGCCAACCAGTCACTGGCCGAAGGCGCCGACATCGTGGCTTTCGGCCGCCCCTTCATTGCCAACCCCGACCTGGGTCACCGGCTGAAGCAAGGCGGCCCATTCAACACACTGGACCGCGGCACGCTGTATGGCGGTGGGGATGCGGGTTACTTGGACTACCCGACACTGGGCTGAAAGACCAGGCTCACACGCAAACCTTGTCCTTCTTCGCCCGCGTCCAGGCTCAAGGTGGCCCCCAGGATGCGGGTGTACTCGACCACGATGGCCAGGCCCAACCCTGAACCCTGACCCAAAGCTTCACCGGCCTGTCCTTGTGACCAACGGTTGAGCAAGCGTTCGCGCTCCTGGGCACCAATGCCAGGGCCGTTGTCAAGCACCGACAAACGCACACTGCCCTGCATGCCCGGGGCGATGTCCACGGTCACGCGCGCGGCGGAGCCATCGGCAGGGCGTCCGTAACGCAAAGCGTTGTCGATCAGGTTGTCGAGCACGCCCTCGACCAGCGCACGCTGCGCCAGCACCTGCACCGGCCCATCGAGCCCACGCCCTCCCAAGTCCACACCCAGGGCGTCGGCGCGTGGCAGGTGACGCAGCAAAGCATCGCGCACCACTTCATCGAGTGACAGCGGCAGCGGCCGCAGCACTTCTCGGGCTTCCTGCGCCAGTGCCAAGGCCAGCAACTGGTCCACCAGATGGCTGGCGCGCTCCTGGCTGTGTGCCACGCTGCGCAGCTGCTCTCGCCAAACCTGGGGGTCACTGTGCGAAAGACCGTATTCGGTGAGTGCCCGAATACCGGCCAGCGGCGTGCGCAATTCGTGGGCCACATTGCCGGCAAACTCTTTTTGGCTGCGCACGGTCTGCGCCACGCGCGCGAGCAGTGCATTGATGGCCTCCCCCAACTGCCGCACATCGCGGGTGCGTGAAGACACGTTCACCGGCGTGAGGTCGCGCGCATCACGTCGGGCCACGGCCTGCTCCAGATCCATCAAGGGCTGCACGTCTTCTTGGATGGTTCGGCGCAGCCACAGGGCCAGCAGACCCAAGAGCAGGATCTGCGGAGCGATGGAAAAGAACAACAGCCGATCGAACTGGCTGCTGCGGCTGCGGGTGGTCTGCCCCACCACCACCTTGAACGGCGCGGGCTGCGCACGCGCAATCACGACGGCACGCAGATTGCGATTCTGGAAATCCACTTCAGTGAAATACGGCGGGTGTGTGCCGGGCAAAGATGGCAAACCCAGGCCGGGATGTCCGGCCAGCAAACGGCCATCGGCAAGGTAAACCGCGAAATACATGGATTCGTTTTGGTCGAACAGCAGGGTGCGCATTTCGGCCGCCGTCAACCCCAGCGTCAAGCCGCCGTCCTCAGCATGGCGCACATGGGTGGCCACGGCATAAGCATCGTCCAGCAACGCGCGGTCGAAAGCCTGCTGCGTGAAGTAACGGGCCACCGACAACGCGATCAGCACCCCCAACAACCAGGTCAGGGCCAGGGGCACGATCACATGGCGCAGCAGTCGGTGGCGCAGCGAAACCAAAGGTCTCATGGCAACAGCTCTTCTTCCAGCCGGTAACCCAAGCCGCGCAGGGTGCGGATGGAGGCGCCTGAGCCCGCCAGCTTTTTGCGCAGACGCGAGATGAACGCTTCGAGCGCGTTGTCCGCCAAGGTGTCCTGCAGGTCTGAGAGCTTCTCAGACAGGTCTTTTTTGCTGACCGTGCGCCCAGGCGGCGAGAGAAGTTCGCACAGCACCTCGTACTCGCGGGCCGGTAAGTTCAGTTCGATGCCCTCAATGCGCACCCGCTGGGCCTGCCGCTCCAGCTGCAGACGACCGATCTGCACCAGGTCGTCGGCCCCTTGGCTGCGTCGCATCAAGGCGCGCAGCCGAGCTTCCACCTCCGCCAACTCGAAAGGTTTGCCAAGGTAATCGTCGGCGCCAGCATTGAGGCCAGCGATGCGCTCGTCGGTGCGGTTGCGGGCCGTGAGGACCAGGACCGGGGTCTTGTCGCCACGCGCGCGCATCTCGCGCAACAAACTCAAGCCGCTGCCCATGCCACTGTCAGCCCGGGCATCCTGCGGCAAGTTCAGATCCAGCAGCACGGCATCGAAAGGCTGCACCCGCCACCAGTGCGCAGCACTGGCGAGGTCGGCCGCTGCATCCACACGGTGCCCGCTGTCGGTCAGGCTGCGCTGAACAACGGCCTGGAGCACGGGATCGTCTTCGACGAGGAGGATGCGCATCGGAAAAACAGGTGTCGGACGCGGGACAACCAGTCAGGTGCTGGTCAGGCCCCGCCACGGATAAACAGGGCATGAGCATACGACACTTGTTTCTTTCGGGCTGCTTGCTTGGCCTGGGGGCCGGAACACTGCCCTTGGCGGCATGGACCCAGACAGCGCCCGCCGGCGCACCTTTGGGTGCGGAGCTGAACCTGCAGGCTGTGCTGGAGGCTGCACAGCGAAACCCCGATGCGCTGGCTGCACGGCGTATAGCCGACACCGCCCGCGCAGATGTGCGCGCAGCCGATCGGGCACCCGCACCGGTGCTGTCGGCGGGGGTATTGTCGATTGACCTGCGCAACGGCAACGGCCAGGGTTCTTTCTGGACACAGAAACGGCTGGACAAATCCTTGGGCATGGACTGGACCTGGGAGCGGGGCAACAAACGCGGCCTGCGCACCGAAGCGGCCGAGCGGGCGGCGCAAGCGGCAGCGGCCGACGGCCGCGACATGCTGGTGCAGCAACAGATCGGGGCACTGGGGGCCTTTTACGATTTGCTGGCCGCGCAGGACCGTCTGCAGGTTCTTCAGGCGCTGGGCGACAGTGCCCGCACGCTGGCCCACACCGCCGAATTGCGCCTGAAAGCCGGAGATCTGTCAGCGCAAGACGCCGCCCGAACCCGCATTGAAGCTGAGCGCACTTTTGCCGAACTGCAGTCGGCCCGCCTCGCGCACCAGCAAGCCACGCAGGCCCTGGCCACCTGGACGGGGCAGAACGTGCCCACAGGCGGCTGGCGGGCCGAAGGGGCATGGCCCCAGCCGGGCCACAACACCGGTACACCCGACATCGATGCACTGGTCGAGCAACGCCCAGACGTGACCGCCGCACGCGAACGCCTGGCCGCAGCCGAGGCGACGCTGCAAGGGGCGCAAGCCCTGAACCGCGCCGATCCGACATTGGGCGCAACGTTCGACCACTACCCGACGGGTGAAAAGACCGATCGCCTGCTCGGGGTCCGCATTTCGATCCCGATCAACGGCTTCTCACGCTTTGAAGGCGAAATCGGCCGCGCCCTGGCACAGAGGGACCTGGCCCAGGATCTGTTGGAAAAGACCCGCATTCAGGGCCGCGCCGAATTGCACAGCCTGCTGCAGGCCTGGCAGAGCGAAAGCGGCCGACTGCAAAGCTACGAGGCACACATCCTGCCGCAGGCGCAGCAGGTGGCCACGCAAGCCGAACTGGCCTACAGCAAGGGCGGCCTGAGCCTGACCGACCTGCTGGACGCGCGACGTACGCTGCGCGCCACCCAGCTCGAAGCCACCGGTGTGCGCAACACCCACGCCCACGCCCTGGGTGCCTGGCAACTGCGCACCGCCCCTTGATTTTTCACATGCCGAGTTGAACATGGCCTTGACATTCACACGCCCCCTGCTGCTGGCCTCGTGCCTGAGCACCCTGATCATCCTGAGCGCCTGCCAGGACAAGACCGAGCCCGCAGCAACCATTGCGCAGCCCATCATCGAAAGCAACCGGTTGCGCTACCCCGCAGAGCATCCCCAACTCAAACTGCTCGTCAGCGTGCCTGCCAAATCCGTCCAAAGCTTGACGATCGAGTTGCCCGCAAGACTGGTCTGGAATGAAGAAAAGACCCAGCGCATCTATCCCGCCTTTGCAGGTCGGGTCGGCCGGATCACGGCGGATGTGGGGCAGACCGTGACCGCCGGCCAAGTGCTGGCACAGCTGGCCTCTCCTGAATTTGGCGCGGCCCAGGCCGACACCACGCGCGCGCAGGCCGAGGCGCGGCTGGCACAACAGAATCTACAGCGCCAACGCGAACTGTTCGAGGCGGGTGTCGTGGCGCGCAAGGACCTGGAGCAGGCCGAAGCCGATGCCGCACGCAGCCAAGCCGAGGCGAGCCGGGCACAGGCCCGCACCCAGCTGTACGGCAGCAGCGCAGGCGTGAGCCAGCAACTGGGTTTGCGCAGCGACATCGCGGGCACCGTGGTCGAGCGCAACCTCAACCCCGGCCAGGAAGTGCGTCCCGACACCGTGACAGCACCGCTCTTTACTGTTTCCGATCCCGCCAGTCTTTGGGTGCTCGTCGATGCACAGGAAGCCGACCTGCGCGACCTGCGACCCGGCGCGCCCATCAGTCTGGTGGTGCCATCGCTCGATCAGCAGGTCGTGCAAGCCACCGTGCAAGCCGTGACCGACCAGATCGATCCGTCTTCGCGAACCATCAAGGTGCGCGCCAACGTAGCCAACCCCAAACGCCTGCTGAAAAACGAGATGTTGGTTCGCGCCCGCTATGACCGTCAGGTGGGCCAGAGTCTGGATGTTCCTGCTTCGGCGGTTTTTCTGCGTGGCAGCCAGCACTATGTCTTTGTACAAGGCTCTCCTGGCCTGTTCGAGCCACGTGATGTGACGGTGTCGCACGAAGGTCCGCAGCGTGTGCTGATCAGCGCTGGCCTCAAAGAAGGCGAGCAGGTGGTCAGCGAAAACGGCCTGCTGCTGGCGCGCGAACTTCGCCTGGCCCAGGATGCTGCCCACACCGGGGGACAGCCCAAGTGAAAAAGCTCATCCATTACGCGCTCAACCAGCCACTGTTCATCGTGCTGGGCACGCTGTTGTTTGCGATGGCTGGCGTGATCGCGTTCAAGAACCTGTCTGTCGAAGCTTTTCCCGACGTGACCGATACCCAGGTGACGGTGATCGCACTGTACCCGGGCCGGGCCGCTGAAGAAGTGGAAAAGCAGGTCACATTGCCGATCGAGGTGGCGTTGGCCGGCCTGCCCAACTCGATCCGGGTGTTCTCGCACACCCAGTTTGGCCTGTCGTTCACCGTGGTCACCTACAACGACAACGCCGACGTGAACATTGCACGCCAACAGGTCAATGAACGCCTGCGCGGGGTGGATCTGCCACCAGGGGTGGAAGCCAACATCGCCCCCAACGCCACCCCGGTGGGGGAAATCATGCGCTACCGCTTGCGTGGCGATGGCAAGACGACCACCGAGCTGCGCACCTTGGAAGACTGGGTGGTTGAACGCGCATTGCGGCAAGTGCCCGGCGTGGCTGATGTGGTGGCCATGGGCGGCTACATCAAGCAGTACGAAGTGCAACCCGATCTGGAAAAGCTGCGCGCGCACCGGCTGACGCTGCAGAACCTGCTCGACGCGCTGGGCCGAGGCAACTCGAATGCAGGCGGCAGCTATGTGGCCCAAGGTCTACAGCAATTTGCGATCCGTGGCATCGGCTTGCTGCAATCGCCCGAAGAGATTGGCCAGATCGTGCTGGCCTCTCGCAATGGAACGCCGATCCTCATCCGAGACGTGGCCCAGGTGAAGGTGGGCGCAGTGCCCCGCCTGGGGACGGTCGGACAGGATCAAGACAACGACGTGGTGACCGGCATCGTGGTCATGCGCAAAGGGGAGAACCCCAGCGTGGTCCTCAAGGGCGTCAAGGACAAGATTCTCGAACTCAATGAACGGGCTTTGCCGCCCGGCGTACAGGTTGTGCCTTTTTACGACCGCACTTGGCTGATGGACAAGACACTGTCAACGGTCTTTCGCAATCTGGTCGAAGGCGCACTGCTGGTGTCGCTGGTGCTCTATGTTTTTCTGTCCAACCTGCGTGCCAGCCTGGCCGTGGTGGCCGTCATTCCGCTGGCCCTGCTCTCAACCTTCATGGGTCTCAAAATCATGGGCGTGCCCGCCAACCTGCTGAGCCTGGGCGCGATGGACTTCGGGATCATTGTGGACGGGGCGGTGATCGTGGTGGAAAACATCATGCACCGGCTGGCCGAACGCGGGGAAGGCATGAACGAGAAGGAGCGCAAGACGCTCATCACCGAAGCCGCCAACGAGGTGGGGCGGCCCACGCTGTTTTCGATGCTGATCATCATTGCAGCCCACATCCCGATCTTTGCGCTGCAACGCCACGAAGGCCGCATTTTCCAGCCCATGGCTTTGTCAGTGACCGCTGCCCTGATCGGTTCACTGGTGTTTTCGCTGACGCTGGTCCCGCTGCTGAGCTATTGGATGCTGCGCAAGGGCTTGCCACACGCCGACAACCGCGTGGTCAGTCGCGCCAAGCAGATCTATTCCCCCGTGCTTGACTGGAGTCTGAAGCACCGTCGCCAAGTTGTCGGCATTGCCATTGGCTGTTTTGTGCTGGCGATGGGGGCCGCCTCACGGTTGGGCTCGGAGTTTCTGCCGGAACTCAACGAAGGCACGATCTGGGTCAATGTGCGTCTGCCAGCCAGCGTGTCCAACGATGAGGCCACCCGCATACTGAGACAAGTGCGCCAAACATTGATGGCGGTGCCCGAAGTGCGCACCACCGTCTCCAAAGCGGGTCAGCCTGAGGATGGCACAGACCCCAAGACCATCAGCATGGCCGAGGTGTTTGTCGACCTCAAGCCCCAGGAGCAGTGGCGAAAAGGTCTCACGCGTGAACGCCTGATCGATGAAATGGAACAAGCGGTATCGGCCTTGCCGGGCATGGAGCCGACTTTTTCGATGCCCATTCGGGACAACGTTCTCGAATCCATTTCCCAGATTGATGGCCAGATCGTGATCAAAGTGGCGGGCGATGACCTGACCACGCTGCGACAAACCACCGAGGCCATTGAGCGCGAGATCAAACAGGTGCGAGGGGTCAACCGCGCCGAAATCGACCGCCAGGGTGATCTGCCGCAATTGCTGATCAACATCCAGCGCGAACAAGCCGCGCGCTATGGCTTGAATGTGGGAGATGTGCAAGACGTGATCGAGGCCGCGCTGGCCGGCAAGGGCGCCACCACGCTGTGGGAAGGCGAGCGCCGCTTTGATGTGGCGGTGCGTTTGCCTGGCGACCGCCGGGCCATTTCGGAGTTGCAATCCATCCCGGTCCCACGCCCGGAGGGCGGCTATGTCAATCTGGGTGCGGTCAGCAAGATCGAACAGGTCAGCGGGGCCATGAACATCGCCCGCGAATCGGGCAGGCGCACCATGGCCATTGGCATTTTCATCAAGGGACGTGACATGGGCTCGGTGGTGGCTGACATGAAAAAACGTGTCCAGGCCAACGTGAAAGTCCCGCCCAACTACATGGTCAACTGGTCTGGAGAATTTGAGAATCAGGAGCGTGCCATGCAACGCTTGTCGGTGGTGGTGCCGATTTCCTTGCTTTTGATCTTCGTGCTTCTGTTTGATGCTTTCAGCTCTTTCAAGGCTGCCTCACTGATCCTGATCAATGTGCCTCTGGCGTTGATTGGCGGTTTTGTGGGTTTGTGGGTTTTCAACATCCCCCTGTCGGTCTCTGCCGCCATTGGTTTCATTGCCCTGTCAGGACAGGCGGTCCTCAACGGCGTGGTGATGCTCTCTGTCTTCCAGCAGCTGCGCAATGCCGGTTACAGCGTGCTCGATGCCGTCAAAGAAGGGGCCATGCAGCGCCTGCGCACGGTGCTCATGACGGCCATGCTGGCCGCCCTGGGCTTGCTGCCCATGGCGATGAGCCACGACATCGGCTCCGAGACCCAGCGCCCGCTGGCCATCGTCGTGATCGGCGGTTTGATCACGGCCACATTGCTCACGCTCGTGGTGCTGCCTGTGCTCTATGTGGTCTGGTTCTCGAAAGACAAACTAAAAGACCAAAACCCCTGATGGCCCCATCCCCGCTTGGCGGGAATTTTTCAGGAACCGCGGGATCAACCCAGGCCGATGGGTGCCGGCGCGCGCTGCACGATCAGGCTGAAGAGCTTCTCGTATTCGGCCGTTGGTGGGTACTTGCCGGTCAATGGGTCGGCATTTTTCTCGAAGGCCGCATCGATCTCGGCCCAGTCCTTTTCGCTCAAGATCTTTTCGGCCTCGGGCAGGATGACCTCTTCTTCGAGGTTCATGTGGTCGAGGTAAAAATCGATGTATTTGGTGAAGGCCTCCTGGAAGGCGGCGCGCCGCGCGGGGCCCAGCAATTCCCAAGCCATCAAGAGGTGCTGCAATTCGCGAGCGGCCTTTTCGCTGTACATGTGGTCCCGCTCCAGCCGATCGATCGCGCCCAGCACTTTGGGCGAAGCTTTGACCACCTTGGGAAAGAGCAAATTCGATTCCTTGGGATGGTGCAGACGCTCGGGGTATTCGTCGATGTAGAACAACATGGCGCGCAGCACATCGAAAAAGTTCTTGCGGCCCTCGTCAGGACCGCGCTCGACCAGCATGCGCATGGACTGGAGCATCGCCGCCAGCGAGGCGTGTTCGTCACGGATGATCTGCAGGCTGCGGGGCATCGCCATGGTCTTTCTCCTCAAAGAATGGACACCAGTGTGCAAGGATCACTCGTCGCCGTTCATGACGCAGGTCAAGAAAACCCCCCATTAACCGAC
>JACCDQ010370169.1_pt1 | contig 12127 bp, 12 predicted proteins | sample 7446031 | NCBI WGS metagenome assembly JACCDQ01 (sample SAMN15323442, study PRJNA562643) | freshwater metagenome | isolation source: river surface water | place: USA:Blue River Watershed | collected 2017-08-17
ACTTTCTTGCCATCCTAGTATTTTACAGGCAAAAGGATTTGTGTACACAATATTTCCACTATCATCCAAAATCATTCCAAATAAGTTGAGGCTTTCAACTGTTTTTTGTAAATCTTGGATGGTAGAAGTACTTGATTTATGTTCATCTTCAATACTTTCTAGTACATGAAGTTCTTTTTTTAAATGACGAATTTCAGTAATTAACTCCTCTTTGGATTTATGTGACCAACGCATAGTGAAATTAGGGTTGTTAGGATAGTGAGCTCTACATCACTAGATAATTATTTGAATGAAACGAATCGTGCAAAGGTGAAATTGCTGTTTTAAATTAATATAATGGCTTAATTTACAAAAATCAATGTAATTTTGGGTATAAATATAATTAATTAGCGAGTTGATTGTTCAAATTACAAGTAAAAGGTTATACACTTAGTGGTACGGATTTAAATTTAGTGAGTACTTACTAGTTTATGGTCATGTTTTTGATAAATTAACTCCTTTACTACTTCATTCATTGGAAAAAGTAAGAGCAAAAAAGAATTTAGGACAACATTTTTTACGTGATTTAGACGCTGCTCGACGTATTGTTGAGTTACTTTCTTGTCACGAAGGGTATACCAAAGTCCTAGAAATAGGGCCGGGGATGGGTGTCCTCACCCAGTATTTACTACAACATCCAGAATACGAAACCTCTGTTGTAGAGCTAGACCGTGAGTCGGTTGCGTATTTGCAGGTGCATTATCCAGCCTTGAGCCCAAGAATTCACTCGGCTGATTTTTTACATTTGAAATTGGACGAATTATTAGGTGGCAGTCCTTTTGCCATTGTAGGGAATTTTCCGTACAATATTTCTTCACAGATTTTATTTAAGGTATTAGATTACAAAGATTTAGTGCCTGAGGTGGTAGGGATGTTTCAGAAAGAAGTGGCTGTGCGTATCGCTTCAAAACCTGGGAATAAAGACTACGGTATTTTGAGTGTGTTGCTACAAGCATTTTACGATATTGAGTATAGCTTTTCGTTACCACCAGAAGCTTTTGACCCACCTCCAAAAGTAAATTCAGGGGTGATTCGTCTGAAACGAAATGGTGTGACGGATTTAGGATGTGACGAAAGTAAGTTTAAAGCGGTGGTGAAAATGGGCTTTAACCAGCGTCGCAAAACCTTACGGAATGCTTTGAGAGCTTTACAAATTGCAGATCATCCTTTGTTAAACAAACGAGCAGAGCAGTTGGGCGTGGCTGATTTTATCGAATTGACCCAATTAGTAGGTTCGGGAATTATTCCCAACGTGGAGATTACAGAAGAATAGAAAAAACGGACAAATTGCAAGAGTGATTTGTCCGTTTTTTTTTAGGGTCAACGGGTTTTAACCCGTTGAATACCAGAATATGATTAGTGAACGGGTTAAAAACTTACCAATCCTTTAGAATCTATTGAATACCGATTTGTTATACTTAACTATTCAGATTGACTTTATGCAACGGGTTAAAACCCGTTGACCCCATTTTAAACTTTATATATATGCCTAAGCACTTATCTAACACGAACATGCGACAGTTCGTTTTTATTTTCCTGATTCTACTATTGGGAGGTTTATTAGTTTGGAATCTTCAAGGATTTTTGCCAGCCTTATTGGGTGCTTACACGCTCTATGTTTTGTTACATCAAGGAATGGTGATGCTTACAGAACGCTTTAAGTGGAAAAGCTCAAGAGCAGCTTTGTGTTTGATGTTGGGTTCGTTGTTGGTATTGGCTATCCCACTTTATTTTTTAGGACAAATTATTTTTAATTTATATCCGCTGATTGTTCAGCAATATCATCCTATTTTCGAAGCGATTAAAGCCTTTACCGAAGGACTCGAAAAGCGATTTGATATGAAGGTTTTTGATGAAAAAGCCCTTACTCAACTGTCCACGTGGGCGACTACCACGGCAAGAGAAGTATTGAGTACAACGTTTAACGGTATTGCAACTTTGGCGATGATGTACGTTTTTCTGTATTTTATGCTTACCGATAGGGAGCATTTAGAGCGAGGTTTTATTCACTATATGCCTCTAAAACGTAAAAATGCGGAGTTAGTAAAAGAGGAACTGAATAAAGCTGTTTTTTCAAATGCCGTGGGAATTCCTGTCATTGCTCTGGTACAAGCAAGTGCTGCCTTGGTAATGTACTTCATTTTGGGTGTACCCAATCCGATGTTGTGGTTTGTGGTGACTTTTATTGCTTCGATGATTCCGATTGTGGGGTCTATTTTGGCTTATGTTCCTGTTAGTATTTTACTTTATACGACTCAAGGCTCAACCCAAGCGATTATTATGTTGGCGTATGGGCTATTGGTCATTGGTTCAGTTGATAATATTTTTAGAATTTGGTTGCAGAATAAGTTGGGGGATGCTCACCCTTTGGTAACACTGTTTGGGGTAATTGTTGGTTCGCAACTATTTGGCTTTATAGGCCTGATTTTTGGTCCTATTCTTATTTCAACGTTTGTGTTATTTTTAAGAATTTATCAATTGGAATTTCCTTCGGAGGAAGTAGAGGAGTAGGTCTTGGATGTTATTTCGTTACTGAAATTACTTGGTTTAACGCAGACAGGGTTCAAACCCTGTCTGCGTTGTACATAAGTAAAATTATCAAAGAAACCAGATTTCCGACATCGGTCAGGTTTTAGAAATTTGATGGGCTTATTATTTATCGGGTTTATAACGATACCTAGACCATTTTCCTTTATCTAGCATTAATCGTCGTTTGGTATTTACACCACCTTCTATCCAGTATTCTTCTTTAAATACTTTTTCATCGGAGTCCCATTTCTGAACCACTAACATATCTAGCTCTCCTTTATAGGTCCAGTAGTGATTTAATCGTACTTGTTTATTGACGAGTAAGATAGACTCTCGCATTAACATACCATCTTCATAATAATCTATTCTATTCATTTCTTCCCCATTGTCATAAATGACAATTCGCTTCAAAAAGCGGCTCTTTTGGGTTAAACTATCAGCTTTTGATTGTACTCTCTTTTTATCCCATACCCAAGCCGTATCAACCATTATTCCATTCTTGTAACTTACTTCGGCTTCTTTATCTCCGTCTTGAAACCACCATGCAGAAGTACCGTTTCGTTTACCATTAACATACTCTTCTGTGCCATATAAACTACCATTGGGATGATAGTAACGTTGTTTGCCATGAAGCTCTCCATTTACGTAATTTAGTAAGGCTTTTAACTGATTTTGACTATCAAATAGGCTGACTAGTCCGTCGTTTATAGGTGTGATTGTCTTAAATTCTTTTCTCATGAAGGCAAGATTGGTATTGTTGCAAAAACGGCTAGTATTTCCTTGCTTAGCTTTTACTCTTTGAGAATGACTACAAGCGGTCACAAAAGGATACCCTTGATTATTATTGGCGAAAATTATCCATTCTTCTCCATCTCTAATACCGGGGTCACAAGAAGTATCATAACTACTCATCACGAATTCTTTGGGCATATTGCCCTTATAGTTCTCCAAATACTCGACTGTGAAAAGTGCCGTGGTTGGATTTACACTTGGGAATCCCCACATATAGAAAGGTAAATCATGAGGGATAAATGTTTTGATTTTTACGTATGCTATATAATCATAGTTGGCAAAATCTTCTTTCTTAAAGGGGGCAAGTGGACATCGACAAGCCCACGAATATTGTCCATTGATTAGTAGTAATAGTAGAGACAACGCAAGTGCTTTTTTCATAAAGGTTTATACTTAAATGTTATATTGAGTTAAATAGTCCAATAGAGTTATCCGAACTCTATTGGACTAAAGTAATAATTTTTACCTCACCAATACCAATTTTGCCAGTCGAATTTCCATCTTTTCTTGGCAATTTTGATTGGTGTAGGCTACTCTGAGAATGTATTCGCCAGCGGGAATATGTTTGAGATGTAGTTGTAATTGTCCGTCATTCAACTTGGTATAATCGGTGGTGACGACATTTCCTGCAAAGTCATAGATACTCAATGCTTCAATGTGTTGGAAGGCATTATGGACAAACCATGCTTCGGAAGCTTGGTCTTCTGCCGTGACTTGGTGGTTGGCAGGATAGCTCACTTTGGGAATTACCACAATGTTTTCTTCTGCACTAGGATTTCCCAACACAAGCAATTCTGTCTTTTGCTTTTTGATGAATGCTTCCTTATCGAACCAATATTGGTTTAATCCTCTAATACTAGAATAACCTCCCATTCTCACACCGCAACTTGAACTTTTATATCCTACCACCGTAACTTCTCCCAACCCCATAGCTGATTCCGCTAGTTTGATAATTTCTTTTGCCTTGGTTGTGGGTACTTCCTGCGTTTCGTAGCCTACAAAACTTACTACTAAAACACTTGTATCGGCAACTGATAGCCTATATGTCCCTGCGGTGTCGCTAACTGTTCCTCTTTTTGTCCCTTTTAGGCGAATACTTACCCCTGCAATTGGTTTGTTTTCAGCATCTACAATTTTTCCAGAAAGCATTTTACTTTGTCCAAAACCCTGTTCTGCCAATGTCATAATCAGTACGGCAATCGTGACGTTTTGGGCGTTTTTGAGGTATTGTTTCCACGTAAATATATTCTTGGTAGCATATTGAACAGGAATTTCAAAACTTGGAACAGGACTGTCGTCGGTCGGAAACCATTCTTCTAGTTGGTAAGCACGCTCCAACTGACTTTCTCGGAAACGTCCACAAGTAGTGGTTTCGCTGGTTTGCTTTCTGAAAAAAGCCATCAATTGAGCGTCTGACATTTGGGTGAAGTCAACGACATTTTTCTGGCAAGAAGCACAAAAACCGCCTTCGGGCGTAGGAGTGAAATTCGTCCAATCTTCGTGACAAGGGTTTGAAACCTGAATTTGAAAAGGTGTTTGCATCGTTCGTTTGGTTAAATGGTTTTATGTTTTACGGATATAGCTAGGATGCAAGGCATTGACAAATTCCATAAATGAATACAAAGTTTTTTTAGGAGCAACGGAAAGACGAGCCATTATTATCTCTGTATTATATTTTCAAATGTTTTTGAAAAGCAGGGCTTTATCCTCAATTTTGTATTAGTGGGATTAGCCTGCTGCTGGGAATAAGTGAAGAGATTATTAATTGGCTGAAAAGCAAATCGGATTAGAATGGAACCTACAATACAACAACCCTTTGAGTTTAAGCCTTTTGAGCTTACAAAAGAGTATCTTGAGCAGGTACAAGTAGCAATTAAAGAGCAACAAAATGATTGGATTACCACGGAAATGGCAGAGCTGTTTCCTGCCGATATAACACAGATATTGTATGAACTGGATGGTACAGAGGCTCATTACATTGTCAATTTGTTGGATAAAGAGATTGGTGCTGAAATTATTAGTAACCTAGACCCCGATGACCGTAAGAAGTTTCTGAAAAACTTTAATTCTAAGGAGCTAGCAGAATATATCAACGTGTTGGATTCGGATGATGCGGTGGATGTTTTGAATGAACAACCTGTAGTGGTGCGTGAAGAGGTAATTGCCTTTTTGAAAGACCGTGAACAAGCTCGTTTTATCATCGATTTGATGCACTATGACGAAGACTGTGCTGGTGGTTTAATGCAAAAAGAATTGCTTAAAATCAATGTAAAACAGAGCGTTACGGAGTGTATTGAGGAAATTAGAAAAGAAGCGGAAAATGTACAGAATGTCAACTCCGTTTATGTATTGGACGACGAAAGTATTCTCTTGGGTTGGGTGTCTTTGAAAGACTTAATCCTTGCTAAAAGAGGGACAAAAATTGCGGATATTTACACCGATTCAATCATTTCGATTAGTACTACTGCTTCGGGTGAAGAGGTGGTTGATGTGATGCAAAAATACGATTTAGATGCCGTACCTGTGGTGAATATTCAGGGGCGTTTGTTAGGACGTATCACCATTGATGACGTGGTCGATTATATCACCGAATCCGCCCAAGAAGACGTACAAGCTATGACGGGTATTTCGGAAGATGTAGAAGAAGATGATTCGGTTTGGAAGTTGGTGCGTTCTCGTTTACCTTGGTTGTTAATTGGTATGACAGGGAGTTTCTTAGCGGCTCAAATTATCGGTAAATTCGATAGTGAAGTTTCTCGTATTCCAGCGTTGGCTTCGTTTATTCCTTTGATTGGGTCAACGGGTGGGAATGTCGGCATTCAGTCTTCTTCCTTGATTGTACAGAGTTTGGCAGATAAATCGGGTTTAGATATTTCCTTGTTTGAACGTCTCAAAAAAGTACTTTTTGTTTCCTTACTTAATGGGGTTATTGCGGCAACGTTTGCATTTTTAGGTACGCTTTTGTTAGAACATACAGGAATGATTTCGGTCGTAATGGCTTTGTCTATTTTCTCTATCGTGATGTTGGCATCCTTTATGGGAACAATTACTCCCTTGGTCTTGAACCGTTTTAATGTCAACCCTGCAGTGGCTTCTGGGCCTTTTATCACTACGGCGAACGATTTGCTAGGTTATGGGGTTTACTTTATGATTATTTTCTTATTATTACATTAAAATTACCCAAATGATTGCTGTAATTCAACGAGTTAGTGAGGCTTCTGTGACCATTGAAGGGCAACTAAAAGGACAGATTGCTCAAGGGTTTATGATTTTGTTGGGCATTACCCACGACGATACGGACGAAGATATTACATGGCTTTCTAAGAAAATTATTGGAATGCGTATTTTTTCGGATGTAGATGGCAAAATGAATCAGGACTTATCCATGGTGGAGGGAAACATTCTATTAATTAGCCAGTTTACCCTTCATGCGAGTACCAAAAAGGGTAACCGACCAAGTTTTATGGAAGCGGCTCGTCCAGAGGTAGCAATTCCTTTATACCAAAAAATGATTAAACAATTGGAGTTTGATTTGGGGAAAACCATTCAAACGGGCGAATTCGGAGCCGATATGAAGGTGGCATTGGTCAACGATGGCCCCGTAACAATTGTGATAGATACGAAGAACAGAAACTAAATTTATGTATGAAAACAACTAAAAAACACCTTGTTAAGTTACTAATAGCTTGCTGTTTGTTGGGTGGATTTTCGTGTGGAAAACCGAAGAAACAACAAGAGGAAAAAGTAGAAGTAACGGCTGATTTTTCATTACCTTATAACCTAAATGAACCGACCGAACGCTATGAATTACCTAAGAAATTAAGGGAGATTTCGGGCTTATCTTATTACAAAGGAACGCAACTCGTAGCGGTGAACGATGAAGAAGGAATTGTTTACTTTTTCGATTATAAGTCAGGTAAAATTGTCAATGAAATTTCGTTCGGAAAAGATGGCGATTATGAAGGAATAGAAGTAGTGGGCGATGAGATTTTTATCTTGAAATCGAATGGAAAGATTAAGAGTTTTAAGGCGGAGGAAGCCTTTGAACGAGAAATTGATTGTACAGACCCAGACGTAGTGGAATACGAAGGTTTAGCTTATGATGCCAAGCAAAACTACTTGCTATTAGCTGCCAAAGAACGAATTAAAGAAGTTGACGATCGTAAGGTGATTTATGCCTATGATTTAAAAAAGAAGACTTTCTTTAAAAGTATTGTCATTCCTGAAAATCAAGTGATTGGAGAAGGGGGAAACAAGGATTTTAGACCTTCTGGAATTGCGTTACACCCTAAAACAGGTGAAACCTTTATCGTGGCTTCTGTTGGGAAAAAACTGTTGGTGTTAGCGTCAGATGGCAGAAAAGAAACCCTCGTCAATTTAGATAAAGACTTATATTATCAACCCGAAGGCATTTGCTTTGCACCCAATGGCGATTTGTTTATCTCGTCGGAAGGTAATAAAAAAGACGACGTAAAAGGGTATATTTTACGCTTTGCTCATAAGTAAAGGCATTAAGTTTGGAGAGGTATATATGTATATGTACGAAGTAGTTGCTATTATAAAACTAGGATAGCTTCGGTATTATACTAAAAAAATATTTTTTACGTTTTAAGAGACGTGGTTTAATTAAATAATTGATTAACATTTTTTACATAACTATGTTTTCTATGCTCCTATGTGGTTAACCATATCGGGGTACTAAATTTAAAATTCATCATCACCCAAAATTTTCCAATTAAATAAACTCAAAAACAATGCTTATCATGAAAAAAGGACTTATTGCTCTTTTCTTTGCCCTTGTTACTTTTGTCTCTAATGCTCAAAAAGCTTCTCCTGCGGCAAGTACAACTGCTAAAATCGGAGAAACTACCTTGACAATTAACTACCACCAACCAGCCGTAAATGGCCGTAGTGTGTGGGATCCAGCGGGTTCATTAGCTCCTTTTGGAAAAGTATGGAGAACAGGAGCAAACAATGCTCCAACTTTTGAAGTATCGAAAGACGTAACCATTGAAGGAAAAGCATTGAAGGCTGGTAAATATGCTATTTTTACTATTCCTGGCGAAAAACAGTGGGTAATCATTATCAATAAAGACTTCAAACAGTGGGGTAACTATGATTACAAAGAGTCGGAAGATGTATTACGTGTAACGGTTCCAGCAGTAGCAACTGACATGACAGAACGTTTTACCATCAAAGCAGAAGATTCAGGAAAAGTAACCCTTGCTTGGGATAAATTAGCCGCTTCGTTTGTAGTGAAATAAGCTAACCAACAACGCATTAAATTAAAAAGCAGTTATTCATGATGGATAACTGCTTTTTGATTTTTCGCTAGTTTATTCTAATCGAATTGGAAAGATGCCGTTTATGCTCGTAACACTTTTTCCGTTTATTTTCATATTGGATTTCGTAACAAAACCATTTTTATCAGGTATCGCATCAAACGTCATGGTAGCCTTTTGGATACCGTCTAGCTCAATGAAATAGGTAGTCTTATTTCCTGTATAAAATTGAAAAAGAGTTAGCTCTCGACTCATATAGGCTATTGGACTTACAACCAAGTCTCTAATCGTATCTTTTTTATTTTCGTTTGAGGGATTAACAAACCAAATCTTGAGCCGTTCCCGAGCCACTTGACGACTTGTATCGTTGTCTGTAATAGACATCGTAAGAATTTGAGATGAATACGCAGGTTCTGGTATTACACATTTGCAGCTTTCTATATTTTCACTAAGGGGAATTTCTTTACATGCAGAAATAAGAAAGCCGATTGTAAATAGTGCAATGATAAAGTGGGTATTCTTCATAGGAGTAATTAGCGTACATTCACGAAGACAAATAGCAATAAGAGTGCCAGCTTCAGCAACCTAGTTACCTGCATAAAAAAATAAGAACTTGAAATGGTAATGGATAAGCCTATGTTACTTTTTTGGAGTCAAATGTCGGATGGGCAAGATAGTTGCATGTATCATCATTAAGTGCAAATCATTTTGTAATTTTGACCACATAATACCAACCACAACTATAAATGAGTTGTATTCTAAATAGAATACAGGATTAGATTGAATGAAAACGAAACTGTTAATCTTAGCACTGTTCCTGAGCCAGCAAGTGCTAGCACAAACCTTTATGGCTCAAACCGACCCACCTGTTTTAGGAAAAGTCTGCCCTGATTTTCAGTTATCTATTGTCAATCAGGCAGGTACAGAGAAAACAATATCTTTACGAGAGTTAAAAGGGAAAGTGGTCATTCTTGAGTTTTGGGCTACTTATTGTAAACCTTGTATTCCTTCTTTAACGCATTTTGATAGATTGCAAGCTCAGTTTGGCAATAGTGTGAAAATTGTTGCTATTACTGACGAAAATAGGGACAAGGTTGATCCTTTCTTACAGAAGCATAATTATAAATCCTTGAGCTTTGCCATGGATTGGGGACGGAAACTTAACGATATGTTTTTCCACCATTTTATCCCGCATACCGTTGTGATTGACCAAGACCAAGTAGTGAGGGCTTTTACCTCACCCGATGAAATAGACGATGTGGCGATTGGAAAATTGATTAATCGAGAAGGAGTAGGTTTTGTGATGAAGCAAGAATTTCAAGAAACCGCCACACGGCAAGCCAATGCAGTGGTAGAAGTGAGCCAACCAACCGTTATTTATAAGATTCCAGAGCCCTCGTATCGCTTTGACTTTTCGGAGTATAAAGCTCCTTTATCGACCGATTATATCAAAATATCGGAAACGGAATTGAAATTTGTAAATGCTCCTCTGAGTTTAATGTATCAGGTTTTGCATGGACAGCGATATAATCGCCTTGTTTTTGAAGTAGAAAAGACAGAAAAATACACAGGAGACGAGCCCGAACATCGCTATTGCTTTCAATTGAATGTACCGCCTGCTATTGGTAAAACTGTTCAGGAAGTGGGAATTCATCAGCTAGAGTATCTCTTTCCATTACGGTCTAAGATAGAACCTCGTACTCGCAAAGCTTTTGTGTTACAAAAAATGCTAGAACAACCTGTGGTGACGGCTAAAGATAGCAGTCGGATTGTGGCTAATGGCTTTACCTTGAATAACTTAATAGATTATTTAGAAAGTAATCAACACTTGATAGATAACCTGCCTGTGGTGAATGAAACGGGTTTAGATGGCAATATGATTATGGATGTAGATTGGTTTCAACGGTATCCAGACAGTGTAGAAAATAAGCTAAAAACGCTTGGTTTGCAACGGGAAATAAAAGAGGTTTCTTTACCTTGTTTGGTTTTATATGAGCCAGATTGGGTAGCAAAAAATGACGCAATGAGGAAGAATTAGGATTTTGTTTGAAAAAAATAGCAAAAAGTTCCAATCTGACCCTCGTTCAAACTCCCAAAGTTTTACTATCTTTGGGCAAATAAATCAACTATTGACCTAACAGATATGAAGAAAGTACTTATCGCAGAAGATAGCTCAGTGATTCAAAACTTAGCAAAGAAAATTCTAGAATTTCAAAACTTCGAAATTCATTCCGTAAAGAATGGACAGCAAGTATTGGATGCTATGGAGGAAGAAGATTTTGATATCCTTTTGTTAGACATTAACATGCCTGTGATGGATGGTATGGAGTGTGCTAAAGCTGTAAGAGGCTTAGCAGACGAGAAAAAAGCAAACATCCCAATGATTGCTATTACAGGAAATGCTCGTAACTATGCAATGGAAGATTTCAAAGAAGCTGGTTTCAACGATATGTTGGCAAAGCCGTTAAACTTTGATTCTCTTGTGGCTCAAGTGAAAGCATTAACTGAGTAGTAGTAATTACTGAGCGAAGATTTTAGGAGAAAGACTACCCGCTTGCCCCCAAGTTGGGTAGTCTTTCTGCAAAACAGCAAAGCTGAAGGACTATTAACTCCTCAAACCAATGAACATTACTTTTCTAGGAACTGGCACATCGCAGGGAGTTCCCGTAATAGCGTGTACTTGTGAGGTTTGTCACTCACTTGATTACCGAGATAAACGATTGCGTGTTGCTGTTCATATTGAAGTGGAGGGCAAAAGCTTTGTCGTTGACACTGGCCCCGATTTCCGTCAACAGATGCTCCGTGAACGAATCTCGTCGTTGGATGCTATCTTATTTACGCATGAACACAAAGATCATACCGCTGGTTTGGACGATGTGCGAGCGTATAACTTCTATCAACAACGAGATATGCCTGTATTCGCCCGAGAACAGGTGTTGCAACAACTCAAACAAGAATTTGCTTACGCTTTTACCGAAAAAAAATACCCCGGAATTCCCCAAATTAGCTTGAATACGATTGTGAATGAACCTTTTCTTATAGAAGGCGTTAAAGTCATTCCTATTGAGGGAATTCATTATAAACTGCCTGTCTTTGGCTTCCGTATTGGCGATTTTACCTACCTGACTGATTTAAACTATATTTCAGAGCAAGAACTCAAAAAAGTAAAAGGAACGAAAGTGTTGGTCGTTGGTGCTTTGCAAAAACAAAAACACCTATCGCATTTTAACTTGGAAGAAGCCCTTGATTTAATCGCTGTTATTCACCCTGAAAAGGCTTTCTTAACACATATCAGCCATCGAATGGGACTACATCGAGAAGTGGAGGAGGAATTGCCAGCAAATGTAAAACTGGCTTACGATGGGTTGAGGATTTCTTTGTAATTAGGCAAAGAGGCACGAAGGCAGAGAGGCAAGGAGTGGAGGAGGCAATGAGGCACGAAGGCAGAGAGGCAAGGAGTGGAGCAGGTAATGAGGTACGAAGGC
>JACCDQ010194641.1_pt1 | contig 12125 bp, 9 predicted proteins | sample 7446031 | NCBI WGS metagenome assembly JACCDQ01 (sample SAMN15323442, study PRJNA562643) | freshwater metagenome | isolation source: river surface water | place: USA:Blue River Watershed | collected 2017-08-17
CTGCAAGCCAAGCTGATGTGGATGATGCCGATCGTGTTCTCGGTGATGTTCTTCTTCTTCCCGGCCGGCCTGGTGCTGTACTGGATCACGAACAACATCCTGACGATCGCGCAGCAGTCGTTCATCAACAGCCGCATGGGTGTACCGCTGAAGTTCAACATCCCGAGCTTCAAGTGACCTTCAAGGGCCGCGACAGCGGCCCTTTTCTTTGGTAGAGACCCCGTTCAGGCCCCACACCATGTTGCCCCGCCACCAAGACCCCATCGTTGCCATCGCCACCGCCCCCGGACGGGGCGCGGTGGGCATGGTGCGGGTGTCCGGACGGGGGCTGGGGCCGCTGGTGCAGGCACTGTGCGGGAAGGCGCTGAAGCCGCGCGAGGCCACCTACCTGCCGTTTCGCGACGCGGACGGCTCGCCCATCGACCATGGGCTGGCCATTCACTTTCCGGGGCCGCATTCTTACACCGGCGAGGACGTGCTGGAACTGCAGGCCCATGGCGGGCCGGTGGTGCTGCAACTGCTGCTGGCGCGTTGTTTGAGCGCAGCGGCCGAAGTGGAGGCCGGCAACGGCCGCGCGCGGCTGCCCGGCCTGCGCCTGGCCCAACCCGGTGAATTCACCGAGCGAGCATTTCTGAACGACAAGATCGATCTGGCCCAGGCCGAGGCGATTGCCGACCTGATCGACGCCAGCACTGAGGCGGCGGCGCGCAGCGCGTCGCGTTCGCTGTCGGGCGATTTTTCGCGCGAGATCGGTGAGCTGCGCGACGCCTTGATCCACCTGCGGATGCTGGTGGAAGCAACGCTGGACTTTCCCGAAGAGGAAATCGATTTTCTGCAAAAGGCCGACGCCCAAGGCCAACTGGAACGCCTGCAGCGGCGCCTGGCTGAGGTGATGCGCAAAACGCGCCAGGGCGCGTTGTTGCGCGAAGGCATCAAGGTGGTGATTGCCGGTCAGCCGAACGCGGGCAAGAGTTCGCTGCTGAACGCGTTGGCGGGTGCGGAGCTGGCCATCGTGACACCGATTGCAGGCACCACACGGGACGTGGTGCAGCAGACCATCCAGATCGAGGGCGTGCCGCTGCACGTGATCGACACCGCCGGTCTGCGCGAGGGCGAGGGCATCGACGAGGTGGAGCGCATCGGGATTGAGCGGGCCTGGGGGCAGATCGAGGCAGCGGATGCGGTGCTGTTTTTGCACGACCTGACGCGGGTGGGGCAAGCGGCCTACGATGACGCCGACGCCGACATCGCGGCGCTGCTGGACGCGCGACTGCCCGCGAGCGTGACGGTGATTGACGTGTGGAACAAGGCGGATGTGCCCGGGTCCATGCCCAGCCCGTTACCGATTGAAGGACTACTCACCCCACAGCCAGGGCACGCGGTGCACGAGCACCTGCGGCTGTCCGCCAAAACCGGCGCCGGGCTGGACGCCTTGCGCCAGCGGCTGCTGCAACTGGCGGGCTGGCAAAGCGGCGCGGAAGGGCTGTACACCGCCCGCGAGCGCCATGTGCAGGCGCTGCATCGGGTGGGCGAACACCTGGAGTTGGCGGCCCTGCATCTGGCGGCTCAGGCGCAATCGCTGGACCTGCTGGCCGAGGAGTTGCGCCTGGCGCAAAACGCGCTGAACGAGATCACCGGAGCGTTCAGCTCCGATGACCTGCTGGGTGTGATCTTCAGTTCGTTTTGTATCGGCAAGTGAGCCTGGCCTCAGCGGCCGACGTTACTCCGCCACACTCTGTCGCACCGCATGCTCCCACCGCTGTATGCGCGCTTCGGCTTCGCTGCGCGGCATGGTGGGCACAAAGGTGCGCTCGGCCTGCCATTGCTCACTCACAGCCTTGAGATCGGGCCACAGGCCGACGCCGAGGCCAGCCAGGTAAGCCGCACCCAGAGCCGTCGTTTCGGTCACTTTCGGGCGCACCACCGGAATGCCCAGCAGATCGGCCTGAAACTGCATCAACATGTCATTGACGCTGGCGCCCCCATCTACCCTCAGTTCGGTCACGCCACCACCCCCAGCGGCGGCCGCATCGCGCGCCATGGCTTGCAGCAGCGCGGCACTCTGGTAGGCAATGCTTTCCAACGCGGCGCGCGCAATGTGGGCCACCGTGCTGCCCCGCGACAGGCCAACAATGGCACCCCGGGCGTGGGCGCTCCAATAAGGCGCACCCAACCCGGTGAAGGCCGGCACAAACATCACACCGCCGCTGTCGGGCACGGTGGTGGCGAGGTTTTCCACCTCGCCGCTCGACGCAATCGCCCGCAACCCGTCGCGCAGCCACTGCACCACCGCACCGCCGACGAACACACTGCCTTCCAGCGCGTACTGTCGCGCTCCGTCCGGCTGTGCAGCGGCCGTGCTGAGCAGGCCATTGGCCGATGATTCCAGCCGCTGGCCGGTGTGCATCAACATGAAACAACCCGTGCCGTAGGTGTTTTTGGCCATACCTGCGCGAAAGCAACCCTGCCCGAACAAGGCCGCCTGCTGGTCGCCGGCAATGCCGGCAATCGGTATCGGTGCGCCAAACCATTCGGCCACCGATTCGCCAAACACGTGGGACGACGGGTGTACTTGAGGCAGTACGCTATCGGGCACATCAAATAACTGCAACAACGACGGATCCCACGCGTTGCGTTGGATGTCGAACAACATGGTGCGGGCGGCGTTGCTGACGTCGGTGGCATGCACGCGCTGGCCAGTGAGTTTCCAGAGCAGCCAGGCGTCGATGGTGCCGAAGGCCAGCTCACCGCGTTCGGCCAGTTGGCGTGCCTGGGGCACGTGGTCGAGCAGCCAGCGTATTTTGGTCGCGGAAAAGTACGAATCCACCATCAGCCCGGTGCGCTCGCGCACCAGCGCCGCATGCCCCTGCTCGCGCAACTGCGCACACAGAGGCTCGCCCCGGCGGTCCTGCCAGACGATGGCGTTGTGAACCGGCTCGCCGGTGCGGCGGTTCCACATCACCGTGGTTTCGCGCTGGTTGGTGATGCCGATGGCCGCGACATCCCGCGCTTGCGCGCCCGCCAGCGCCAGCGCTTCGCGCGCGGTCGCCAACTGCACGTCCCAGATCTCGTGGGGGTCGTGCTCCACCCAACCGGGCTGGGGATAAATTTGCCGGAATTCCCGCTGCGCCTTGGCAACGATGACGCCACTTTCATCGAAAACAATGCTGCGAGAACTGGACGTGCCTTGGTCGAGTGCGAGCAAAAGGCGCCTCATGTGAGCGCCTCCCAATGGTAAGTTTGCATGTCGGACGTGGTAGGACCACAAGTGATCAGAGGAATACCTGCTTCGGCGAGCAAGCCAGGAAAGGGTTCGGGTGGCATGCGGTCGGTGTAGAGCCGGTCGAGCTGGGACAGGCGCCCGAGTTCGACCATGGCCGGGCGGTTGAATTTGCTGTGATCGGCAGCCAGCCAGACCTCACGCGATTGTTCAATGATGGCGCGTGCAACTTTGACTTCTCGGTAATCGAAATCGCGCAAAGAGCCATCGGCTTCGATCGCGCTGATGCCGATCAGGCCAATGTCGACACGGAACTGGCGGATGAAGTCCACGGCCGCCTCGCCCACGATGCCGCGGTCGCGCCCACGCACTACCCCCCCCGCCACGATCACCTCACAGTCCGGGTTGCCAGAGAGGATGGCCGCGACATTGAGGTTGTTCGTGATCACCCGCAAACCCCTGTGCTTCAACAAAGCCTGTGCCACCGCCTCGGTGGTGGTGCCAATGTTGATGATCAGCGAACAACCCTCAGGGATGGCCTGGGCAATGGCCTGTGCGATGCGGCGCTTGGCGTCGTCATTCAGGCGCTGGCGTTGGAGGTAGGCAATGTTTTCGGTGGTGGACGAAGGCACGCGAACGCCGCCATGGAAGCGTGACAACAAACCGGCACTGGCCAGCAGCTTGACGTCGCGACGCACGGTTTGCAGCGTCACGCCAAAGCGGTCGGCCAACGACTCCACGGTGGCCGAGCCGTGCTCGCGAACGGCTTCGAGGATGGCCTCTTGGCGGGGATTGGTGCTGAAGGAGGTAGACACGCGGCGAAGGTTATCGATTGCGTTCGTTTTTGAGTATTAGGGTTCTTACTAGGTTCGTTATTGTTTCTTTTTGGATAATATCGCACCAAACCGAATGTTACCGGTACCAATTCAACATCCGCCATCCGTGACCAGCGGGCGACGGTCGGGCGGCGTCCCCGCAAGGCGCTTTCAACCACCGAAGGAGATAGTCCGATGAAATTCACCCAAATCACCGCCGCGCTGCTGCTCGCCGGCTTGAGCGCTTCGTCCGCCTGGAGCCAACAGACGATGCGCCTGGCGCACGGTCTGAACGACAAACACCCCGTGCACCTGGCCATGGTCAAGTTCGCCGAGCTCGCCAAGCAAAAAAGCAATGGCGAATTGGATGTCAAAGTGTTTGCCAACGGCACCTTGGGACAAGAACGCGAAACGCTGGAGCAAGTGCAGAACGGCGTGCTGGAAATGACCAAGGCCAGCGCGTCGCCGCTGGAGACCTTCGCACCCGAATACAAGGTGTTCAACCTGCCCTTCGTGTTCCGCAACAAGGATCACTACGTCAAAGTGCTGACCGGACCGGTGGGCGACAACATTCTGCAATCGTCCAGAAGCCGCGGCTTCATTGGCCTGACCTTCTACGACGCAGGCTCGCGCAGTTTCTACGCCAAGAAGCCGATTCAGACTCCGGACGACCTCAAGGGCATGAAGATCCGCGTTCAGCAGAGCCCGACCACGATCAAGATGATCCAGGCGCTGGGCGCCTCTCCCACCCCGATGGCTTGGGGCGAGGTGTATCCCGCACTGCAAGCCGGCGTGGTGGATGGTGCTGAAAACAACATCACCGCGTTGACCACTGGCCGCCACGGCGAAGTGATCAAGTTCTTCTCGGTGACCGAGCACCAGATGGTGCCGGACGTGCTGGTGATTTCTGCGGCCAAGTGGGATTCGCTGAAGAAGCCGCTGCAAGACGCGCTGCGTCAGGCTGCTCAGGAATCGTTCACCCACCAACGCCAACTGTGGGCCGAAGCCGAGCGCACCGAGGCGGTGGCTGCCGAGAAGCTGGGCGTGAAGACCAATGCGGTCAACAAGCAAGCGTTCATTGACAAGGTCAAACCCATGATCGACGAGGAGCGCAAGAACGCCCGCGTGGCGGGGCTGCTGGACCAAATCGCCGTTGTGCGCTGACCTGAAGGACCGGGGCCATGTTGCGCATTCTGAGGACTGCGGTCGACCGGGCACTGGAAGCTGGCCTTGTGGCCAGCTTTTTCGTGCTGGGCGCCTGCGTTGTTTGGCAGGTCGTCAGCCGGTACGTGCTGGGCGATCCCTCCACCTTCACTGAGGAGACCTCACGGTTCGCAGTGATCTGGTTGAGTTTGCTGGGCACCGCGTATGCCTGCGGTCGCCTGGAGCACATGGCCTACGACATGCTGGCCGAGCGCCTCGAAGGCGAAGCGCTGCTGCGGCACATGAGGGCAGTGGCACTGGTGGTGCTGGTCTTTGTGGCAGCGGTGTTCGTCTATGGGGGCTCCCGCCTGGTGATGCGATCGTTTGAATTCGGTCAACTGTCGGCCACGCTGGAAGTTCCGATGAGCTGGGTCTACCTGTGCATCCCGATTTCCGGTGTGTGCATGGTGTTCTACCAACTGGCCATCGTGATTGCGCCCGAGCAGTTCCGGCGCATCAGTGAGGTAGACGAAGCCATCGAACACGCACGCGAGGAGGTGGGCGCATGACCGCTCTGATCATTCTTTCTGTCACGTTCACGCTGCTGCTGGTGTTCGGCATTCCAGTGAGTTTTTGCATTGGCATTGCCACTTTGTTGGCGCTGTTCACCGTCACACCCACCTTCGACACGGCGCTGATCGTTTCAGCGCAACGGGTGGCGTCCAGTCTGGACAGCTTCACGCTCGTGGCCATTCCCCTGTTCATTCTGGCCGGCTCATTGATGAACACCGGCGGGATTGCGGTCCGCCTGATCGATCTGGCCCGTGTGCTGGTCGGCTGGTTACCGGGTTCGCTGGCGCAAATTTCGGTCGTGGCCAACGCCTTGTTCGGGGCGATTTCAGGCTCTGCGGTTGCCAGCGCGGCCAGCGTCGGCTCGGTGTTGTCGCCACTGCAGCGCAAAGCGGGCTACGACATGCCGACCTGTGCGGCCGCCAACGTGGCCGCTTCCCCCTGTGGGCTGCTCATCCCGCCGTCCAGCGCAATGATTGTGTACTCCCTGATTTCAGGCGGAACTCCGGTCGATGTGCTGTTCGTGGCTGGCTACATCCCAGGTCTGCTGATGGCGTTGTCGGTCATGGTCTGGCTGCACATCGTGGCCACACGTGGCGGGCTGCCACGCGAGGTGTACCGTCCCACCCGCCGCGAAGCGGTCGTCACCTTCTGGCGTGCCCTGCCCGCGCTGGCCATGATCGTGATCGTGATGGGGGGCATCGTGGGGGGCGTGTTCACCGCGACCGAAGCCGCCGGGGCGGCTGCGTTGTACACCCTGGTGTTGGCGCTGCTGTACCGCTCGCTGACATTGCGCAAGTTGATCGATGCGATGCTCGGGGCCGCCGTTGGCACAGCGGTGGTGATGCTGATGGTCGGCGTCTCCATGACCATGTCCTGGCTGCTGGCCAGCACCGGCGCTGTCACCATGATCGGCGATGCGATCACCGGCTTGTCGGACAACCCGATTGTGTTGCTGCTGATGTTCAACATCCTGTTGCTGATCCTGGGCACGTTCCTGGACATCACCCCCGGATTGTTGATCCTGACGCCCATCTTCCTGCCGGTAGCGCTGGAACTTGGCATTTCCCCAGTGCATTTCGGGATCATCATCACCTTCAACCTGTGTATTGGTATCGCCACACCGCCCGTGGGTAGCACGCTGTTTGTGGCGGCACGCATGGCCAACGTGCCACTGACACAGTTGACCCGCCCACTGCTGCCCATGTTCGCTTGCATGATCGCCGCGCTGATGCTGGTGACCTACATCCCCTCGCTGTCCCTTTGGCTGCCCCAGGTTTTGCTGGGCAAAACTGGCTGATATTCCCCTCTGTACACGATGCGACTCGACCACCCCCCCCGTTTTCGACGCGACCCCGCAGCGTCGACCTCCAATCACTTGGTGCTGCGTGCGCCGACGGGCGCAACCGCCCATGTGCTCGTGCTGGAACAGGACATCGTTCGGCTGGTGGTGCTGCCCAACGGCCAGTGGCGCTTTCCACGCACCTGGGCGATTGCCCCGGGACAAGAAGACGTGCCCACCACCGGACGCGAACGGCTGGACGTGACGGGCTTCAGCCTGCCCACGTTCGAGCTGAACGAATCGGACGACGAACTGTGCATCACCACTGAAGCAGTGCGCCTGCAGATCGGGCTGAACGGACTGCGCTGCCGCTGGGCCGTGCGCCAGGGCGGGCAATGGCAGGCCGCTGCCGCCGACCGGCCGACCCAGGCCTACAACTTTGGCTGGTGGGGCGAAGGCGTGTACCACTACCTGCAGCGCGAGGTGGACGAGCAGTACTTCGGGCTGGGCGAGCGTGCCGGTTCGGCCGACCGGGCGGGCCAGCGCTACCGCATGTGCAACCTGGACCCGATGGGTTACGACGCGCGCAGCACCGACCCACTGTACAAGCACATCCCGTTCTACATCACGCGCAAGCCGTCCAGCGGCGTCACGTTCGGTTTGTTCTACGACACCCTGGCGGACTGCGTGTTCGACATGGGGCGCGAGATGGACAACTACCACGGCCCGTACCGCTACATGTCGGCGGACCACGGTGACCTGGACCTGTACTTCATTGCCGGCCAAGGCCCGGCCGACATCACCGCCCGATACACCTGGTTGACCGGCAAACCCGTGTTTGCGCCGCGCTACGCGCTGGGGTACTCGGGGTCGACGATGAGCTACACCGACGCGCCAGACGCCCAGACGCGGATGCAGGAGTTCATCGACCGCTGCCGCGAGCACGACATCCCTTGCGACTCGTTCCACCTGTCGTCGGGCTACACCTCCATCGGGCCCAAGCGCTACGTGTTTCACTGGAACCGCGACAAGTTCCCCGACCCCGCCGGTTTTGCCGCCAGCTACCGCGCGGCCGGCGTGCGGCTGTGTGCCAACATCAAACCGGCGCTGCTGCACGACCACCCCCGGTTTGCCGAAGCGGCCGAGCAAGGGTTGCTGATCCAGGACCCGGACGGCCAGCCGACCGCGGTGCAGTTCTGGGACGACACCGGTGCCTATCTCGACTTCACCAACCCGCAGACGATCGCGTGGTGGAAGCAGCGGGTGACGGAGGCGTTGCTGGAGCCGGGCATCGCGGCCACCTGGAACGACAACAACGAATACGAAATCTGGAGCCCGCAGGCGCGCATCCACGGTTTTGGCGAAGCGCGCGCGGCCATCGAGGCGCGGCCACTGCAAACGTTGCTGATGATGCAAGCGTCGCACCACGCACAACGCGAATTCGCCCCGGCTGAACGCCCTTGGCTCGTGTCGCGCTCTGGGGCGCCGGGCATGCAGCGCCATGTGCAGACCTGGTCGGGGGACAACCGCACCAGCTGGCACACGCTGCGCTACAACATCCGCATGGGCCTGGGCCTGGCGTTGTCGGGCGTGTCCAACACCGGGCACGACGTTGGGGGCTTCTCCGGCCCCGCGCCCGACCCCGAACTGATGTTGCGCTGGGTGCAACACGGCATCTTCCTGCCGCGCTTTTCCATCCATTCGTGGAACGACGATGGCACGGTCAACGAACCGTGGATGTACCCCGAGATCACGCCGCTGGTGCGCGACCTGATCGCCCTGCGTGCCCGGCTGACGCCCTACCTCTACCACCTGGCCTGGCGTTCGCACCACGCGTACGAGCCGATGATTCGCCCGACGTTCCACGACTTTGCGCACGACCCGCAGTGCTGGGAGGAGTGCGACGAGATGCTGCTGGGCCCGGATTTGCTGGTGGCGTCGGTCGTTGAGGCCGGAGCGAACACACGCCGCCTTTGGCTGCCCGCCGGCACCGACTGGGTGGACTTCTGGACCGGTGCCCGCCACGAAGGGGGGCGCTGGGTCACCCTGGACGCCCCGCTGCATTCGAGCGAGCCGCCCCTGCTGGCGCGCGCGGGCACGGCGGTACCGCTGAACGTGGCGCCCGCCCATTTCGGGGTAGAAGCCGACGCACGCGGTTTCCAGATTTTCCCGCTGCGCAATGGCCATTTCACCGCCGAATGCTTCGAGGACGACGGCCACAGCGAGACCTGGCGACAGGGCGGATACGGCTTCTGGCAACTGGACGCCGACTGCGAGCCCGAGGCGCTGCGCCTGCGCATCAGCCGCACCGGCCCGACACCGCCGGCGGCCGGCCGCCTGGTGCTGCGTGTACCTGTCAGCGACGCTCGCCCGGTGACGGTCGATGGCGCCCAGGTGCTGGAGCGCCAACGCGAAGGCGCTTGGGAAGCCCTGACCGTGGACGTTGAATGACGCGCCTGTCCTTGGACCTTGCTGCAAAGAAACGGTCATGAGCATGATCACCACGTTCGGCCCGGGTGCGTTGGGCACCCACCTAGCGACACCCCCCCAGAGCACGGCATTTGATGTCCTGGTGGTGGGCGGGGGCATCAATGGCGCGGGCATCGCGCGCGACCTGGCCGGCCGCGGCGCCTCGGTGCTGCTGGCCGAAAAAGACGACCTGGCGCAACACACCTCGTCGTCGTCCACCAAGCTGATCCACGGCGGCCTGCGGTACTTGGAATACCACGAGTACGGCCTGGTCCGCAAGGCGCTCGCAGAGCGCGAGGTCTTGCTCAAGGGCGCGCCGCACATCATGTGGCCGCTGCGTTTCGTGATGCCGCACGACCCGTCGATGCGACCGGCCTGGTTGATCCGGGCCGGCTTGTTTTTGTACGACCACCTGGCGCGGCGCGAAGTGCTGCCCGGATCGTGCAGCGTCGATCTGCGCCAGCACCCAACGGGCGCACCGCTGAACAAACGGTACACAAAAGGTTTTGTCTATTCCGACGGCTGGGTGGACGATGCGCGCCTGGTGGTGCTGAACGCACTGGACGCTGCCGAGCGCGGTGCCGAGGTGCTGACCCGTTGGCGCTGCGTGGATGCGCAGCGCCATGCGGGGCAATGGCGCGTCACGCTGGAGGCGGCCGACGGCAGCCGCCGCGAAGTGACCGCTCGGGCGCTGGTGAATGCCGCCGGGCCTTGGGCGGCGCAGTTCCTGGCGGAACACGCCCACGAAAAACCGAAGATGCTGCGGCTGGTCAAGGGCAGCCACATCGTGGTGCGGCGCCTGTTTGAGCACGACCACGCTTACATCTTCCAAAGCCCCGACAAGCGCATCATCTTCGCCATCCCGTACGAACGCGATTTCACCCTGATCGGCACAACGGATGTGGAGCACCAAGGCGCCATTGGGCAGGCCCGCATCGATGCTTCCGAAATCGCCTACCTGTGCACACAGGCCAGCCGCTACTTTGAACGTCCGATCACGCCGACCGACGTGGTGTGGACCTACAGTGGCGTGCGCCCCTTGCTGGACGACGAGTCGGGGAACCCGTCGGCGGTGACGCGCGATTACTCGCTGGAGTTGGATGTCACGGGCGGGGCGGCATTGCTGTCGGTGTGGGGCGGCAAGATCACCACCTTCCGCAAGCTCGCCGAAGAAGCGGCGGACTTGCTGGCGGCCCCTCTGGGCATTCGACAGGGCCCATGGACCGCACAAGCCGCACTGCCGGGTGGCGACCTGCGACCGCTGCTGGGCACGACCCAGCGCCCGGACACCGACTTCGAACGGCTGGTGGACACCCTCGGGCGCCGCTACCCGGACATCAACCCGGACCTGCTGCGCCGGCTGGCGCGGTGCTACGGCGCACGGGCCGACGGCTTGCTGGCGGGCGGCCTGGGCGCCGAGGTGGTCAGCGGCCTGCACGAGGCGGAGTTGCAGTACCTGCACCGCAGCGAATGGGCCCGCACGGCCGACGACGTGCTGTGGCGGCGCACCAAGCTCGGCCTCCACCTGGATGCCGAGCAACGCGCCACCGTGGCCCGCTGGTGCGAAGCACATTGGGGCACGACCGTCACCGTGCCAGCGTGAGCCGCCGGCCGCGCTCCCACCAATCCCCCCCAAACTGCCCTTGCAGCCAGTCGATGAACTGCGTGACCTTGGCCGGCACCATGCGGGGCGACGGATACACGGCGTGGATTTCCTGCTGCGGCAGTTGCCACTCCTCCAGCAGCGGCGTTAACACCCCCTTGCGCAGCGATTCTTCCGCCACGTAGCGCGGCAGCGCGGCCACGCCCATGCCCTCGCGCGCGGCCACCAGCAGGGTGGACAGGTTGTTGGAACGCAGCTGCCCGCGCACCGGCACCGTGGCGGAACGTCCCCCGGCACCACTGAACTGCCAACGCGCGTCGCCCTGCACGGTGCTGTAAATCAGCGCGTCGTGGTTTGTCAGATCTTTCGGTGACGCGGGCGTGCCACGCAACGCCAGGTAATCGGGCGCGGCCACCACCACCCAGGGGTTGAGCCCCAGGTAGCGCGAACCCAGCGTTGAGTCGGCCAGGGGCCCCATGCGGATGGCCACGTCCACGCCCTGTTCTACCAGGTTGACGTAGCGGTCGTCGCAGCTCAGGTCCACCTGGAGTTGTGGGTTCATGCGCATGAACTGCATGACCAAGGGCGCCAGCACGCGCCGCCCGAAGGCCACCGAGGTGCTGATGCGCAGCGCGCCTTGCACCTGGGTCTGCAACAGCGCCGCGACGGACTCGGCCTCTTCCACGTGGTGGGTGATGAGCTTGCACTTCTCGTAATAGAGCAGCCCGATTTCGGTGGGCGTGACGCCGTGCGTGGAGCGGTGCAGCAGGCGCGCGCCCAGCTGGGCTTCCATGCGGCGCACCTGCTTGGTGGCGGCGGGCTGGCCGATGCCCAGTTCGGCGGCGGCCTTGCTGAAGGAGCCCAAGTCCACAACGCGGACGAACAGGCGGATGGCATGTATGCGTTCCATGGGTGCTATTCCACCATGGAATAAGCGAAATGCGCCAGTGCTGCCTTCCGATTCCCTTCTGCCGGGGCGAATATTCCACCAGACGCATAGCAAACCCACCTACAGGAGATAGA
>JACCDQ011692239.1_pt1 | contig 12124 bp, 12 predicted proteins | sample 7446031 | NCBI WGS metagenome assembly JACCDQ01 (sample SAMN15323442, study PRJNA562643) | freshwater metagenome | isolation source: river surface water | place: USA:Blue River Watershed | collected 2017-08-17
GAGGAGCGCTACCGGGGCATCTTCGAGAACGCGCTCGAGGGCCTCTACCAGAGCACGCCGGACGGGCGCTTCCTGCGCGCCAACCGCGCCCTCGCCCGCATGCTGGGGCACGAGTCGGTCCCGGCGCTGCTCGCCGCCGTGAACGACATCGGTCACCAGCTCTACACCGATCCCGCCCGCCGCGGGCAGTTCCTCGAGCTCATCCGCGACCGCGACGAGGTCTCCGACTTCGAGTCCGAGGTCCGCCGCGCCGACGGCACCGTCATCCGCCTCAGCGAGTCCGTCCGCGTCGTGCGCAACGCCGCCGGCGAGATCAGCCACTTCGAGGGCGTGGCCATCGACGTCACCGACAGCCACGAGCGCGCCCGCGCGCTGCGGGAGGCCCGCGACGCGGCCGACGCCGCCAACCGCGCCAAGTCGCAGTTCCTCGCCAGCATGAGCCACGAGCTGCGCACGCCGCTCAACGGCATCCTCGGTTACTCCCAGATCCTGCGTCGCGACCCCGCGCTCACGGACCAGCAGCGCGCCGGGGTCGAGGTGATCCAGCAGTCGGGCGAGCACCTGCTGGCGCTCATCAACGACGTGCTCGACCTCGCCAAGATCGAGGCGCGCCGCTTCGAGCTGCACCCCGTGGACTTCGACCTGCCCGACTTCGTGCGCGGCGTGAGCGGATTCTTCCTGCCCAAGGCCCGGGAAAAGGGCCTGCTGCTCGAGACCGCCCTGTCCGGCGCGCTGCCGCGCGTGGTGCGCGGCGACATCCAGCGGCTGCGGCAGGTGTGCTACAACCTGCTCGGCAATGCCATCAAGTTCACCCAGCGCGGCAGCGTGATCTTCTCCATCGAGCGCGCCGAAGGCATGGTGCGCTTCTCGGTCAGCGACACCGGTCCTGGCATCTCGGCCGCGGACCAGGAGCGGCTCTTCGAGCCCTTCGCCCAGATCGGCGACCACGCGCGCCATGCCGAGGGCACCGGGCTGGGCCTCAACGTCAGTCGCGGCATCGTCGAGCAGATGGGCGGCCGCCTGCAGGTCGAGACGCGGGCCGGCTGGGGCAGCCGGTTCTTCTTCGACGTGCCGCTGCCCGCGGGAGAGGCGGGCCCGGAGGCGCCCGTCGTCGCGACCGCCGGCCGCGTGAAAGGCTACGCCGGTCCGCGCCGCAAGGTGCTGGTGGCCGACGACCATGCGCCCAACCGCGACCTGTTGCGCGACCTGCTGCAGCCGCTCGGCTTCGAGGTGCGCGGCGTGCCCGACGGTGCCGCCGCCCTCGAACAGGCCCGCGAGTGGCAGCCCGACCTTGTTGTGCTCGACCTGAAGATGCCGCGGCTCGACGGGTTTGCGGCGGCGCGGGCCATCCGCGCAATCCTGCCGGCCGGCACCACGCGCATCCTCGGCATGTCGGCGAGCGCCTTTGACAGCGACCGGCAGGCCTGCCTCGACGCGGGATGCGAGGAGTTCCTGCCGAAGCCCCTGCGCGAGGTCCAGCTGCTGGCCGCCCTCGAGCGGCTGCTGGGGCTGAGCTGGCAGTTTGCGGACCCGGCGGCGGGCGAAACCTTTTCGCCCTTTCCCGGCATGGAGCACGCTCCGGAGGCGGCCGACGCGGAGGCGTTGCACGAGCTGGCCAGCAACGGCGACGTCGTGGCGGTGCGGGCTTACGCGCAAAAACTCGCCGAGCGCGACGCCCGCCTCGCGCCGTTCGCGCAGGCGGTCATCGGCCTGGCGGCGCGGTTCAAGATGAAGGCCATCCGCCAGTTCGTCGCCCGCTACCGCACCGGCACCGCAACGCCGGATGCGCCGAAACCCTGAGCTCCGTTGCGTTTTTGCCGCCCCATGCCCGAGACCATCCTGATCGTCGATGACACCCCCGCCAACATCAGCGTGCTGGTCGATGCCCTCGCGGGCACCGGGCACCAGCTCCTCGTCGCCGAGGACGGCGAGGACGCGCTCGAGCAGACCACGCGCGTGCTGCCCGACCTGATCCTGCTCGACGTGATGATGCCCGGGCTCGACGGCTACGAGACCTGCCGCCGGCTGAAGGCCCGCGCCGACACGCGCGACATTCCGGTGATCTTCATGACGGCGCTGCACGAGACGGCGGAGAAGGTGAAGGCGTTCGCCGCCGGCGCGGTGGACTACATCACCAAGCCCATCCAGCACGAGGAGGCGCTGGCGCGCATCCAGGCCCACATGACGCTCCGCCGACTGCGCCGCGAGCTCGAGCGCGAGCTGCTGCTCAAGCAGCGGTTCATGTCCATCGCCGCGCATGACCTGCGGAATCCGCTCTGCCTGATCCTGATGTCGGGCGAGATGGCGCGGCGGAAGGGCGCGACCGGACCGCTCGCGGAGTATTTCGAGAACATCGACAACTCCGCGCGGCAGATCCGCCGCATCATCGACACGTTCCTGAGCGGGCAGCGCGGCGGCGAGGCGCGCGGGCAACCCGGCCGCACCGACCTCAACCTCATCGCCACCGCCGTCGCCGCGCAGAACGAGCCCGCCTGTGAGCGCAAGCGGCTCACCGTGGAGTTCGAGCTCGGCGAGGGCCTGCCGGTCGTCAAGGGCGACCCCGGTTATGTCTATCAGGCGTTCACGAACTATTTCAGCAACGCGATCAAGTTCCTGTCGTCCGGCGGCAGCATCGTGGTGCGCTCTTCGCTCCGGGAGATGACCGTGCGCTGCGAGGTGGCCGACAACGGGCCCGGCGTGCCCGCGGCGGAGCGCGACCGGCTGTTCACCGAACACGCCCGGCTCAGCAACCGGCCGACGGCGGGCGAGGAGAGCACCGGCCTTGGACTTTCCATCGTGAAACAGCTGATCGAGTCCGACGGCGGCCGCGTCGGCGCCGAGTTCCCGCCGGAGGGCGGTTCGGTGTTCTGGTTCGAGCTGCCGATCGCGCCGGGCCCGTGAGCCGGGCGGTTCGCTCAGGGCGTGAGGCGGGCGCGCACCGCGGGCGCGTCGAGGCCGGCGAGACACACGACCTTCTGGCGGGATTTGTCGCCGCGCAGGAGGGTGACTTTGCGGCGCGGCACACCGAGTTTTTCCGCGAGAAAGTCGAGCAGCTCGTCGTTGGCGCGGCCTTCGAGGGCCGGGGCGTGGATCTTCACCTTCAGCGCCGTTCCCAGCCAGCCGGCGACCTCGTTGCGCGGGGCGTTGGGAATGACCTTCAACTCAAGCGTGCAGGATTCTTCGGCCATGGTGGCACCTCCGTGTCAGCGGAAATGTGCAACGTGTTATATTACACATTTCCGGTGGATCAGCCGAGGGCTTCGGCGAGGGCTCCGATGATTTCCTCGACGGGCTCGGTGCCGACGCAGAGGCGGAGGAGGTCGGGATCGAGCCGGCTGGCGGCGAGCTCGGCCAGGCCGGCGGGTGTGGTGACGAGATCGTAGTGCGCCAGATACATGAACGGGCAGATGAGCGTGGTCTTCATGCCGAAGCTCGGGCCCTTGGGCAGGCGCAGGCGGTCGTAGAACTTCTCCAGGCCGCCGAGTTCCTTCAGCGTGAACGTGATCATGCCGCCGGTGGCGTCGGGCGAGCGGGCGAGCCGCAGGTAGTTTTCGCGGCTGCCGGGCTGGAGGGCCCAGTGAACGTCTTTCACGGCCGGGTGCTTTTGCAGGAAAGCGACGACCTTCGGCGTGGCGGCGTGGATCTTCGCGAGCACGTCGCGCGTCTGGCCAATCTGCCAGGCGAGGCGCGCGGCGTCGCGGGCGTAGAGCGGCTCGACCAGCGGGCCGAGGCCGGTGCGCAGGGCCGCGGCGTCGGGTCCGGCGGGATTCACCGCGATGAGGCCGGCGGTGAGGTCGCCCTCGCTGGCGGTGTATTTGGTGAGGCTGCTGATGACGAGGTCCGCGTGCGGCAGCACGTCGAGGGCGAAGACCGAGCTCATCGAGGGATCGACCAGGAGGCGGGCGCCGTGCTGGCGGCAGAGCGCGGCGATGGCCGGCAGGTCGGGGGTCTGGATGAGCGGGTTGGTCGGCACCTCGGTGACGACGCCGGCGATGCGCGCGCCGTGCGCGGCGAAGATCCGGCGCAGGCCGTCGAGGTCGGCCACGTCGCGCACATAGACGTAGTCGCCGGGCTTCGGCGTGAACTTCTGCAGGATCGCGATGGTGTCGAGGTAGAGCCAGCCGAGCTGGAGCCAGACGGTGCGGCCGCGGGGGACCTGGAGGGCGTTGACAGCCTTGAAGGCGGCGTTCACCGCGCTCATGCCGCAGTTGGTGAGGAAGAGGTCGGCGTCGCCTGCGCCGGTCAGCGCGCTGCGCAGCTGACGGCGGATCTCGGCGGGGGCGTCGCCCTTGAACACATCTTCGGGGTGGGGCGCGGACAGGAGGCCGAGCGCGACGAGGTGATCCTCGGCCTCGCGGGACGAGAGGAAGCCGCCGATGTTCTGGAGAAAGACCTTGGCGCGAGCGTAGGTGTCGGCCGATTCGGGATGCGACACGCCGAACAGGCCGTGCTGCGTGTAGAGCTCGGCGCCGCGCGCCGAGGTCAGGTGCGCGACGAGCGTGCGGGCCATCGCGGCCGACGACGTGAGCCAGAGCGTGCGGCCGTGGAGCGCGGGCGTGGATTCGGTGAAGTGTTTCACCAGCTGCCGGGCGAACGGGTGCACCACGAAGCGCGGGTAGCCGTTGGTGAGGTGCTTCACGACCTCGGGGTTCTTTTCCTCGTAGCCGCGCACATCGTGCATCGTGGGCAGGCTGCACGACACGGCGTGCGGACTGGCCGGGATGGAACGCCCGAGGGGCAGCGGTTGGAAGAAGGAGGAACTCACGGTCGGGCAGACTCTAGGCAGGGACGCGGGAAGACAACTGCGGGTTTTGTCTTATGGTGGATGGAGCTGGGCGCCGTTGTTCCGAAAGCGGGGTGAGGGCACCCCGCCTCCCTCGCGCCGGATTCGCAAAAAAGGTTTTGCCGAAGCGGATGCTTTGGCGCGGACTGGCGGCTTATGAAATTGCTTTCCTGGAACGTGAACGGCGTGCGCGCCGCCCTCGGCAAGGGCCTGCTGGACTGGATGAACGCGAGCAAGGCCGACGTGATCACGCTGCAAGAGGTGAAGGCCACCGCCGGCGACGTGCAGGGCGTGACCTGGCCCAAGGGCTACGAGCTGGTCTGGAACGCCGCGCAGAAAAAAGGCTACAGCGGCACCGCGCTGTTCAGCCGGAAAAAGCCGCTCGGTGTGACGCTCGGCCTCGGCTCGCCGGAGCACGACGCCGAGGGCCGCGCCATCACGGCCGAGTTCGACGAGTGCTACGTGGTCGGGGTCTATGTGCCCAACGCCCAGCCCGAGCTCGCGCGCATTGGTTTTCGTCAGGCGTGGGACAAGGCCCTGCTGGCTCACGCGAAGAAGCTCGAGAAGAAGAAGCCCGTGCTCTTCTGCGGCGACCTGAACGTGGCCCATGAGGAGATCGACCTCGCCCGGCCGAAGGAGAACGTGGGCAACCCCGGCTTCTCCGACGAGGAGCGCACGGGCTTCCGCGACTACCTCGCCGCCGGCTTCATCGACACCTTCCGCCAGTTTGAGAAGGGTCCCGGTCACTACAGCTGGTGGACCTACCGGGCCAACGCCCGCGCCAACAACGTCGGCTGGCGCATCGACTACGTCATGGCCTCGGCCGCGCTGAAGCCGCGCCTGAAGCGCGCGTGGATCGAGGCCGACGTGCACGGCAGCGACCACTGCCCGGTAGGCGTGGAGCTGAAATGAGCCGTGGTTTGGTGCGGGCAAAACTGCCCGCTAACGTTTGCCGTCGCCGCTCGGGCCTGCACGGGTGGGGGATTTTTGCCCGCGACTTCATCGCGCAGGACGAGCGGATCATCGAGTATGTCGGCGAGCGCATCACCAAGGCCGAGGCGCAACGGCGCGAGGATCGGCGGCTCGCCCGGCGTGCGGCCGGCGGGGACGGCTGCGTTTACATCTTCGAGGTCAACGCGCGGCACGACATCGACGGCCACGTGCCGTGGAATCCCGCCCGGCACATCAACCATTCGTGCGCGCCCAACTGCGAGGCGCAGATGGGGCGCGGCCGGATCTGGATCGTGGCGAAGCGCGACATCGTGCCGGGCGAGGAGCTGACCTATGACTACGGATTCAGCCTGGCCGAATCGCGGCACCACCCGTGCCGGTGCGGGGCGAAGGAGTGCGTCGGCTACATCGTCGAGCAGGCCCAGCGCTGGCGGCTGCGGCGGGCTGCCCGGGGTTTGAAGTAAGCCGGAATCTGGCTACCTCTGGTTCCACCCCAAACCCCCATGCGCAACTTGTTCGCCTTCCTGCTCGCGGTCACGCTGACCGCCTCCGTCCTCGCCGCCCCGCCCCAGCCGCAACTGCTCCGCGTCGCCTACCAGAGCCCGACGCTCAAGGCGGAGCGCGATTACTTTGTGTATCTGCCGCCGGATTTTGAGAAACACGATCGCTGGCCGGTGATCCTCTTCCTGCACGGCAACGGCGAGCGCGGCGACGGCAAGGGCGAGCTCGATTACGTGTTGAAACACGGACCGCTCTTTGAGGCCTGGTGCCAGAAGCGGGACCTGCCGTTCGTCATCATTTCCCCGCAGATGCCGATGCAGGACCAGGGCGAGGTGGACTACATCAAGAACCGCAAGCGCGCCGAGATTCCGTCACGGCGGGCCGATGGCGTGGACCCGCGGCCATTTTTCCCCCGCAGCAAGCAGCCGCTGGACGGTCAGCTGTCCGCGGCCCCTGTCTGGGATGTGGAGAACAGTCCGCGCGGCTGGAACACGATGGCCGCCGATGTAATGGCCAACCTCGACGAAGTGCTGGCCAAATTCAAGGGCGACCCCAAGCGCGTTTACCTGACCGGCATCAGCCTCGGCGGTTTCGGCACCTGGTATCTGGCGTCGCAGCATCCCGGGCGTTTCGCCGCCATCGCGCCGGTGGTGGGTTACGGGGTGCCGTCCATGGCGCCGGCGTTGACGACCCCGCCGATGCCGATGTGGGTCATTGCTGGCGGTCGCGACAATGCCGTGAAGGCGCGCTATTTTTATCCGCTGCTGAACGAGCTGGAGAAACTGGGTCACCCCGAGGTGCGCTTCACCATCGAGGCCGACATGGACCACGACGCCTGGATCCGCACCTACATGGGCAAGGATCTCTACGACTGGTTGCTCACGCACGCGAAGTGAGCCGCCTCACTTCGCGGGGGCGAAGACCCCCGCCAGCTCCTTTGCGGGGTTCACGAAGCGGATCGCGGTGATCTTTCCGGCCGGGTCGAGGCTGAGCACCGTGAGCTTGTCCTCCTGCGTGGGGTAGCGGTCGAGAAAGTGCTCGGCATCGGCGAGCAGGATGCGGTGCGGATATTTCCGCATCTTGGGCAGTGCGAACGCGCGCCCGATGCCCGGCATGCCGTGGATGTTGGAAATGAAAACGGCTTGGTGTTTATCCAGGAAATCCGCCGGTTGCTTCTCGAAGAAGCTGTTGGCCGCCTTGCCCGGGCTCATGGCAAAGGCGACGATGACCAGACGGGCACCGCCCTCGTAGGCGTAGGTCTTGTCGTGCTGGTCCTTGGTGGCGAAGGCCTCGAAGGCGTCGCCCACGCGGTAAACGTCGGCGAAAGCCGCGGTGCCGGCGAGGAGTGCGAGCAGGAGTGCGGAGAGGATTTTCATGGACACAACCAAGCAGATTGTCGCCGGCCGGCGACCGCGAAAACAGGCGTGCGCCGCGCCCGCGTCCGCGCCAACGTCGGGGCATGAGCACCGCCGCTGAAATCAAACCCCTGCTGCTGCGCCGGCCGAAGCTGACGCTCGCAGTCGCCGAGAGCCTGACGGCCGGTCACGTGCAGGCGCGGCTCGCCTCCGTTTCCGGCTCGTCGGAGTATTTCCTTGGCGGAGTAACCGCCTACTCGCTCGAACAGAAGGTGAAGCTCCTCGGCGTGAACCGCGCGCACGCGAGGGCGATGAACTGCGTGTCGCAGCGCGTGGCGGTCGAGATGGCGGTGGGCGCGGGCCGGATTTTCGGTGCGGACATTGCCGTGGCCACGACCGGCTACGCCGAACCATCACCGGCCAACAAGGTCCGCACACCGCACGCGTGGTGGGCGCTCTGCCACCGGCACCGCGGCGCCGTCGTGGTGCTCTCGGGCCTGATCGAGGTGCCGGGTGCCGGGCGTGTCACCGTGCAGGAGCGCGTGGCCGAGGCCGTGCTGGCTGAATTGGCGAAGTATCTACGCGAACTACGGGCCTGAAGCGCGGGGCCTCGCCGGCGTTGTAAGCAATTCCGGCGTTTCGCTACGTGGCTCCACGTATGGCGGGGAATGCAAAGGATTGGTATCTTGGGGTGCCTTGCAACACCCGACCACACCACGCATGCACCTGCTCCGCTCCCTCCGCTCATCCGCCCTTGGTTTTGCCGCCGTCCTTGCGACGCAGGCGCTCGCCAGCCCGATCCTCTATTACACGCCATCGCTGTTGAACAACGGCTTGGGCAAGCCCAGTTCCAGCCAGTTCACCACTGCGGTGACGAATGCGTTCGGAGCAGGCAACGTGATCGAGATCCCCACTTTCAACAACGTGGCCGACTTCGACGACGGCGCGGCGCTTTTCGTGAATGCCCGCCTCGGCGGCGACAGTCTCTCCGCGGCGGAGCGAACCAACCTGTTGAACTTCACAAACGCGGGCGGCGCGGTCTTCTTCATCGGAGATCACGGTGGCTGGACGACTTGGGACAATTCCTTCCTCAGCCTCTTCGGCGATTCGTTTATCACGTGGAACGGGGTCAACGCGGCGCTCGCGACCACGGCGGCGTCCGACATCCTGCCCGCCAATACGCAGATCGCGCTGTCCGCGCCCGGTGCCATTACCGGTGGCAATGGGGACAAGCTTTTCACGACCAATGCCAATGATTTCGGCCGCACGATGGCGGCAAGCTACGGCTCGCAGGACAACGCGATCGCGTTTCTTGATACCGGTGCTTTCGCGAACAACAACGCCGCGCTCTACACGGGGCTCAGCTCCTGGCTCTTCGAGACGGCCAGCGCCTACGAGCTGTCCAAGCAGCCGGTCGGCAATCCTCCCGTCGGCAACACGGTGCCCGAGGCGATGCCGGTGCTGGCGATCGCGCCGGTGCTGTTCGGCTTCGCGTGGTTCCGCCGTCGGGTGCGGATCTGAAGCGGGGCTTCCGTCCAAAAGAAAACCCGCCGGGATCAGGCCGGCGGGTCGAGGATGACCAAAAGAGAGGGGGCAGTTACTGCGTGAGGCGCGTGACGTAGTCCATGAGGAACTTCGCCTCGGCCGGGGGCTGCACCCAGTCGCTGTAGAGCAGCTCGGGCATGCGGTGGGTGGCGTTGTAGAAAAGTTCGTTGGCCTTCTGGTTGGGCGAGAGGTAGCCGGTCTTGAGGGTGGCACCGGCGTAGAGGCCTTCCTGCGTGGAATACATATAGACGTTGGCGTCGCCGGGCAGGTATTTGGTGACGGCCTCGCTCTCGGCGGCGCGGATGCCGGCCACGGCCTTGGCGTCGGCGCCGAGGTTCATGCGGTTGCGGAGGAGCAGGCGCGCGGTGTTGTCGTCCATGAGCAGATAGACGGCGTTGATGGCCTTGGCGCCGGCCTGCAGGCCGAAGCTGAACTCGCCGGCCTTCAGGAAGGCGGGGACCGACCACTTGCCGTTGGGGCGGCGCACGAGGGCGACACCGTAGCCGTCCTTGATACCGAAGATCAGGCCGCCCTGAAACTGGTTGATGATGACAATGCCCTTGGCGCGGCGGAGGTCCTGCGGGGCGATGGCGGTTTTGACGTTGCCCTGGATTTCCTGGAGGATGGCCTCGCAGGAATCGAGCTGCGTGATGACGTTTTTGCGCGTGAGATTGCCGGCGGCAGGCAGGCTGACGGCCAAGGCGGCCAGGCAGAGAACGGCGGTGAGGAACTTCTTCATTGGTTGGTGATGGACAGCAATCGGCCCGGGTGGTGCCAGCTTGCTGTCTGGGGACTAAACACATTCAACGGGCGAAAGAAAGCCTGAGTTATGCGCCGCCGGAGGACGGCGTGGGGTTGGGCTTACAGGGAGGCGGACGGCCCCCGGCTTTGGCTAGTGAGCTGCCCACGCCACGAAACCGGCGGATTCCCACGTGGCGCCAGCCTTTCGGCGGGCTCAAGGCCCTGAGCCTGTCGAATGGGCAAGCCGGCCGCCCACCCGGAAGCCACCGCTCACTCCAGCCCGCGCTCGGCCACCTCGTCCTCGTCCCAGCCGAGGTAGTGGCCGAGTTCATGCAGGTAGGTCAGGCGCACCTCGTCGCGGTAGATCTCCTCGTCGCTCTCGGCGTAGTCCCAGATATTTTCCAGGAAGAGCAGGATCTGCGGCGGCAGCGGGGTTTCGTCGGAGCGCAGTTCGGCGCCGTGCTCGTGGCCCACGAACAGGCCCAGGATGTCCGGCTCCCAGCCTTCGGCGACGATGGCTTCGTTGGGGTGAGGTTCGTAGCACACCGGCACCTGCTCCGCCGCGGTGCGCACAGCGGGCGGCAGCCGCTTCTGGGCGGACGCGACGACCTGGCGGGCGAGGGTGGTGAGGCGGGAAAACTCCATGGCGACAAATTCAGTAAACCACAGATGGACACGGATGCACGCAAGTCGTCGAAAGAAAATCCGGTCCTCGCGAAACTTTCCTCCGACCGTCGCGTCTCTTCCCCCGTAACCCAAAACAACTCTCCTCATCCTTATTCCTCCCATGAAAAATTCCCGTTCCCTCCTCTTCGCGCTCAGCGCCGTTCTGATTTCCCTTACGCCCGCCGTGCGGGCCGCCGATGAAGCCCGTCCCGACGGCCCGCCTCCCGGTGAACGCCGCGAGCGCATGGGTGACCGCATGGCCGAGGCCCTCGGCCTGAACGAAGACCAGAAGGCGAAGATGAAGGCGATCAGCGAGCAGGAGCGCGCCGAGATGCAGGCCCTCCGCGCCGACACCGCGCTCGCCAAGGAAGACCGCAAGGCCAAGGCCCAGGCGGTCCACGAGAAATACAAGGCGCAGCGCGACGCGCTCCTCACGCCCGAGCAGAAGGTCAAAGCCGACAAGTTCCGCGAGAAAGGCCGCGAGCGCATGGAGAAGGGCGGCTTTGGTGAAGGCGCCGAGCGCCGCAAGGAACGTCGCGAGCAGTCCGGCAACTGATCCACTTTACTTAGCCACGGGTTCGACACGTGGTGTGTGCAATCGCCGCAACCCAGGGGTGGGTTGCGGCGTTTTTCATTTTGGTGGGCAGCACGCTGGCGCGCGCCGGTCTTTAGTCTTCCCAGCGCGCCGTCCGCCGGCACGCTCGCCGCATGCAGAAGCGTCACATCGCAGTCGTCGGCGGCGGGGCCGCGGGTTTCTTCGCCGCCATCACGGCGGCGGAGGCTTCGCCGGACTGCACGGTCACGATCTACGAGGCCACGGCGCACCTGCTGGCCAAGGTCAAGGTGTCCGGCGGCGGACGCTGCAACGTCACCCACGCCTGCTTCGAGCCCCGCGAACTGGTGAAACGCTACCCGCGCGGCGGACGCGAACTGCTCGGTGCTTTCTCGCGCTGGCAGCCGCGCGACACGGTCGAGTGGTTTCAGGCGCGCGGCGTCGCGCTCAAGACCGAGGAGGACGGCCGCATGTTTCCGGTGACCGACAGTTCGCAGACGATCATCGACTGCCTGATGTCGGCTGCGCGGCAGGCCGGCGTCGTGATTCGCACGAACTGCGGGGTGAAGCAGGTGGATGGCGCGCTCCGCGCGCCGTCAGGGGCAACCGCGCGCGGAGCGCACGGTCCACCTTTTACGCTGCTCCTCACCACCGGCGAAACCGTCGTCGCCGACCGGCTGTTGCTGGCGGCGGGCGGCAACCGGTCCAACGCGGGTTTCACGATTGCGGCGGGTTTCGGCCACACGATCGAGCCGCCGGTGCCGTCGCTGTTCACCTTCAACATCAAAGACCCTCGTCTGGCTGATCTCGCGGGCGTGTCGGTGGAGGAGGCGACGACGGAGGTCGTCGGGCAGAAATTGAAGGAGCGCGGCCCGGTGCTCGTGACGCACTGGGGCCTGAGCGGACCGGGCATTTTGAAACTCTCCGCCTGGGGTGCGCGCACGCTGCACGATTGCGGCTACAGGTTCACGCTGCGCGTGAACTGGGCGCCGAAGTTCAACGCCGAGACGGCGCGCGCGGCGCTCGAAC
>JACCDQ011268994.1_pt1 | contig 12123 bp, 1 predicted proteins | sample 7446031 | NCBI WGS metagenome assembly JACCDQ01 (sample SAMN15323442, study PRJNA562643) | freshwater metagenome | isolation source: river surface water | place: USA:Blue River Watershed | collected 2017-08-17
ATACATTCTTATCCAGCTCTCATTGTCGGTTGAATCAGAAGAAACGGAAACCAATGTAATAAGGCTTCCCAAATCTAACCAGAAATCCTCACTAGACCCTGCGGACAAGACTTCTGTTGTAAAAACAACTTCTGATAAAACGTTTGGTTGCCCCGGAGCTGGAGCCCACTTTACCCCTGAGGGAGCAGTGGGGTCGGCCGTTAACACGTCACCCTCATCACCCACCGGTAGAACTACAGGAGTTTCTGCATCTTGGGCAACAAGAATATCGCCTTTAGCCTCAAATATTTCCGGGGAGATGAACGGATCCGGGTCAACCCATTTAACACCCAAAGTCTCTAAAGGATCTGCCTTTAGTAGCTGCCCTTCTTCTCCGACACCCAAAACATCAGGTGTACCTGCAGATAGGCCAACAATAATATCTCCCTTCTCTGTAATAATGGATTCCGGAATACCCCCAGTAGATGGAGCCGTCTCCCACTTAACACCTAGAGGGGAAGCGGAATCAGCTACCAGCACCTCTCCATCATCCCCCACACTTAAAACACTAGGAGTATCTGCGGAGAGGCCAACAATAATATCTCCTTTCTCTGTAATGACGGATTCCTGGATACTACCAGTGGATGAACGATCCCCTTCTCTAAAAGTCCCAGATTGATCCAAACTGGTATAATAGATCAGACCACCCTCTAACTCAAGAGCTTCATTTTTCTGGATAGGTTCTCCCCCATCGTAGAATAAAGTAGTGCCAGCCCCAACATACCCCATATAATGGGAAACTGCAGTTATTTTGCTTGCTCTAAATAATGAAACCTCATCCCCAGGGTTGGGGGTATAGGGAAGAGCTTCCTCAATCTCAACGAAGCAAGCATTACCGACTATTTCTGAGGAGTTGATTACTGTGTAGTAAATTGGAGAAGTTACAGCCTCAACAAATGCAGGACTGACTGGAGAGCCTCCTGATAAGGTTACGACAATAACGTCGGTTGAGGTATAACCTTGTCCCGGATCTGTAATCTTTACTCCTACAAGTTGCCCACCTCTCATGATCGCCATAGCCTGTGCGGCAGATGGGTTGGGGCCTGTCCCGACGCTAATCGATATGGTAGGCACCCCTGTATAACCTGTACCAGAACTCAAGATGATGAAATCTGTAACCTTGTATAACAGTTCCCCCACCGATAGAACTTGACCTTGATAGGGCTTAACATCCTCAGTAAGATTTTCTACCTCAAGAATCTTGCCATCCCCGTCCACACTAACAAACTCCCCACTTTGCTCTAATGGGCTAGTACCACTCGATACCAAAGCGAAGTCCCCGTAAATGGACTTAGAATCAGTCACCAGAGCAGTTCCACCGGAAAGGGCGTAAACAGAGATGTCAGCAAAATGAGTTTCGCAGCTGGATACATTGAGAAAACCTCTGTTTTCAACTCTGAATCCTACACTTCCTTCTCCATCGTTCTTAAATCTGGTGGCATTTATTGCTTTAGCACCAGCAGATAAGCTACCATTGACAAGAACTCCCACACTCCCTTCAACTTTGCTTACGCAATCTTTAACCTCAGGAATGTCGGAAATAACTCCCGCACCTCCAGGTGGAAAGGCAACCATGGCCTTACTGGTTACAGGGTCGCCCTCAAAGGAGAAACAAGAAACTGAGCAGCCATCTTTAATATGGAAAAGGTCATTATCGTTTTCCAAAACGATGCGGGTTACCTGCTGACCGGAACCGACAATAGAAATTCCACTTTCCGGAAATTCCAGGGGGTTATCCTCTAAATAAGTCCCCGGAGATACGTGAATAAGAGTCCCTTCTGATGAGACCTCAAGGGCAGCTTTTATAGTTTTTTTCGGTAAATCCTGAGAAAGACCTGAGTTGTCGTCGCTACCGTTAGGGTCTACCCACAAGGTCTTATTAAAGGATGACCCAATGGATCGCCACTCAGAACCATCCCATACCTTGAAGACAGGGTATTCATCTAAAGAAGTGTCTAACCAAGTCTCTCCAACGGAATTACCAACGTATCCTGTGGGAGAACTGTTGGGAGCAGTGGCGCCAACATGGCAAGGACCTATTTTGATAAGTTCAGATTGGGTGGAATCAGCAAAATAAAGACCGGGGTCACTAATGTTAATGTTAACCGCAGGTTGACCTAACAGCAAATCATCGGGGGTGGGCCTCTTTGATGAACTTACAGATCTGAGAACCTGGATGGGTGTATTTACTTCTGAACTACTTAATGACATCTCTTTGTCTATAGGTGTGTTTGTTACCCCCTGGTTTCAGAGGATTATTATCCCACAGTAAGCCTTTCAAATGTTGAGGGGAGTTTGCAATCCTCCCCTAAATTATGAAAAAATAACTACTGCTTAAGTTAAAGTAAGCCTACACTTAATATACCCAAATTCAAAGGATAACATTAGATGCCGGGATTTGGGAGGCAAATTGATTATTTATACCGAGACCGTAACTCCTTAAGCCTAGGTTTAGTCTGGCGAAACCGCTGCTATCGGTTTCGATTACAGGGTTGTAACCTGTCGGGAAACCTGCACCTACCAGTTTGGGGGATAGGCCTAAGCAGCTGACGATGTAATCCTCAATAGTTGTGGAGCCGGTAATATCAATCGGATCGCCTTCCGGACTTGCAGATACTCTGAAGGTATCTTTTGTTAGCCCACTTGATATAATGTAATATGAAATGGAGCTACTTATCCCATTGGCAGCGGCGCCTAATGTATTAGTAAATACTACTCGGTTGCCTGCTAAGAATGGGTGATCCGTGCAAGTGATAAGATCCTCAGTAGGATCTATAGACACATCGAAAGAGGTGTATAATGTTACAATGGTTCTATCAGTCAAATCACCAGTGATATCTACTGCTGAACCGCCTTCTGTGCGAGACACTTTGAATGTATTTTGGGTTTTTTCAACGATGTAATAAGTTACACTGCCACTTAAACCAGCAGGAAGCGTACTTACAGGGGGGTCAGAGCCATCAGAGTCAATAGCTAAGAACCTAACCGTGTTACCGTTAGAGAAGGGGTGATTATCTAAAGTTAGGGTATTATCTACAATGCTTACCGCCGTTATTTCATAGGAAGCAAAGGCCACTTCAATTGACAATATATTTACACCCTGTAAAGCACCGGCACCTTGGAATATGGACCTGCCGTTCAGATAGTCCTTTGATGCGGGAGAGAAGGTGAATCCTGTCTCAGGATCTAAAACACCTTCACTACCGCCCAATACACCACGGGTTTTGGTTAAATTATATCCATTTTCTCCAAACTTACCAACAAATCCTTGACCCCTCCTTCCAAGGGTTTGAGAAGCGGTCTCTAAACCGGCACCTCTCCAAGCTATATCTACCCTTAGACTGCTTGGGGCGTGCATGAATTGGTCGAAGAAAGGTCCGTTTTCCTCAGAGGTTTCATTAGTGGCAATGTTACCAGAAGAGTCTAACAATTGAATGTGGTTGGGCAGCAACTTAAGTGGAGTTGTACCAGTACCGTTACCATAATACGAAGAATCAAAAGGTCCAGCATCAGGATTTGTGTTTACCACCCTAAACGTGGAACCCAAACTTATGCTTAATGGGGAATATAGATTTGGTATAGGACCTAGGAAGGTATGATATGTTTGCTTCCAAGTCCAGGGTGGAACTGCCAGAGTTTTTCCATAATGGATGGAATCACTTAGGTATACAGGTGAAGTTATTGCAATATTGGGTGGAACTAGAGGACCGCTGATTCCAGCACTTGTTATGGTGGTAACGCCCCTAAAATAAATATTGTGTATGTTTATGATTGAGAGACCATTTGTAGTGACTAGAGCGTTTCGGGAAACCCCGAATGTCCCTTTTCTGCAAGGTAAGCCGGGGCCAAAAACACAATCCCTTAATCTTACAGCGTCCCTTTCCGATCCCAAGAACTGCATTATCGACGTTAAACCAGCGTACGGAATGAACTCTAAGCAATTATTTCTTTCTACGAAGCGCATATATCTAAGCAAGTTGTCTACGTTGTCGGACTCATCATCAGACCACGCATCATTAGTTGCCACTGTACCTGGGGCACCGAGTAAGAAGGATGAACGAGTTAGCCCACTACTTAAAATAGCAGGGTTTGTGATTGGGTTTGAGGATAACGCTTTGATTATATCAGCCAAACCCAGGAAATGGAATCCGCCTAAGAAGTCCACACCTCGGTTGAAGACCATAGGGCGAGGAGCACACATAACATGGAGTTGTCCGCCACTACTATCAGAATCTCTTAATTCCAACCTGTACGCCCAGAAGTTAACGGTGGCCTCATTGTTATTGACAGAGAAGTCATATAGACCATAACCCGTTCCATCAAAATAATTGTTAACAACTGTTGTAGTACCGGAGTTATTACTTGGCCAAAGTAAAGCACTCAAGTCCCTTTTGTAAGCTCTAAATTGGACGTTGCAATTCCAAGTGGATGTAGGGTTGTAAAGTCCTGCTCCTATGTTAATAATAGCTGTTCTTTCACTACCACTTAAAACCTCATTTACATAAGAAGCTGCCATACCCAAAGTAGTGACCGCATTCGCTTTAGTGATTGGTGGGTTTTCCAGCATTTGCTCCAAAGTTCTGGCAGTTCCACTAAAGGAGCTGACCCAGATTTCAAGGGAGCCCGTAGCCGCACTGACAAGTTTGTTAGCTGATTTCCAGGCATTTAGTCCGTTGAGGGTTACAACGCCGCCATTACTAAGGGAGTTATTGATATCCTCATCGTCACTAGCAATTAGAGGGTTATTGGTATTTTTCAGGTCCGTGATATTTGCTAGTTTATTTACTATCCCTTGTTCGATTGTTGTAGCTTGAGCAGTGGTTGGGAATTCTACGTTTCCTTCCAGAATAGTTTCACTCGTAACTCTAAGGTTTTGAACAGTAAGGTTATCAAAACTTTGAGGGGTGTCTATGCCTGTAACGCCACCTAAATCCTCAATGTCAGTGGTTTGCCCGGTGGCTAGATCGGTTAAGCCCGCAGGTGTAACCAAAAACCCTTCCTGGTTGTAACCAGAAGCATAAACCCTTCCGCCAAATGAGTTGGTAAAGTAGTAAGAAAACTGGTTCTGTATGGAAAGATCCCCTTGATAAGCAGGTAGAGCTTTAGTATAGTTCAGAAATCCGGCCCATTCCCACGCATGGGAAAAAAGCCTTATTACGGAAGGCCTACGGAATTCAAGAGGCCAATTAGCTAGAGCATCAGCTGCACCATCCGGGGTGTATCCCAACATATCCGAGGATGATGCTGGATCCCTCTCTCTGTCGTCAGGATTTCTAGGAGCTAGGATGTTATCTGCTTCGGTTAAGGTGAAACCAATTCCAACCAGGAATTGACGAGCACCGGCATAATCAGTGCCACTAATTAGTTGGGATTTTATTTTAGGAACCGCCTTCCAACAATAAAAAGAGTCAGATGGGTCAAATACAAAACCACAAGTTGTAGTTCCTACAAAACCGTCCGTATCATTGTCAAATATGATTTGGGGTGCTATATTATTGAGGTTATCATAGGCGTTATAGGAACTGGGCATGTGAACATAAGATTCCACCCAATATTCCGAGTTAAAGGTAGAACTGTCGGTCTTGACGACACATGTATAGTGCTTCTGATCCTTCCTTACCGTATCTCCAGGTCTATATTGACGACTTGGCACCCAATTACTATCGAAATTTGTCCTACCAATGACTATTTCCGATCTTTTGATAACCGGATCTCCGTTTGGGGGCAAATTCCCACTTTTATAGACCGCTGTCATCAAGCTATTAGGCAGGCTTCCGCTTATACCGCCTCCACTACCTCCCACAGTGGTTTGGACGATATAATCTCTCTGAGGTACTCTAGCCTTTGGATCTGTATTCGTCAATTGAAATACATACCTTCTCTGCTCCAGAGTTCTGGTATCAAGTAGTCTGCGAATGTATACCTTTGCCCCTGCTAAACCTGGCAGGGCATCCCCATCAACGACTTGACCAGGAGTTTGATTGTCCTGGTTAGACATCGGGGTTTGAATATTGATTATACTAGGGAAATCTGGGTTCCATGCAGAAGCAGTTAGCTCAGCCCTCCAATCATTACCTTCCGGATTCTCAATCCACAGATAACTATCGAATGTGAAGGAATACCCTTTGTTGGCTAAAATTTCCGGAACTCCAGGATAGATGAGGGATTCTATCAAAGGGAACGTGAGTTCGATGGCAAGAGTATTATTGGGTATTGGGGGTATTGATTCCTTTACAGTTCCTATGAGAATATCAGTAACTGATCTGTTTACATTGTTGAGGTTGGAAGGTACTACAATAGCGCCTAGATTCCAATTCTTATCTTGAGGGAAAGCCTTACTCTGATAACCATCAGCTATTGCGGCACAACCACCAAAAGAAGAGTTCGAGTTTGTTATAGAAATTTCTCCACCATTTTTGACCCAGTGATGAATACCCTGACCAATGGCAAATACGGAAACTTCTTGTATAAAGGCCCCATTAACAGCCCTTACATGGAAACTTACTCTATCCGGATTCATTCTTACGTCATCCGGGTCTTTCTCAATGTAGTCATCATATTGAGAATCCAGAAGATCTACCCACGAATCAGCGCCAGAATCATAAACTTGCCAGCAGAACATATCCTTCTGAAGGCTGGTTCCGGTAAACTGTGCTACCACCATAGACTTGAAGCCTGTAACCCCGGTTCCGTCAGCATTGATGCCACATAGGCCGTAGTTAGATCTTACAGAACAGTTGAAAATATATGGTGAGGAGCCAATTACACCGTCAGTGCTCTCAGTAGGGGTGCCAACGGGTTTAGGGGCAACAATTTCTGTTTCACCTGGGTTTACAATCTCGTTTTCATAACTTTGAGCAAACAGTTTTTTGGTTTTAGCGTAGTATGTATCAAGATCTGCTTGCGTCACAAAAGAGAAGCAATCCAACAGGTGATGACTATCTTCTAGACCTTCTTGATCTTTGAAAGTAAAGTTGAAGAAGAAAGCTCCACCGGTTATGCGGAAAATTGACCCTCGGTTAGCTTCGATACTTCCAGTCTTATCGGGGACGTAGGTAGGACGAATTACGGTTTTCCTTAAGTCCTCGCCTATAATCGATACACCCCTGGGCAGTATGATTCCTGCATAACCTTGTGCGTTCAGCTTTCTTAAATCTGAAAGTTCCGGTTCAAATCCGCTAGCCCATGCCGTGATATTAGCCTCAGCCACACCAAAATCATTGTCAATAAGGTGTAGACCCGTGGAACACTTGATTAAGAATCTATCGTAGGACAATGAATCTTGCCCGACACCATTCTGAATCCTTGCTACTTCCAGAGCAGCTCTGAGAATAGTTTTAAACGGTTTTTGAGGGGTGTATCCTGCTGTAACCATCTGGTTACTAATTCCCCTCGTCTGATCGTACCAGCCGGTAATATAAGTGTCTTCCCCAATCTCCGGGTTTACATAAAAAGTAAAGGAACCACTAAGAAGCTCAGCTATAATGGCCGGGGAATTAAAAGATACAGAAGGTTGCCACTGGTTGCCTACGCATACATATAGTTGAGAGTTATTTGTGTTCCAATACAAACTGCCATTAACAGCCTCATTAACCCCGGAACCAATGGCTGGCCCAGTAGCTGCCAAAGGCATACTCTGCTTAACTAAGTTGTTAGATTGCCCTAAACCGAAACCAAATGTTTTTATGGGTAACCAAGTCAAAGCACTATTTTGGTACGCAAGCTGCGTGTTATTGCCAGGTTGGTTGCTAGGCCACACATAACCATTATAAGCCTCTTCATTATTGGTAAGAACAACTCCACCAGCGTTCTCTGGGTTAAAGGAGATAGTTCCATTGTCGGCAATAGTTACCCCCAAACCTGCCTTAACCCCTTGTACCTGCCCAGGGAGAACAGGTCCCTGGGTATTGTCACCAGCAATCAACTGTGCTCTTGTTAATGCCATCTCATGGAAAGATTATATGTGATAAGATTATACCCTTTAAGAAATTCCGAGGTCTTCACTTATTTTCAATACCAATTCAGGCCCCCATCTTAGAAAATCTGTAGAATTCCTCCCATTTGCTTGACAAGCAATAATTTCTGAGTTTCCAATCAACCTTAGGTTAGTAATCGTTTCTGGTAAGGGTGCTTCAGACCCACCTTGGAAAATTATTCTCCCTCCTACTACCGTATAGGCGTCATTAGGTATCTGAATAGAACCGCCCAAACTAACTATGAGATTGTCTTGGGTTACTACAGATGGGTTAACAGGTTTACCTCCATACGTCAAGTTAAATACGGAGGTGGAGCCATTAAAGAGATTTGAAATAGGATCTAAAGAGTATACGGTTACCGGGTAGGTGGATCTTGCGGCCCAAAATGAACCGGTGCAGAAACATCTGATATCCACTCTTATTCCTTCTGGCACAGGTTCCGTAAAAGTGATAGTCATCTCTTCCTCACCTGTTCTATCCATGGTATATGACCATGGGTAAGGGGTTGGGGTTAGTTGAGAATCTGCTGGAATCTGCGGAATCTGTTCAATTCCACCCAGGATGACGAAGGTATTGTTTTGATTTATAGACAAGGATGCCATACTCTTGCCATATCTGGCATATGGCTTTAGCTTAAATGACTGCCTAGTTCCATTTATTTCTTCTTGCAATTCAAATGGGACAACCGTTAGTGTTCTTTCCTGGTCGTCCGAAGTCACTATCCTTATGTCGGCCATCATCCCGTTTTGAACAGGTGTGTTAAAAACAATGCGATTGTCTCCAGAGGAAATAACGTAGTCCGTAAACGGCTGTTGAATAATAGCTCCCAAGGACACTATGACAGAGTCCGTCAGTAGTTGAGACGTTGGTACGGGCCTACCGTTTTTAGTAAGCTCAAAAGTGGTCCTAACTCCATCAAATTGCTCTGAAATATCGTCTACAGAATAGACAATGACTTGAGATGGGAAGTCTACCAGGTATGGGTCAATCTGTTCATAGGCAGAGTTAGTATATTCTGCAGGGGAGGAGAAAGTATAGTAATTAGCCGTTAGAGCTTGCCTTTGTGGACCAAACTGAATAATTTCTCCCCTATCGTTAATCCCTGTCACAGTCAGTCTTCCACTCCATGACGTTGTAGCCTGGAAATCAGCGGCTAATTTCTTAGATACCTCAGTAGTTTGATATTTGAGTAACCCTCTTGAGTAATTATAGTAACCCGTATAAGCCCAGGTATGTGTATTTGCTATGACTATTGATGGTTGGTTAAATTCTATTGGCCATTTATCCGTAGAATTTGCATAACCTTCTTCAGGGATGATGGAACTTAGGGATGAAATCGGCAGTAGTCTTTCCCCCCAAGACCTGGGGTGTAGAAGTGAATATAGATTATCACCGGAATAACCCATTAACCTAAAAAACCTTATAACAGCACTTTTGGTTAAGGTCCAATCCGGGTCATACAAATTACCCTCTGTATAGTAACTGGGCATACAAACTCTGACGACTGATCCAGCCGGGAATAAATAGCCGTCCGAGGGTAGAACCGACAAATAACTACTGTTTGTTGGGTTAAGTCTGATGGCTGTTACGTCCGTGCCACTAAGGGAAATAACCCTCAAATACTCTACATAATTAGAGAATCCTGGGTCAGGGTTAACTACCTGAATCACTGTTATCCCCTGTCGTGGGTTAGTGATAACTGAAGACGAAAGAACAGAGAATCTTACTATGGCTGGGGCATATCTACGGGCACTTTCAGTAGCAGTCTTAAATATAGCGGGCTGCTCTTCTTGGATAATTACGAACTCGTTTGTTGTAAAAGTTTCAGGAATACCTGGGTTAGGAACATCCTTTAGACACAAACCGAGATCAGGTGATCCATCATCATCGTCATAACAGTCTGTTGTGGCATACGTTGTATATGGGGATGTTGCCCCTCTCATATAGGTGCTATCTGCCAGATAATCAGAGATGTTGGGATCCGCACCATAGTCCCCCTGATAGGTTTCATCCACCAGTTCCTGTCTCTCTGCAACGCAAGAGTCTACAAACGGGGAGTAAACCTGGGATGGAGCGAACGAGAAAGGGCCGTTTTCAGAGGTAAAAGAAGATTCTTCACCATAATAGGCGGAATCCCACAAATTATTTTCAGCAGAATACCAGTTTCTATACTTATGGGTGGTGTAATACCCAGCAGGATTCTTAAAAGTTTGCCCTTGTAACCAAGGTCTATTATAGTCCGATACTGTAACGGCGCAATAATAAGTCAGATCCTGATTTATATCCCCAATTACATAGTTAAATTGCGGAGAGGAGCCTAGGGAACCTGTTTGAACAGCATCTACTGTAAACACCCTACCCCAACCTCCTGAAGTTCCTGGGTCGAATTGAACATTGGGTTTAAGGGAGTTAGAACCTCCCTGCGAAGATTGGTTAAGGCGCAGCACAGATCCTACTTGAGGCGCAATAGCTAGACTGGAGGTATTCCTTAAGAAAAAGCTATATGATCTCTCAAACTCTTTCCTGGGATCCTTAAACCTTCTAATGTAAGGTACACTGAACGTAGGTATTAAATCGGTCCCGTTGGGGATAGTGCTATCTTGGGAACGAAGCCTCAATTTAGCAAATTTCGTAGGGTCATCTAGGCCGGTAATAACAGTTGGACCTCCATCCGTAGCGAAAAATCCTCGGTAAACGCAGCCCTGGGATTCAACCCATAAAGCACTACCTGGTTTTAGTGAGTAGGGGAGAATAAAGTTAGGATAAAAATCAGAATTTATCTCAATTATCTGGATGTCCGGGTCAGCGTCATCTACATAGACATTAGTAATGTTGCCACCTAGATAGAGAAATTTTCGATTATTATTATCTTCTGCTTGGAACTTAGTTATTGCCAAAGGTCTCTGAATTCCCTCAAAAACAAAGTTTTTACTGTTGATACCAGCTCCACCTATGGTATTGATTCCCAAGAAACCCTCGGCCTTGAACGATACCGTGCCAAAGTTGGTTGTGCTATTGGTTAAATTGCAGACGCCACCATTGAGAGCCCAGACACCTACAGCAGAACCGATCGTGTAAATAGACTGGAATTGCCCATATGCTCCGTTCTTTACCCTAAATCCAAAGTGTCTAAAGTCATATTCCGGGTTTACTATGCCGAAACTCTTACCACTTTCGGAGTCAGTGAGATTTTGATAATAATACCGGATGTTGTTGAGAGGAGTTTCATTAAGTATATTTAGTTGTAAATCTTTGTCAACCAAAGTAACATTTGCAGGTCTTTCCGATTCAGGGGTAATGAGAAAAGCCGCTTGTGTAAGATTCCACCACTTCTGCTTGGTTTCTCCATTTTCATCAGTCAGAGTGGTATAAATCTCGTATACACCAGGGTCATTCTGTAAAGAGATAGCTGTACAGGCATTAGCGACAACCGACTTAAATCCACTAACTATAGAGCCATCGAAGTCACCCCAGCACGCCCCATACTCAGACCTTAAATTAACCTGATTTACATATATTGAGGAATTTTGAGTCGTGTTGGAGCTTTCATTATCCGGGAAGGGCAGTTCTGCAGGGCCTACGATTACATTATCCCCTGAACTAATCAAAGACACCCCTTCTATAAACTTACCTCCGAAAAACTCAGAGAATGCCTTTTGCACTTTTGTATAGTAATTGGACAAATCTTGGATGCTAACGTTACCAAAAACTCTCAATCTGTGGGCAGACTTAGGTTGAGTAGTTGCACGGGCTAGAGGACCCGTTAATCCGGAAAGTACAGGTAAAGTTGAGTATTGAACGTACGGCTCATTGTCTTGTGTGTCCTGACTCCCTGTGGATAGAAAAAACCTAAAAGTATCATAGGGTATTGCGTAGTAAGTTCCAGACAAGAAAGAACCAGTATTCTGATCCACTTGAGATGCAATAGTGATTTCTACTTTTTGATTGAACTCGAAACCATGGGGTCTCTCAGACTTGAAGAGAGCATTGACGTTAGATTCAACCACATCCACTACATCGCAACCCTGTGATTTATCTAAGGTGGAGAAGTTATTGAAATAGGTATTGCCTGAGCACCTAAAAATGAAGGAAATGGGTTGGTTGATCC
>JACCDQ011166867.1_pt1 | contig 12118 bp, 6 predicted proteins | sample 7446031 | NCBI WGS metagenome assembly JACCDQ01 (sample SAMN15323442, study PRJNA562643) | freshwater metagenome | isolation source: river surface water | place: USA:Blue River Watershed | collected 2017-08-17
GATGGCCTTCGCGAGCTAGCCGAGGGAGCTGACCTCAACGACCCAGAGCAGCTGCGCGCCGCACTAGAGTCTGGTGCGTTGATCGCCAAGCGAACCGAAGAGCAAGAGCGTGCGCTCGCCTCGATCGAAACCCTGCTCGCGTTGATTGAGGGTTGGGTCGAGGTTGTTACCGAAGAGGCCACCAAGTTGCTACCCACAGCAGGTGCGATTTCTGAAGCCGTTAGGCGGCGACGAGCAGCCGGAGGACCCGCCGAACTTACCTTCGGAACCCTGGTCGGTCTCGAACTTCGCCCACGCCGCATTCGCGAAGCAGCGGCTCTTTGGCGCGAGGTCACCAGCGCGGTTGGAGTTCAAAAGCGTGACGACCTTTGGAACCACCCAGATCTTCTACCGACCAGTGAAGAAGTTGACTCCCCCGGTCTGCTGCTCGCGCGAATCAACCTTTTTGGTTCGGGCGATGCCATGGATGAAGCGCTCAAGAAATGGCTCGGCGAATAGACAAAGCCAACCCGTGGGGCTAAGGCGAGTTCAGTGCCTGTGTGCCTGTCAGCCTGTCGTACGGTCAGCCTGTGAATAGTTTCTGCGACAACCTGCTATTTGTCGCAAACTCTTGCGGTGGTCATCAAGATAAATCCGGCACGGGTGCCAGTCTGGCGAAGTCCCACTAGCTTGCAGCTTGGGTTGGGCAACACTTCTATACGGCTCGATAACCTAACCAACCCCCAAGAACAACTGCTGCAGTTGCTCTATCGAGGTGTAGCCGACGCATCGATCGACGACGTGGCGCGCGATGTCGGTGCATCCAAGTCAGAAACAGCCGCACTCGTCGCTCGAGTTGCCCCGGCGCTGATTCAAGTCGAAGAAACTAACCTCAAACGCACGCACGAGCAGAGATCCCCCGACCCATTCATCGCTCAGGCGTTTGCCGAAATAATTCGCGCCAGCTTTTCGACCGATCGCGATGGGGCCCTAGTGCTAGCGAATCGTGCCAGCAAACGCGTTTTCATCAATGAGCTGAACCGAGTTGGGCTGTTGCTGCTGCAAGCCCTGGCCACGGCAGGTATAGGTGAAATCTGCACCGAAGACCGAACTCTTGTGACGAGCTCTGATGTTGGTGCGCTCGGATACTCGCAGGCCGACATCGGGCGCACCAGAGTCGAGGCGGCTGCCGCATTGTTGGCACGGTCTCAACAACCAGCCAAACTGAGCCTGGCTCGAACATCAGATTTTGTGGTGATGATTGCAAACCACCTGGTTTCTAGTGAGGCAACACCTGCGGTCGGTCAAAAGCAGATTCCGCGCCTGATGGTCGAGTTGAGTTTTGACCAATCGCGCATTTCGCCAGTGCTGATAGCGGGTGTGACTTCGTGCCTCGATTGCCGAATCACGAGCGAACTTGAGGCCGACGAAGGTTGGGCGGCGATGATGACGCAATTGAAGTTTCGAACCGAGCGGCTAGATGATTCGCAAACGGCTTTGCTTTGCGCTGGGCTTGCCCTGGAGAGAACCTTGAGTTGGGTCGACTCTGGCGCTATCGGCGACAACCAATCGACGGTGATCGACCATAGAACCGGAAGGTTGAGGCATGAGGTGTGGCAGATTGATCCCGAATGCCATTGCCAGAGCACAGCTGCTTGATGTGACTAAGCGGTGACCAGCTTCAAGAAACGTGATGGTTCACGCTTGCGGCCACCCGGCACGTCAGCGCTCGGGTATGAAAGCGAGAGTTGCTTTCGGGCGCGAGTGGCACCGACATAGAAAAGCCGTCGCTCTTCGGCGATTTCGGCTTCGGTCTTGGCGTAGCCGATCGGAAGATAGCCGTCGGTAAGGCCGGCCAAGTAGACGACATCCCATTCAAGGCCCTTTGCAGAGTGCATGGTAGCCAGGGTGACGGCCGCCTTTACCGGCTCGTGCTGGGAACGCACGCGCTCTTCGAGTTCCTTCGAAAAATCTGCCAGCGTAAGCTCTTCGGCTTGCTCTTCGAGAATTTGCATGAGCGCGTTGAGAGCCTCCCAACGCTCGTAGGCGGCTCCACGTTCTACAGGAGCGGTCGTAGTCCAGCCGAGCGAACGCAAAACCTTCGAAACCGCCTCAAAACTTGGGGCATCGGGCGAGCTGAGCGCCTCGACCCTGAACGCCGCAAGGGCTTGCTGAACATCCTGGCGGCTGAAATAACGCTCGCCGCCGCGCACCTGGTAATCGATGCCAAGTGCCGAAAGCGCATGTTCGATTGGCTCAGCCTGACCGTTCACACGATAGAGCACGGCAATTTCGGCGGGGCTGATGCCCTGCTCGAGTCGGTCTGAAATCGATTTGGCGATAGCCTTCGCCTCATCGGCCAAAGAATCAAACGCGCGGATGATCGGTGCAGTGCCAAGCGCACCCTGCGAGACGAGCGGGCTCATGTCGGTTGCATCGCGCGTGAGCTTGTTAGCGAAAGAAACGATTTCTTGGGTCGATCGATAGTTTCGTGTGAGCGAAACCAGCGTTGCCGAGTCGTAGCGATTAGCGAAATTGTGAAGGTATTCGCTGGTGGCACCGGTGAACGAGTAGATGGTTTGGTTTGGGTCGCCAACCACGCAAAGGTCTTGGTGATCACCTAGCCAGAGGTCGAGCAGTTCGTGCTGCAGCGGCGAAATGTCTTGGTATTCGTCAACCGTGAAAAAGCGGTATTGCTGCTGAACATGCGCTAGCGCGCGGGGTTCGGCACGCAACATTCCGAGGGTCAGAATCAGAACGTCTTCCCAGTCGAGTCGATTCGATGCAATCTTGGTCTCTTCGTAACCGCGCTGCAGTTGAACCAGCACTTCGACACTGAGACCGGCCACCTTGGGTCTACTGGTTGCGAGTTTTTCGTAATCATCGAGCGAAAGCATCGAGAACTTGCGCCATTCGATCTCGGCAGCGATGTCTCGAATGGCTGCGGTGTCGAATTTGAGTTTCAGCGAATCGGCGACCTGAAAAATGAGCTTGGCCTTCGACTCAATAACCGAAGGCGCTGGGATGCCCGCAAACTGTGGCCAGAAATACTGAAGTTGCGCGAGTGCGGCTGCGTGAAATGTCTTTACCGAGACCCCTGTTATGCCGAGCTGACGAAGCCTTGCGCGTAGTTCGCCGGCTGCTCGGTTTGTATAGGTGAGAGCCAGGATTCGGTTGGCTGCAAAATACCCCTTGGCAATTCCGTAGGCGATTCGGTGGGTGACCGTTCGGGTCTTTCCGGTGCCCGCACCAGCCAGAATGCAGGTCGGCCCAACCAGAGAGATTGCGGCTTCGCGCTGTTCGGGGTCGAGCCGCTCGAGAATTTGTTCCGGCAGCAAGTTAGGCTCCGGTCTCGGTTGCAGAGACCAGCTCTGCGCCATACCAGCGTTCGATTATTGCCCTTGCAATCGAGATTCGATTCGGTAGCAGCATTTCGTGCGCCGCTGCGCCAAGTTCCTCTCGGCTAAACCAGCGAAGTTTCTCTATTTCTACGCCATCGGCGACCATGCTCGGTGAAGCGTCACTTACTCGGGCGCTAAACCCAAGCATTAGCGAATAAGGAAAAGGCCAAGCCTGACTGCCCAGGTACTGCGGGTCTTCAACAACAAGACCAGACTCTTCAAACATTTCTCTGATGACAGCAGCACCGAGCGACTCCCCCGGTTCGACAAATCCGGCCAAAATTGACCACCGGTTCTGCTCCCAGACTCCTTGTGAGCCCAGCAAAATGCGGTCTTGCGCATCAACAATTGCAACGATGATTGCTGGGTCGGTTCGCGGGTAGGTTTCTTGATCATCTTTGAAACAGCGGCGCACCCATCCACCTTGTTCAACCACGGTTGGAGTGCCACATCGCGGGCAGTGCTTGTGGGTGTCGTGCCAATTGGCCAAAGCCAGGGCCTGGGTGAACAGACCAGCGTCTCGGTCTGACAGACCGGCACCAGATTTTCTCAAGTTGTGCCACTTCGTCACGTCTGGTTCAACCAGGTCGGCCGCGTTCTTGCTCAGCACGGCGAGCACCACGGGCGTTTGCGCAGGTTCGTTGGTCGAAGCATCCACGCTCTTGCCCAAATAAACGCGCAACTGAGCACTTGGAACGGCCTCGACTTCTAGAAGCCGCAGCTCGGGCTGAACTTTGCCATCTTTTTCAAGCAACAAAACCTGCCCCTCGTACATCGCCAAAACTCGGGTGAGTGGGTTTTGCCAGAGCTCGTCGAAAAGCTCGGGGCGGCTGCGAGAGAGGTAATCGCGGTCAACTGCATGGCGCGCCAGAACGAGATTCAACTCGCCTTCTGGCAAATGTCTCATGGTGACTCACTTCGTTGGGTGCGTGGCGATGCAGGGTGTTTGGTCAAGATACTTCTAACCTGAATGCCATGGGCAAATCTCCCTTGATTTTAGCCGCCCTTGCGAAGGCGGCAGTTCCGAGTCTGACATTCACCTCGGTAAAGAAACTAAGTGCTGGCGGCACCGGATTATTCGATTCTGCGCTACTTACCTCGACAAGCGGTGAACACTTTGTTGCTAGAACCCCGCAATCGCGGGCTGGCGCGCTTGAGCTAGATGTTGAAACGCAAGTGCTGCGCACCCTCGGCTCCTCGGTTCGATCGAAGCTCCCTTTCAAAATCACGAGTCAACTTGGCGAGACCAAAGATTCCCGCGGGGCACGAGTCGTACTTTTTGAGTTCCTCTACGGAAACCCGATTGACCCAGCTCGAGTTTCGGCTTCGAGCCCTCTAGCCGGAAGCATTGGTGCGGCCATCGCAGCAATTCACGCCCTAGACACCGAAGCCATTCGCGGCGCAGGTTTGCCTGAATTCTCGGCAGCCGAGTTGGTCAAGAAACTGGTCAATGAGCTTGACGAGGTTGCGGCAACCGGTGAGATTCCGTCGTCACTACTGAGCCGCTGGGAAAGTGCTCTCGAAGATGTTTCACTGTTCCGCTACCAGCCAACCGTGGTTCACGGCGAACTTAGCGCAGACACCGTGCTTGAACTCGACGGCCAGGTTTCGGCAGTGCTCAACTGGGGTGCTCTGCACCTCGGCGATCCGGCTCAAGATCTAACTTGGCTGGCATCCACGGTTTACGGCGAACTGTTCGACGCCGTGATGCTGTCTTATGCGAAAACCTCTGGATCTTCAGACGCAGGCCTGAAGCAGCGTGCGGCGCTTTACAACGAATTAGCCCACGCTCGCTGGTTGCTACTCTGCCTGAAGAAGCAAGACGAACAGGCAATCGCAGAGGCACGCGCCGAGATTGCATACCTGGCTCAAGACCTTGAAGACGGAATCTTGCCAGCCTTGACTGCCTCGGCTTTTGTTGCAGCGGCAGCCGCTGGTGCTTTTGTGACGGCCGAACAAGCGGATGCTCAAGCCTCAGCCGAGAGTGACGAAAAAGTTGAAGAACTCAACTTCGAGTCGCTTGAAGAAACCGTTGAAGAGCCTTCACAACCTGAGGCCGCTTTAGATTCAGATACGGTGACCGCGCCGATTTCTCAGATTGAAGTTGACGACAAGACTCGCGAAATTGAGTTGCCGGACAAAACCGATAACGAGCTTTTCTAGTTCAATCGTTTTTATTTAAACCGTTTCTAGGTTCTCTAGCACCGAGTTCCAGAGGGCAATCAGTTCTTCAGACGTGAGCACTTCTGGTCTCAGAGTTACGTTCTCTGCCACGTAGTACAGGCAAACCGAGATTTGCTCTTCTGGAATGTTGTGCCTGCGCGAGTAGGCCATGCGATACAGGGCGAGCTGTAGTGCGCGCTCAGCGATTTCTTCTTCGGTATTCGGGCTGACGCCAGTTTTCCAGTCGACAATCTCAACCAACTTGCCGGCCAGTTCACTGTCTGGTTCGGGAACGTCAAACACTGCATCGATTTTGCAAATGAAGGTGTTCTCGGCGATGGTTACTTGAATCTCGGTTTCAACTTCTCGCGCCTGCAGCTTGGCCCAACGCGAGGTTTCAAAGTTCGACTGAAGCGTTTCAAGAACCTCTGGCGAAAGCTCGTCGATGCGTGCCAAAGCATCGTGAGCATCTAGCACCTCGGCGTTCGAAACCAGACCATAGCGCTGTTCGACCCAGAGGTGAAAGAGCGTTCCGGTCATGGTTGCCTCGTATGGCTTTTCGGGCATAGGCCTTCTGAACTGTTCGGCAAGTTTGGCCGGGTCTTTGACGAAATCTTTGAACCTAGACGCTGGGATGCGCACCGGAAGTTTGACGCGCGTGGCACTGACCTCACGCACAGCGACCTCGCGAATCAGTGAGTCGATGTCTGAGTTGATCTGGGCAACCAGTTCATCTGCACTTAACGTTGCAGCACCTTGGTCGATGCTCGATTGCACCTCGGCTGCGGCAGCCTCTACCTTGATGCGGTGGCGTTCGCCCAGCGGATCGCTTGGCCAGACAGCGGTGAGTGCGTGCTGCAACAGCGGGTTGGTTTCGCTATCGTAAGTCGGTAGTTCATAAGGAGTAGTGGCCCGCAGAACCTCGACGCGAGGGTCGCGAGTGGCAACCACTTCGAGCAGGTAGCTCGAAGGGTCTTGCTCAGTTGCGGTCGATTTGAACTTCGAACCAGAAAGCCGAAGCTCAAGTTTGGGGCGGGTGAACGCTACGTAGGCAAGACGACGCTCTTCACGTTCGAGATAAACATTCACATCGCCCGTGAATTCTTCGCGGGCTCGCTTGAAGTCGGCCTCAACGGTCACGTTTTTGAGGCTGTGCTCGGGAAGCGAAAGTCGATCACCGCGAAGAGGGTATGGCAGAACACCTGCGGTCATCCAGCCTTTTGAACTGCGAGGCTTTTTCGGAAAATCGTCTTGAATGAGGTTTGGCACAGCCACGTAATCCCATTCGAGGCCCTTTGCGGCGTGCACGGTGAGCACCTGAACGACACCCTTGCGGCCAGGTGCTGCCGGAACCTCGAGTTTTTCGCGCGTTTGGGCAAAATCTAGCCATTCGATGAAAGCGCCGAGGTAGTTCGGCCCAGCGCTCGCATAGCCGGCGACCAAAGCGAAGAAGGAGTTCAGGTGCGACATCGGGTTGATGCGTCGCGGGTTTGCTGCAACCTCGATGTCGAGTTGTAGTTCTTTAGCTACGAACTTGACGAAGTCAACCAACGCCAAACCTGTTTGTGACCGAAGTTCACGCAACATCAATCCTGCGTCGCGCAAGCGCTTCATGGAATCTGCAGACATTGCATAAATCGACTCGAGTTTGCTGTCAACCAAGACGTCTAGGGCATCAACTATCGAAGCGTCGTAATCAGAACCTAGATTGCCTTCGGCTAGGTCCCAGATGCCTTCAGACTGTTTCTTGGCAAGTGACTTCGCATAGCGGTGAAGTCGGGCGATATCTTTTGCGCCAATTCGCCAACGTGGCCCTGCCAGCAACCGCACCAGCGCCCCACCAGCCGAAGGTGAGTGAACAACCTTGAGAGCGCTCACCAGGTCGATGATTTCTGGCATCTCGAGCAGACCACCCAGACCCACGACATCTACGTCGAGGCCCTGGTTTTCTAGTTCGCTGACAAACAGAGCCATCTGCGCTTTGAGTCTGAAGAGCACGGCTGCAGATGCCTGACCGTTGCTCTCAGTGAGCTTTTCTTTGACCCAACTTGCAACGCCCTTGGCTTCAGAAACGATGTCTTCTTGCCAATCAACCAGAATCTTGCCTTCGGGCGCTTTGTCTCGCGCCTGCAGTTGAACAACTTCGGTGGCAGCAATTCCACGTTCGGCCTGAAATGGCGCAAGCGAAGCCAGAGGCTGCGAAATCACGTTGGCGATGTCGAGCACGACCTTAGGGTTGCGCCATGAAGTCGAGAGCTTGAGTTGAGCGACCGGTTTTGCCTTGTTGGTGCTGAAGGTATCGACGTATTCGTTCAGGTTGGTTGCGCTAGCGCCGCGCCAACCATAGATGGACTGGTTCGGGTCTCCAACCGCAAAAACGGGGTGATCTGCATAGAGCGCACGCAAGAACGAGGTTTGCAGGTAAGAGGTGTCTTGATATTCGTCGAGCAACACGATTTTGTGCAGTTCGCGTTCGGTGTCTCGCAGGCTTTCGATTTCGCGAACGGCTCGTTCAGCCAAAGCCACCTGGTCGCTGTAGTCGACAAAGCCCTGAAGAAGTTTCTCGCGACGATATTGCTCAGCAAGCAGCACTAGAACTTCGGTCTTGAAGGCTCCGGCGAAGAAATCGGCGTGGGTTGCCGCCAGCTTTTCTTTTTTAGTTGGAACTGCTTGGATTTGACGTTTCAAATCTGCGATCACCGCGGCGACGTCTTCGCCGGTCGCGAGGTTGTCGTTCAACTCAGCAGCGAGCTTTAGCACGCCGTCGATCGCGGTCTTTAGGGTCAAGTCGACTTCATCTAGTTGAACGCCAAGTTCATTACCAAAGTTCAGAACAACTTTTTTGGCCAGCTGATAGGCGCTGCTGTCGGTGAGAAGAGCAGCTTCGGGTTCGTATCCGAGCGCTAAGGCATTGTCGCGAAACAGTGTGTTGGCATAAGCGTTGTAGGTCGAAATGGTTGGCAGCGAATAGCCGTTGGCGGTCAACTCGGCCGGCCAGAATTCGGTCTGCTCGAGTCTGGCGATGCCGTTGTTGATTCGTTTGGCGAGCTCTGAGGCAGCCTTGCGGGTAAAGGTGAGACCCAGAATGTCTTGGGGTAGGGCAAGCGAGTTGGCGATCAGCCAGAGAACTCTGATGGACATCAGCTCTGTCTTGCCTGAGCCAGCGCCAGCGATAACCAGCACGGGAGCGTCTAGCGGAGCCTCGACGGCCTTTTGTTGCTCATCGGTTAGTCGCATGCTCGGGTTTTGGGCAAGTTTTGCTGGGTCTTGAATGCTCAAGAAAACGTCGTTCGCGCCGATCGGTCTATTCAAAATAGGTCACCGCCTTCGCGAGGTGCAGTTTGCAATTGCCGTATGAGCGCTCGTCACTGCAGTGCGAGCCGACATTGGCCACGAACACCCTGTTGCCCATTGCCATTTCTTCAACGACCGAGGACACCATGTTTTCGAAGTGTTCGCGTTTTTCGTGGTTCTGACCAAGGGAATCTTGTGGGCGCTCAGACATGCTCTTGTCATTTACGAACACCAACTTTGCACCGCCGAGCACCGATTCTGAGTCGATTCCATCGATGTGGTCGAAGGCGTGGTTCGCGAAGGCCAACTGGTACAGACCGAGTTGAGGGTGCTCTTGGGCCTTGTCTTTGCTGATCTCGGTGCCGGTCTTGAGGTCGACGATCATGATGCTTCCGTCGGCCAATCTTTCGATTCGGTCGACCTTGCCCGAAACCCGAGCCGAACCAATCTTGAAGTTGAACTTGGCCTCACGAGCAAGAACTTCGCCGCCAGATTCGCTGACCTGCTGGATGTATCGAACCAGGTTGCCGATCATGCGCTTGGCACGACGTTTTTCTCTCGCCTCGAGCCAATCGGCTTCGAACTCGAGCACCGACCACTTTTGCTCGAGAAGCTCGAGAAGCTCTGTTTCAGACTTGCCCTCTTCGTGCTCTGCAACCGAGTGAATCAGGGTTCCCAGGCTGGCCTCGAAGCTGCTGTCGGTTGCACCGTGCTCGTTCATGAACCAGTGCAACGGACAAGAAATGAATGACTCGAGTTGAGAAGGTTTGATGTAAACCTCGGAGTCGGTCTCGTCAAGATCGGTGAGTGGCTCTTCGGTAGAGATTGGGAGCAGCCCAAACCAGTTTGCCGGGCTAGCGCCAGGTGTTTGCTCAATCGCCAGACGTGCCAAGCCGAGGGCACAAGCCATGCGCTCGACCGGGTCGTTACTTTCGGTCAGTCGACGACGTAGCGAGCCGACCATTCCGCGCAGCGTGTATTGGGGCTTGATGAAATCTTCGGTGTCTGGAACGACGCCAAACATCGACCGCATGAAAGTTGAAACTTGTGCGTCTTCCGATTCGACCGCCGTAACAATCAAACGTTCACTCGCAGCACCAACAGCTTTGTGCAGCATGCGCAGTTCGTCGGGTAGTTCGTTCTTGGCCACGGCTTCGACCGTTTCGGTGCGACCCGAAGCAAACTGGGCCAGTGCCGTTGCCCCCAGCAGCGACGACCTCGGCTTGAGGTTTGGCCAAACGCCATCTTGCAAACCTGCCACGAAGACGACCTTGAAGCGTTTTGCAATCAGACCGGCCGGAGTTAGCAGAGAAACTCTGCTGTCGTCGCGGTCGTTGAAGGTAAGTGTGTCTTCGGGTAGATCGGTTTGTAGCTGTTGGTTGATGAAAGTGGATGCTTCGGCTTCTGGATAGCGTTCGACGAAACGGTTTGCGGCGCCGAACAGGGCAACGATGGCGTCTAGGTTGCGGCCGAGTTGCGCACCTACGTCGTCGAGAGCAAGAGCTTGATCTGGCCACAGTTTCTGAGGAGCGCTACCCTGCCAGAAGTGCCAAAACAATTGCTCAACGTTGGCTTTGTCGGCAACAAGTTTGCGAGCCTCGGCAAATTTGAGAGCAAAACGGCTAACCACCTTGGCTTCTTGCGTGTTCACGGTCGCCGCTGTGCCCGGTGCGACGAAAAGCTCGAGCATGAGTTCGTCTGTGGTGCGGTCGCCACCGGCCTCGATTTCTGCCCGGCGAAGTGACCTGCGCAACCTGCGCAGCATGAGTGAGTCGATTCCACAGAACGGAGACGCTAGAAGGCGTTTAGCGTCTTCAACGGTCAGGTCTTCTCGGCTCACGGCAAGCTCGGCTAAATCGAGTAGGGCGCGCGAGGCAAACTCGTCACGAAGTGCGCTTCGACTGAGGCGAATCGAAACCGGAACAGATTCGGCTGCCAACGCCGCTTCGAGGTTTTCAAGAATTGCCCTCGATCTGGCTACGATGGCAATCTCAGACCACTCAACCTTTTGGTCTAGATAAAGCTCTCGAAGGCGACGCGCAATCCAGGCGGTTTCGGCCTGTGCGGTATTGAAAACGTGGCGTTCGAGCGATTCGTCAGTTTCGATCAGCTCTCGAGCCGACACATAATCGCGACGCTGCAAACCGCCCTGCTCAGATGGCAACTCTGCGCTCAGGTTGCCTAGAACTCGGGAGATTCCAGCCGTTCTAGGTTTGTGCTCAGAGAGCAGAACGATTTGCTCTGGCTGAGCCCCGACTTCTTGCATGAGCGTGGTCATTGATCGAGCATCGGCGGCTCTGAAACCCAGGGTGGCTGTGTCTGGGTCGCCGAACAAAACCAGGCCGGCACCACGAGAAACTAGAGCGCGAATAAACCGGCGAGCGCCCGGGGTGAGTTCTTGAGCATCGTCAATCAAGACAAGCTTGACCGAGGCAACTTCTTGGGTGAAGCCTTCGCCAGACTCAAGCAACTCTGCAGCCACCGCCAAGAGCGTGGAGGCATCGTGCCGGTTTTCGAATGCTGGCTCACGCAGACGTTCGAGGTATTGGGCGTATAGAGAAGAGACGGCTAGCCACTCTGGCTTATTTGCCGAATGTGCCAGAGTGCTCAGTTCTTCAGGTGTGAGACGGTACTCAAGGCAAACGGTGATTAGGTCGCGTAGTTCGGCTCTAAACCCGCGAAGCGACATGACTTGGGGATTGATTTGCTTCGGCCAATCAAGTGCTAAATCACTGGCCGATTCAAGAATCTGCTTGAGGATGAGATCTTGCTCGGCACCGCTGATTAGCTCTGGCGCCTTGGTGCCACGCGCCAAGGCTTGGTGTCGCAGAACCTGAAAAGCGAAAGACGAAAGGCTTCTGGCCATTGGCCCCGAAGTTGCCCCCTGATAAGCCAAAGCCAATTCATCGCGAAGTAGGTTTGCCGCCTCACGCGAGGCAGCGATAGCCAACACCTCGTGAGTTTCAACACGAGCAGGGTTGTCTTGCGCAACCTTCGCCAGATAAAGGGCCTTGAGCGCTGTTGTCTTGCCACTGCCTGGGCTGCCATAAACCACAGCCTTCGCATCGAGCGGCAACTGCGCAACTTTGGCCTGGGTAGCACTAAGTGAGGCACCAGCGCTGCGGCTGGCTACTTTCACGAAGGCGGTTTCGGGCATGCTCAAAATCTACGCCAGACCACCGACATTTTTGGGCAGGTGATTGTGGTAGAGGCACGAGCGCTGCCTCGGGTATCGTAATCTAGTCACAGGAGGGCTCATGGAAGTCAAAATCGGCATCAGA
>JACCDQ011028196.1_pt1 | contig 12116 bp, 9 predicted proteins | sample 7446031 | NCBI WGS metagenome assembly JACCDQ01 (sample SAMN15323442, study PRJNA562643) | freshwater metagenome | isolation source: river surface water | place: USA:Blue River Watershed | collected 2017-08-17
CCGCACCGTGACCCTGCCTTCCGGCGGCGCCCTCGTGATCGACCACACCGAAGCGCTGGTATCGGTGGACGTGAACTCGGCCCGCGCCATCAAGGGCGGTGACATCGAAGAAACCGCCACCCGCACCAACCTGGAAGCCGCCGACGAAGTGGCGCGCCAGGCGCGCCTGCGCGACTTGGGTGGCCTGATCGTGATCGACTTCATCGACATGGAAGAAAGCCGCAACCGCCGCGAAGTGGAAAACCGCTTGCGCGACGCCTTGCGTCAGGACCGCGCCCGCGTGCAGTTCGGCACCATCAGCAAGCTCGGCCTGATGGAAATGAGCCGCCAGAGACTGCGCCCGGCGCTGTCAGAAGGCGCTTCCATCCCCTGCCCGCGCTGCGGCGGATCGGGCCATATCCGCGACACCGAATCGAGCGCACTGCAAATTTTGCGCATCATCCAGGAAGAGTCGCTGAAAGACAGCACCGCGTCGGTGCTGTGCCAGGTGCCAGTCGAAGTGGCCTCCTTCCTGCTCAACGAAAAGCGCACCGAAATCGCCAAGATCGAGCTCAAGCAACGCATCAACGTGATCATGGTGCCCAACAAGTCGCTGGAAACGCCCAACTACCGGCTGGAACGCCTGAAACACGACGATCCGCGTCTTGACAACATCGAAGCCAGCTACAAGATGGCAGAAGAAGTTGAAGAATCGACCGCCGTCACCCGTCGTTCACAAGAACCCACCAACCGGCAGACCCCGGTGATCAAGGGCGTTTTGCCTGATGTGCCAGCCCCGGTGGCCGCTCCTGAACCCGTCAAGGCTGCTCCCGTCGCGCCTGCGGCCAAGGCCAAGGCAACAAACCCACCGGCGGCTGAAAAAGGCTTTTTCGGTTGGATCAAGACCCTGTTTGGCGTCGGCCCGGCGGCCACGCCCGCCGCCCCTGCGACACCCGCCACGGCGAAAGACGAAACACGCGCACCGCGTGAAGGTCGCTCTGGCCGGGACGGTGCCCGTCGCCAGGACGGTCGCGGCGAAGGCCGTCCGGAGGGACGCGGCCCGCGTGGCGAGGGTCGCAATGAAAGCCGCAATGGGCGTGGTGAAGGTCGCAACGACAACCGTGGTAACCGCTCCGGCCGCCCTGAGCGCACTGGCCCGGGCAAAGAACGCACCGAACCAGTCGCTCTTGATGTAAACAAGGCATCACCAGACGGCCAGGTAACAATCAACCCCACCGAGGCAACAGGTCGTGCCGAGCAACGCCCCGAGCGCAATGCCCGTGGCGCCGAGCGTGGTGATCGTCAGCCACGTTCGGAGCGTGGTGGCCGCAACGAGCGTCGTCCGGAGCGCTCACCACGTCCGGAAGAAGAACTACGTCCTGAAACGGCAGGCTTGAACCTTGCCGCTGAAGGGTCAGACAGCGCCAACACCATGGCAAAACAAGGCAACGCGGACAGCGCGGTGCGTGATGAAAACGGCGCCCCGCGGGAAAAACGCTCGCGTGACCGTTACGGCCGCGACCGCAAATCACGCGGCGAGCGCGCTGAACGCGGCGAAGCACCTGCCCCGTCTGGCGAAGAGAGCGTGGCCACCGAGGCAACCGTAGAACAGGAACCGGCACGCAAATCGTACTTTACCGTGCCCGCAACCAGCAGCCAGCCGGAAGCCATGGTGACCACACCTGTGGCAAATGAAGTCGCAGCGGTGGTCAACGAAGCGCCCGCCGTGCCGGAAGTAGCCGCCGCCGTTGAGGTCGCGCAGGAAGTTCCGCCTGTGGCACCTGCACCTGTCCCCGAGCCGGTGGCAGCGGCAGCCGTTGTAGCCCCGGTCGCGGCACCAGCCGCACCCTCTGCACCGTCCAAAGCGATGCCCGCGGTGCAAGCCTTCGTCTTGCCGCTCGATGAATTGGCCCAAGTTGCCCATTCGTCCGGCTTGCAATGGGTGCAATCCGATGCGACCAAGGTTGCCGTGGTTCAGGCTGCCATTGCAGCAACGCCCAAACCCGTCCACGTGCCGCGTGAACGTCCACCGTTGCCAGTGCTGGACGACCAGCCACTGGTGCTGGTGGAAACCAAACGCGACCTGCGCGAGCAGAAGTTGCCTTTTGAGCTGGCCGAGCAAGTCTGAACTTCTACAAACCAAGACAAAGGGCGCCCTCGGGCGCCCTTTGTCTTGGTTTGTCATTTTCGGGCAGCCGTGCGTAACCGTTCTACGTCGGGAGTCAGTACAAACCGGTGGGATTACAGGTCATTCCTCAAAATAGCACCCCAACGCCAAGAGCTTGCGCATGTAGCCTGCGCTGTCATTGTCGGTTGTCCCGATAGCTGCAAATGTCTCGGTTTCGCGGTTGTATTTTTTCAAGGCTTTTTCGTAAATATCCTGGGCCTGAGCATAAGGAACGCACACCAGTCCATCGTCGTCACCGACGACAAGATCACCCGGCTCGATAACCATGCCATCAAAAGCGACTGGGACGTTGATTTCCCCGGGACCATCTTTGTATGGACCACGATGCGTGATGCCCGCAGCGTAGACGGGGAAATCATGAGCCTTGATCCAGGCACTGTCGCGCACTGCGCCATTGATCACGATGCCAGCAAACTTCTTGGCCACACAATAGGCAATCATGCGCTCACCGATGATGGCGTTTGTCAAGTCAGCGCCAGCATCGACAACAATGACATCACCCTCCCGAGCCAAATTCAAGGCCATGTGAACCATAAGGTTATCACCAGGGCGAGTTTTCACAGTCACCGCGGGGCCTGACATCGCACCACCGGCATGCAACGGACGCAAACGAGGTCCACCGGCTGTGAGGCGGCTCATGCTGTCACTGATATTTGCGACGGGTAACAAGGCGAATTTCGCGGCTAGCTCGCGATCAACATGGCGGTTACGTTTTAAGACTTGAAATCCAGGAGTCATGATTTTCCTTATAAAAAATTAATTGCATTCAACGAAAAAATTGCCGGATGTCTTGACCTGAACGCGGAATATTTATGAGAACACGAACAAGTACTTTTCGATTTGCTGGTGTTGGTGAGCGTCTGCAAATCGAAATCCTGAATTGAGTTTTTGACTTCCAGCAGTCCTGAAGCCTGATCGCGCTGACTTCATTGGGAGGCTGTCCCCAGCATCGCATTTACGGTAACCGGCATTGACACCAGTGATAGACCTTCGCTCGCGCGCCAGCAAGCCGCAAAATGCATATTGCCGTAATCTACCAGCGGTGGTTGGCTCAGGGAACACTTTTCAATTGCTAGGGGGCATCGCGTATGAAAGTTACATCCCCCCGGTGGATTGAGTGGGCTCGGTACATCACCCTGCAAGACAATTCGTTTGCGACTGCCTTCAATATCGGGATCCGGAATTGGAGCGGCGGAAAGAAGCGATTGCGTATATGGGTGCAAGGGCCTGGCGAAAAGCGAATCACAGTCGCCGATCTCCACGATTTTCCCCAGATACATGACGGCAACCCGATCGCTGATGTGCCTGACCACTGCAAGTCCGTGCGCAATAAAAAGACAGGTCAGATTGAGCTTTTCCTGCAATTCCATCAGCAAGTTGATAACCTGAGCTTGAATCGAAACATCAAGCGCAGACACAGGCTCGTCGCACACCAGTAGCTCAGGCTCAACGGCCAGGGCACGCGCGATTCCTATCCGCTGTCGCTGCCCACCTGAGAACTCATGCGGAAACCTTGAAGCGAACGACGGATTCAAGCCGACCAACTCAAGTAGCTCGGCCACCCTTGCACGGATACCCTCTTCAGTATCTCGGAGTTTGTGAACACGAATAGGTTCTGCGATGGTATCGCCGACCGACATTCGCGGATTGAGTGATGCGTAGGGATCCTGGAAGACCATTTGAATCTTCCGGCGCACAGTGCGAAGCTCCTTCTCCGTTGCCTTTATCAGATCAGCCCCTCGGAAGACGACGCTACCTGCAGTGGGCTCATTCAGTCTGACGATTGCCCTTCCGGCAGTTGTCTTGCCACAACCGCTCTCACCGACAAGGCCAAGCGTCTTCCCCTTGGGAATACTGAAAGAAACCCCATCGACCGCCTTGACCCGCCCCACTTCGGTTTGGATGAGGCCGGCATGAACTGGAAAGTGAACCTTTAGGTCTGTAACGGTGAGAAGCGCCTCTTCTCCACTCCAGTCTGAATTTTCCTTGGCAGCAACTACTTCATTTTTCATTTGGATTTCTCATCTCAAGAAGGCCTTTTCATAATGTCGGCAATCATGCTTGCACGGTTTCGTCACAGCTGCTCAAAGACTCATTTCGAGGAGATGCAACTATGGGGGTCTGAAGCGTGATGTCAAAGTGGCATGCGGTCCGGTGACCCTCTCCCACCGGTCGCAGGAGAGGTACTTCGCGGTCGCATCGGCCTGGAACAAAGTAATCGCAGCGAGGCGCAAACGCACACCCCGGAGCAAGATGAGCGACATCGGGTGGCACCCCGCGAATCGGCACGAGCTTGTGCCCTTTCTGCTTATCAAGCCGAGGAATGGACCGAAGCAGGCCAATGGTGTACGGCATCCGCGGATTATTAAAAATTTCGCGGGTGCTACCTTCTTCCACCACCCTCCCGGCATACATTACCAACACGCGATCTGCCATCCCGGCAACCACGCCAAGGTCATGGGTGATCACAATGACAGCCATGCCGAGTTCGTCTTTCAACCTGTTGAGCAATTCAATAATCTGCGCCTGTATCGTCACATCCAACGCAGTGGTAGGCTCGTCGGCGATCAGTAGTTCAGGATCACAGGCAATGGCCATGGCAATCATCACGCGCTGACGCATACCCCCAGAAAAATGATGCGGGTAGTCGTCTAATCTTTTCTTTGCGCCAGGTATCCCAACCAGACCAAGCAGCTCTACAGCGCGCTCACGCGCGGCCAAGGGACTCAAACCCATATGCAACTTGAGCGACTCAGTCAACTGGCGTCCGATCGTCAGCACAGGATTCAAGGAAGTCATCGGCTCCTGGAAGATCATCGCGATCCGATTACCCCGGATGCTGCGCATTTCAGCATCCGAGCACCTGAGCAGATCCTTGCCGTCGAATTCAATTTTCTCGGCCTGCACATTTCCGGCGGGCTTCGACACCAAGCGCATCAGCGACAGAGACGTGACACTCTTGCCTGATCCACTTTCGCCAACAATTCCAAGACGTTCGCCGCGGTTGACATAAAAATTCACGTCGCTGACTGCGCGGACAAGGCCCGCCTCCGTCTGGAACGTCGTATTGAGTCCGCGCACATCCAGCAGTTTTGTGGGTTCAATCATTTCATAGCCGTTTCATATTTATGGAGATCGTTGCATTTGCGGATTACACCGCCTGTCACCTGGAACGCAGACGAGGGTCAAGCTGATCCCGCAGCGCGTCACCAAGAAAACTGAAGCCCAACACAACAAAAGTAATGGCCAGTCCAGGGAAAACTGCCAACCATGGCGCCTCGGTCATAAACCGCTGCGCAGAACCGCTGAGCATTCCACCCCACGAAGGTGCGGGCGGTGGCGTTCCCAGCCCCAAGAAACTCAGACCGGCTTCCGCGAGAATGGCATGGCCCAGCGCTGAGGTGGCAATGATGATGTACGGAGCCACGCAATTAGGCATGATGTGCCGGAAGATGATTCGCCAATTGGAATACCCCAGATTGCGTGCCGCATCGACAAACATCGACTCCCGCAAGGAAACGGCGCTGGAGCGAATGACACGCGAGGCGCCCGGAATGATCGTCAGCGATAACGCAATAACGACGTTATGGATGCTGGCGCCCAATGCCGAAACCATGGCAAGGGCAAGAATCAAACCGGGAAATGCCATCAGCACGTCCATGAAGCGCTGGATAACATGGTCAACTTTTCCACCGAAATAGCCGCAGATCAGACCTATCACCGCGCCTGTCGTTGTTCCGAGGCCAACCGACATTAAGCCGACGAGTAATGAGACACGCGAACCCCAGATAATGCGGCTCATGACATCTCTGCCGTATTCATCCGTCCCCATCCAGTTCAGCGCACTTGGCGCTTTGAGAATCGCTCCGGGATTGATCTTGTACGGGTCATATGGGGCTAGCCATGGCGCAAGCACCGAAACAATAACCAAGGTGAGAATGATCAGCGCGGCAATCGCACCGAGGGGTCGTTTGCGGATGAGCTTTACGGTCTTCTTCCACATGGATTGAGCAGGCTTCTTTGGATTTGCATCCAGAGGAAGTGGCACCGCGTCAGAAAATGAATTCATGGTTGTCCTTGATTGGCTATTTGTGTGAAATCCGGGGGTCCAGTACCCCGTAAAGGATGTCGACTACAAGATTCATTACGACATAAACGATGGCCATAATGACCACGATGGCCTGCACAACCGGGTAGTCCCGGTGGAAGATCGCATCGACCAAGTAACGACCGATTCCGGGCAAAGTAAAGATCACTTCCATGATGACAGTGCCATTCAGAAGACCTGCAAGCTCCAGCGCCAGCAAGGTGAGCACGGGTAACATCGCATTGCGTAACGCATGCACCATGAGGACCGACCGAGGTGCGAGCCCCTTTGCCCATGCGGTTCGTATGTAATCCTCCCGCATCACCTCGAGCATCGTGGAACGTGTCATTCTGGCTACGATCGCCGCGTTGTGAATGCCGATAACCATGGCAGGCCAAATCATCTGCTGAAGATTGGCGAAAGGATCGTCTGAAAAGCTGACATATCCCAAAGGCGGCGCCCAATTAAAGGCCACGGTCAGGAACAAGATGAGCAGGGTCGCCATCCAAAAACCAGGCATGGACATGCCAGCAATGGTGACCGAACGCACGAGGTAGTCGGCCCAAGAGTCCTGATTCAGCGCAGAAAAGACCCCAACCGGAATAGCAATACCGGCGCCAATAAGCATGGCTAGCATGGCAAGCTCGAATGTAAGCCCAACGCGCTCACCGAGCTCGGTAAATACCGGTCGCCCGCTCCACATCGAATTACCAGCATCCAGCTGCAACAAGCCCCAAACCCAATTCAAGTATTGCTGATGAAGCGGAACATCAAGACCTAACTTTTGCCGCAGCGCCGCAATTACCTCGGGCGCAACTTGCGTTCCCTTGTCCGCATCCCCCATGAGCAACATCTCGGCCACGTCGCCCGGGAGCATCCGCATAATAAAAAAAACCAAAAGAGAGATCCCAATAAGAACAGGAATCAACCCAATGATCCGTCTAAATACATACGCCTTCACGAGGGACTCCGATTGTCAAAGATGGACATGTCAATATAACTTTCATGAATTGAATGATAAATCCGGCAAGAAGTACATGACTTTGGGCTAACCCAGATCCCACGGACTTCTGCAGTTGAATGGCAGACGCAAACTTACGCATACCAGCCTAGCCTGCTACACTCATAACCAAATTGTAAACAATCCTGTTAACCAAAACAAGGTACAGTTTAGCTTTTTACTGAGGGTAAACCCGACCCCGCCGCACTTTGAGTGCGGTGGGCAACATGAGCTGGCGCACAATTAAAGCAATCTGATAGAGGCTCACGGCAGCGGTATTTTTGGCATCAGATCGGCTGAGTCAATCCCATAGCTTGATGAGCTCAATTCTCCACTGAGAACATGAGAAGAATTCAAATAGTAAACATTTTTGTTTGCAATTTTTCCTCAGATGGGCGATACTGAATCGACTTGTAATTCAGTTACAAATATTCAATAGAATGTTGTTCTTTAACCAGAGAACCCATGTCACAGAACATGACCAGATTAAAAAAAAATTTAGCCATTACTCCTGAAAACATTGACGAATACAGTCTGTTGCGAGACATGATCCTGCGCGAAGAATTGCTGCCCATGCAGCGTTTAGTAGAACAGGATTTCGCAATTCGCTTTGACACCAGTCGCGCCAACATCCGCAAGGCCTTTTCCCGCTTGGAACAAGATGGCCTTATAGTCCTGGAGCCATATCGTGGCGCACATGTCAGACGAATTACAGCAGCCGATGCTTTTGAGATGTATGAAATACGTGGCGCCTTGGAAATGATGCTCATGCAGCACGTCTGTAAACGCACGACTGAATCGGACAAAAATGTCCTGAAACTACATTTGCAGAAAATGCGAGAAGTGCTCCGTACAAAAGACTACACGGCTTTAGCTAGCGCCTCCAGGAAATTGCGTGAGGAAATCTGGCGCATTTCAGGACATGTTGCAGCAACAAAGATATTGTCTGGTCTGAATACCCAACTGGTTCGCATCTGGTTCCGAACACGATCCATACCTGGCAGGTCAGAAGCTATTGTTGAGGAACTTTCCGCAGTCGTCGATGCCATATGCGAAGCCTCTGCCACTAAAGCGACCAAGGCCATGAAGCGCTACCATGATGCCGCGATTGCAAATCTGAAGCGTGCACTATCAATGACGGGGTCGATCTGAAACCTTGACCTAACAACTGTTTAACACTCAGACAAAGTCAACCAGTGCGTCGCTACGTCAATCATACGATTGACATAGCCCCATTCATTGTCAAACCAGACCATCAGATTGATGAAGCGATCCCCGGCCGCCAGAGTTTGACTGCCATCGACGATTGCCGAGTGCATGTCATGGTTAAAGTCGATTGATGCATGAGGATCTTCGGTATAGGCGATAAGCTTGGCCCACTGGCTGGCTGATGCATCAGCCAACAGTTTATTGACTGCAGCTTTGGAGGTACTCTTCTTCATATGTAAAACCAAGTCGATTGCCGAAACATTAAGCGTAGGCACCCGAATCGCCTTTGCTTGCACTCGACCAGTCAACCTGGGTAAAACACGCTCAACGCCACGCGCCAAACCAGTCGATACAGGAATGATCGACTGCATTGCCGAACGAGTACGGCGCAAGTCGGAATGATGATATCCGTCTATCAATGGCTGGTCATTCATTACAGAATGCAGCGTGTTTAGAAATACCTGCTCAATGCCATACTCCCGGTCAAGCAAATCAAGTATCGGAACCACCGCATTGGTCGTGCATGAAGCACTCGAGACCAGTCGTTCTGAGCCGCTAAGCAAGTTATGGTTAACCCCGTAGACAATGGTCGCGTCCACATCGGTTGTCGATTGACCAGGATGCGAAAGCAAGAGTCGCTTGACACCTGAGTTGAGAAAGGTTTCAAGTTCACCACGTTGCCCAAACTGGCCTGAGCATTCAACCAAAAGTTGAATATCAAGTGACGCCCAATCGACCTTCTGCGGTGATTTGGCGTGACTGACACTAATGGGTGAATTGTTAATTAACAGTCCAAGATCGTGTCGCGCTACTGATCCAGGAAAACGTCCGTGCGTAGAATCAAAGCGGGTTAGGTATGCTATTGAGTCAAGATCAGCAGGTTCGTTGATATGCACAACTTCAATTTTTTCTTGCAAACCAGCCTCAATCAACGCGCGCAGGAATGAGCGGCCGATGCGTCCATACCCGTTGATGGCGATGCGATGAGGCAAATGGTTCACAAATCGTAGCCGGGGCAAATGGCCAAAGAATTAAACTAACCGAAGTTGATATCTTCGCACGTGCTTTTGCGATATGGCTTTTATCGCAATTCCTGACGAGTACCTATGACACGGGCTTGTTTTTAATAAGCATGGCTAGCTAATTAAACTTTGCCCGTGCCCCAGCTAAAGGTGTCCTAGGATTTCCAGCACTCCTCCATGTGCATGCAATTATCCTCATTGGGATGCAATCCCCAATTATGGACGTTGTTCTGGAACATCCTGAACCGGCTCCGGAAATACATGGGATAGGTTCCGTATTGGTTCAACACTTTGGTTTCCAGTTCATTGATGATCGCAATCCGTTTCTTCTCATCAAGCTCCTGAGACTGCCGCACTACCAATTCGTCTATCTTGGGATCACACAGTCTTGACTTGTTAGCGTTTCCATCACAGGTGACCGTATCTACATACATCGCATCCGGATCATTAACAACATAAGATCTCGAACCCGCTTCGATCTTCCATGCACCTTTGCGCATCGAGTCGTTGTACATGGCTGTTTCCTGAAATTCAAGCTTCAGATCAACCCCGATTTTCATCAGTTGATCTTTCAGATAAATGGCATGGGCGTCGTAAATGGGAATACGGCGTACAAGCATCGTCTCCTTGAAACCATTGGGAAATCCGGCAGCAGCCAACAGCGCCTTGGCCTGCGCCAGATTACTCTCCTTGAAAGGAGCATATCCGGGTATCTTCTCAAGCTGCGCTTTAGGTAACGCCCATTTGCCGGGCAAGGAATGACCAACTGTAACGCCTTCCCCTCCAAACGCTATATTGAGCGCTTCCTGACGATTGACGGCCATACATATAGCCTGCCGCACGCGAACGTCATCAAACGGTTTTTCTTTGGAATTGAACTGCAGCGTGAGGGCAGATGTACTCGGAGCGGCCAGTAAATAGGCCTTGGCAGCAAGTTCCTTTTCCCGTGTGCGCGCCACAGACGAAGCAGGCACCCACTCGTCGAGTTGCCCATTGCGAAAATAGTTGTAGGCTGTATTCTCGTCAGGAATGACAAAGAACTTGATGGCATCAAGATACGGACGACCAGGGATGTGGTAGTCAGTATTGCGCACCAACTCGACGCTGATGCCACGTTTGTATTCCTTGAACCTGAATGGCCCGGTGCCAATGACAACATCCTTCATCGGCCCTTTCTCCAGAATATGTTTGGGCAGAACCATCATCCAGCCACTGGCGAGATTAGCGATTAAGGATGGTGACTTGCGTTTGAGTTGGAAACGCACGGTGTAGGGGTCGACGACAACGATGGACTCGACAGCATCCAGCGTATTGGCACGCGCTGAAACGTAGCCCTTTGGTGGATCGCGCATCACGTCAAACGTAAATTTCACGTCTTCGGCGCTGAAAGGTTTCCCGTCGTGGAACTTCACTCCTTTGCGTAATTTAAAGGTATAGGACTTGCCATCGGCGGAGATGTCATACGATTCAGCTAAATCGGGAATGATTTTGTCTGAATCCAAATCAGCATATCGAAGCAATGCGTTATAGCAAGGTGACGTTGTGTACATTACCCATCCATTGGAGCTTTCGAGTGTGTCAAAGGACGGTGGATCGCCAATCAGGCGTCGATTCAGAATGCCACCACGCTTGGGGGTTCCTGTCCCCAATAGATTGGGATTCGTCTGCGCCAAGGCGAAATTTGCTACGCCGGCTGTCATGCCGAGCCCGACCAGCGCAGGTGCCAGCATGACCTGGCGACGGTTCAGGCCAAGCGATGCCAACGAGAACTTGGAATCAAAGTTATCTTTCATATCAGTCTCCTTATTCGTGTTTCCTTAAATCGAATGAATAACGGCTATCAGGTGCGTGCTGATTTCCAGTAGTCATCCATCCGTGTGGCGTTGTCCAGGTTTGGATGAACAGCAATTCCATGAAGATTGCTCTGTAAAACCCTGGTGATTTTTCTGAAGTACATCTTGTAGGTACCGTATTGGGCCAGCACCCTAGCCTCCAGTTCATGGACGAGAGCGATGCGCTTTTTCTCGTCGAGTTCCTTGGACTGCAGATCAACCAGTTCATCGATTCTTCGATCACACAGCTTGGAGTAATTTAGACTGCCGTCGCACGTAACAGAGGTCGCGTACATCGAGTCAGGATCATTAATCTGGAATGGAGCGCCTCCTGCATCTATCTTGAACTGACGCGTTCGTATTGATGCGTTGTACTTGGCGCTCTCCTGAAAATCAAGTGTGGCGTCGATGCCAATTTTTAGCAAACGATCCTTGATGTAAATGGCATGGGCATCGTAGATTGGAATTCGCTGAACCAAAATCGTGTCTGAGAATCCATTTGGATAACCAGCCGCTGCCAGCAAGGCCTTGGCCTCAGCAATGTTGCTTTCTTTGTAGGGGCCATAGCCTGGGATTTTTTCAAGTTGCGCTTTTGGTAAAGCCCACTTGCCCGGCAGGGCAAAGCCTGAAGTCGCAACGCCCTGCCCCCTGACCACGGTATCCATCGCTTCCTGGCGATTCATGGCGAGGCAGATCGCCTTGCGCACACGAATGTCGTCATAGGGTTTTGCCTGCGCATTGAAGCTAATGCAGTTCGAGGAAGTGGCCACGCCAGAAAGCACATAGACGCTGCTTCCCA
>JACCDQ011420428.1_pt1 | contig 12115 bp, 16 predicted proteins | sample 7446031 | NCBI WGS metagenome assembly JACCDQ01 (sample SAMN15323442, study PRJNA562643) | freshwater metagenome | isolation source: river surface water | place: USA:Blue River Watershed | collected 2017-08-17
CCCTAGTTGCATTGATTGTGGGACTTCGTGCTATACTGTGGTCACATTAACCAACCAGCAAGGAGCTGATCGTGAAAAACTCAAACTTTCAAACACCACGTAATTTTGCAGACTGCACATGGGTGCAAGGCTATGGCCGCGAGGAGCCGCTTTGGGAGCGTGTGGCTGGCTATGTCTTGGCTTTTGCCATTGGCGCTGGCATGGCCTGCCTTTTGGTTGCCTGGTGGTCATCGTGAATTGTTGCGACGAGTACGGCAATTGCAGACAGGGTCGTGACTGTCCTGTGCGCATTGCTCATGCTTCTGAGCCTTTGCTGTCAAAGCGCCTTCTTAGGCGCTTTTTTTATTGGCTATTGATTGCCATACTTGGAATGCTGTGGATGGCTTTCGTGGCCATCGTGGTGGCCACTTATGCGTAGGGTCTGGTGCCAGCCTTGTCGATGATCAGCGCCTGCTTGCGTGGGCTGGTGTCCTCGCTGTTGGAGATGCTGATGTGGGTCCAACGATCAAACTCGCGGATGATCTGGTCGTAGCCAATACCGCTGGCCACAATCTTGCATACCACCTCGTCTGGTGTCATGCCTGGCACCTTGAAGTCGGCAGCGCAGCCAGTTCGGTGCTGGCTGGTGTCTTTGCTTCCCACCGCATCATTGACCTTCTTGGTGCGAAGGCCTGAGCTGATCATGATCGGCTTGCCACCCAGCACAACCTTCACCTGCTCCAGAAAGTCTGCTAGGCGCGTTAGATTGGCCAGTTCGGTGTCATTGGGGCTGTTGTCCCAGCCATTGCGTTCTGCGGTCTCGCTGGCTGTTAGTTCTTCCAGCGTGAAATGTGGTGTGAGATTCACTTCTTGCTCCTCATGTCTGCGAGTTTCTCAACAGTGCGGCCACCAAAGTAGGCCAAGAAAATAATCTGTCCCCATTGGCCAAGCAGTTGGACGTAGGATTCCTGCGCGTTGTAGCCGAAGGCAGACATTGCAGTAAAGATGAAATAGGCCAAGAAGATGGCTATTAGGGCCATAGGCCGGATATTTTTAGACAGCCAAGAGTCTGATCCCATGTCTGCTGTCCAGCGGTCTGTGGTGTTCTGCTGCTCCACCTCAAACAGTTTGGTGTCGTTGGCCATCTTTGCCAGCTCACCTTCTTGCGCCAGCTTCGCCAACTCTAATTGCGCTTTGGCTTTGGCCTCTGGGTCTGGGATGAGTTTGTCGATGAGCTTGCTGCCCACATTCAGAAGTGCATCGATTCCAATCATTGTTTGCTCCTTGAAAGCATGGTTGCTGCAATTTCCATCATGGTTCTTGCCACTTGAATGTCAGCGGGTTCATTATCCCAGCCAACAGTAATTTGGCCAACAAACCGGCTTGGATCAGGTGGGATGCTAATTCGGCAAGTGTAGGTGACACCCTTGGCGATGTACCACAAACCCATCTCGGATTGCGCTGATCGGTATTCACCGCAAGGAATCTCACTAGCCATCAGTTTGACCACATCAGCGTTGTTGGCTGCGTTCTGGGTAAACAGGCCCACATCAAGCCCATCATTTGTTTTGTCCCTGCCTTCTTTGGTGTAAGCGCGGTATAGCACTCTGGTTCCAAACATAGGGTTGACTTTGAACACAGCCACAATGGTGGCATTGGTGGTTTTGAACAAGTGGGCAGCAGCGTCCTCCACTCTGTCCTCAACAATGCTCGGCATTCGTTTGGACTCTTTGTATGCGCCCATCAGCAGTTCTTGGTTCTGCCAAACGAAGTAGCCAGAGAATGCAAACACCGCCATGAGTATCAGCGCAAACAACTTGAATGGACTATCCACATAGGACAGCACCTTGCTCAATATGTCTGCTGGCTTTTCGTCACTCATAGTCCAATCATCCCAAGTAGTTTATTGACAACCTTGTCGGCAAGCTCGTCTGGCAAAAATTTGAGCAGGCCCAAGACATACCAAGCAATGCACATGCGCACGAAGATTTTGAGAAAGAGGTCGAATTGCTTTTGGTATTCATTCATCGCCCACAGCGCGTCTTAGCGCACAACTCAGCAACTTCATTGAGGCCCCATCCAATAGCGCCAATAAGCATCACAATCACAACAATTGCAACTGCCCACTCTAGTTGTTCGGCCTCGGCCTCTTTGCGCCTCTTTTCTTCTTCTTTGGCTTGGCGTGCAAGATGCGCGTCTTCAATGTCCATTTGTTGCTTGCGCTCTTTGATTTTTTGCCATACGTCAGCGCGGCCAGTGGCCTGAAACAACATCATCAATTCGGCCTCGAAGCGCTTTGCCTCATCGAGCGCCATCTCAATTTGTAAGGCTGTGCCAAGGTTTGACTTGTTGCCAGAGCGTTTTGCCTCCACCATAGCTTTGGTGGCCACGCTTTTGGCATCAAACATCTTGGCGATAGATGGTGCCAAACCAGCCAGATCATTTGCAACCTTGCTGGCTTTTTTGACTACGCTGATTGCACTTTGTAACCCTGCTAGGGCTGTAATTGGATCGATCATTTTCGCTCTACCTTTTTCCACTCAAGGCATACTATTTTGCGATTAAAAACATCACCGGTCCATGCCCAACGAACGCACCTATATTCAGTTGATGAGGCTTGCGATAGCATTAAAGCAATCGCAAGGCCATATTTCAATGCTTCCAATAATTGAGTAGGTAACCGACCACGGCAGACACGCCAGAAACAATGGTCATGCCAAACCAAAGGCCTCCACGACCTTTGTTGGCCAGCGCCACCAGTTCTTCAAGCTGGCGCTCGACCTTGTCCATCTTTTTGTCCATGTCCTGCACTTTTTGCCAGAGCACGCCATATTTGACGAGGTCGATCTCGTTGCTTTCTGCCATAACATCAGTCTCCAACATTAAAGGCCTTGGCCTGGCGTGACATAGACGGTGGTAGCACCAGAGGCCAGACCGCTGAAGAAGGTGTCGATGTTAAATCGCAGAATCTCTATAGCACCAGGTAGCAGCACGATAGCTGCTGTAGGTGATCCAGCGGTCGGAGCCACGGCAGCGGCCTGAGCCAGTGCAGCTGTTGGTCCAGTTCCAAGAAACACGGTGTTCGAGCCTGCGTTCACAAAGCGGTATTGGCCAGCGTTTTGTGCGTTGAACTTCTCAAAGACCGGAGCTTGGACGCCAGTTGGAGCTGTGCTTGCGGCAGCAACGACGACTGTGTTTCCGATGGGGTTAAATGCAATTTGGCTGTTACCAGACATGTCAGACTCCTTGAGCAGCGATAGCTGCGTTGTATGCGCTGATCACATCAGCAGTATGAGTAACAGCACAGATTGCTTGCACTCGTGCATCTTCACCGCTGTAGTCAGCGCCTGGTGTAACAACGTGGCGATGGTAAGTGCCACTGATTTGATTTCCATTTTCCATAATGGCGGTCTTAGTGCGAACTTGCACACTGCCATTTTCCAAGACCTCGATGCGGTCAACAATTTCAATTTTTTCTAGCATGATGATTTCCTTTCTTGCCTGAGAATCCACTCTGGCTTTGGTTTAACAATCGGTCGCGCCAGAGAATTCTGGCAGAGTTTTCAAATGTTCGTATGCCTGCTTGATGAAATTTGCTCCATCAAGATTTGGGGCAAATTTGTAATGCGCCATCTGGCTTATGTCGCCAGAGGTCATTGTCACATCTGCCGTGACCATATCTTTTGCTCCGTTGACGCGTTGCACCTTGATATAGGCATCGGGCATATTGACAAAACCATTTTCCTCACTGATGACACCAAAGTCTGATTTTTTGGTGATGGTGACTGGAATTTGCATGTTTTTTGAAAGTGCCATTTTTTGCTCCTGTTAATTTAAGGCTGTCCACCTAAGACGTTGTAAAACTCAAATCCAGCCAAAGAGCCACCTGCGTAGCTTGGAGGGATTGCGACAATTGCGATAGGACACAAGTTGATTGGTATGTTGCGAGGAACACGCGCCAAAGTTTGAGCGCCTGTGACTTTTACGCCTTGAACAATAAACGGAATCTGGGAAATATCAAGGCACAACGCAACCTTCAAATATTCTGTTGAGCTGGTTGATACACCAGTCAAGTCCCAAAGGTCATCGGTGGCGTTCAAAACTTGCAACCGACCATTCACTTCGTACTTGACTGTGGCGGTTGTTTTTGCGTAGCCTGCTGTTGTTGCATTAGTTACTCCAGCATTTGCAAAGGTGGCACAGTTTTGCAGGTCTTTGTAGATGATGTTGCCACCGATGACTGTTCCAACACCAGTGTTGTCGATGTAGTTTGCCGCTGCAATGTTCATGTCAAACACGTTGCCGGTTACGTAAGTGTTGAGGCAGTTTGCATCAACGATCACGCACCGGACAATCTGACCAGTTACATCAACTTCACGAATCTTGTTGTTTTTGACGTACAGAAATTCGTTGCCTGAAGCGCTTGGTGCAAGATAAATTCCATACGCTTGGCTGTAATTTGTAACATCAATGATCTCATTGTTTTCGATCGTGCAAGCGCCAGTGCCACCAAACAAAATGCCTGGCGAAACATTGCTCATGATGTTGTTTGAGATAACAGTGCTTGGCGCTTGTGAAGAAATTCCGTTCGCGGTGCAGTTTATAAGTTGGTTGCTTTGAATAAGCACATTGGTAGTGTCTGATCCAGTGTAGTTGCCAACACCAACACCTCGGAAGCAATCTTGTGTCTTGTTCCCGACAATCTGACCATTGATCAAACCTTCTTCAATCAAATATATGCCGTATTGCGCTTGATTCGATACGTTGTTTCCAGTGATGACGTTGCCACGAGCGAACACGCCAATACCGATCTGGCCGGATGACACTGTGTTGTTCGAGATAACGATGTTTGCGCCATTGATGTGCGTCTGGATCATCGGTCTTGTGCTATTGCCACCATAGAACGAGTTTCCATCTACCACGCAGTTCCAAACTGGCAAAAGACCGCCAGTCGAGAACCCACAAGATACATATGATGCAAAACAGTCCGTGACATGGCTGAACTGCGTCAGCAGATCAAGGCCGAATGCGTACCCAACACCATTGATGATGCCAGAGCAATTCTCGACTCTACAGTTGGCAAAAGAGCCAGAGTCGCAATACGAGTAGGCAAATGCTTGGTCTTCAAAATCAATCAAATGCACGTTTTGGCAAACTGGATGTTTGGCATAGTCAATGCGGATGCCGTAGTTGCCTGTTGCAGCACCAGCGCCAATCATTTTCAAGTCTGCGACGATTGGGTTTTCAATGGCATTAATTTTGCGAACAGTCACAGTCCCAGAGGTGTATGTGTCCTTGAGTCCAGCGTTCAGCGTGATCGTGCCAGTGCCAACGCTTTGCACAAATCCCAATTCTCCTTTGAGGTAAGTTGGGTCCATTGTGGAAAATGGCTGCGTTGAGGTGATCTGAATCATGTCGCCATAAGCGAATCCAGTGCTTGAGCCAACAGATATTGTTCTGGCGTTAAGTGCTGGAAACGAAGTCATTGTGGTGGTTGCCGCAGCCAATGAGCCTTCAATCGCCAATGCAGATGTTTTTCCTGCTAGAGAAGAACAATCCAGTACGCTGCTTGCACCATCACCGAAAATCTTCAATGCGCCAGCCGCAACCAATGGGCTCGAGATAATATATGTGCCAGATGGGACATAGACAGGAGTATTAGTTGACAATGCGCTTGCTATTGCCGATTGGAAAGCAGCAGTGTCATCCGCAACACCGTTTCCAATTGCGCCACGATCTTTGACGTTGATCGCGGCATCCTTGATCATTGAATAGGTGACTTTTGTGAGTGCCATGTCATGCGCTCCGGTAAACAGTCGAAACTAGCACATACTTGTTTCCTGTGCCACCGGCCATGTCATACCAACTGGCGCTTCCTGCTGGAGTGAAGCGCATGATTGGTGATCCAGAAACCAAATATCCATTGCCAGTGGAATTAGTCAGGGTGTTCAATGAATCAGCAAATGCGTTGTTTTCCGCTGTGTTGTATGGCAGTCCACCAATAAACAATGGGCCTGTGGGACTGACTGTGACGTTTACTGTCAAGTCAAAAGAGATGCGCACTGAGTTCCCGATTTTGGTGTACGTGGCACTGTTGACCGTTACTGTGTAAGCTCCATCTCCACCATTGGTTCCAACGGTAGGAGTCCAGGTTCCCTCCTCGTAGTCATCGAATAGTTCACTGGTCATGCCAGCGGCATGAGGATCGGCAGAGAAGTCAATACCTTTGCCTGCGGTGCCGATGATAAGGTTGCCAGCGACGATGGTCTGATCGCCTGTGCGCGTTGATGGGAATCCAACTGTTTTTAGCATTGCTTTCTCCTTAGATCAGGAATTCGATGACGGATGTAAGTGGTGGCGCTTCGGAGAACGTCACGTTACCACCGGACACTGTGTAGGTGTTTTGGTTTTGGTAAACACCATTGATAAAAATGGCACTCGGAATAGAAGACACTGGAAAAATTGTCTGCACGCCATTTCCTGTTGCATTAGATGCCACAAAGCCATTACCAGACAAGTTGTCATTCAGTGAGGTGTAGACCACGCTGCCTTTTGAGTCGAGCACCTGAATGCTGTAGTCATTGGCCACGTAGAATCGTGCAGGTGTTCCATTGCGTGATGGATAACCATTGAGCGTGCGGATTGGCTGAGGTGCTGCAATGGTGTTGGCAGCGTCCCAATAGACGTTGATCGGATTTGTCTGGGGTGACAGATTGACTGTTCCGATCCAGATGTAGCCGTTCTCCAATGGCTGACCATCAGCGCCAGCAAATGCTGGGTAAGGTGGTTTGATTGAGACTGCGGACATTTATTGGTTCTCCTGGTCGAATTGTCGCTCTGCTTGGGTTGCTGTCTGCAACCATTGAATCCTTGCGTCAAGTGCTTTTGGCAGTTTGGCTGCATCTGCAAATTTCTGGAAGGATTGTGACATGGCTGTGCGACGAATGCTAGCTTCGCTTGGTGTTCCTCTGGTCGCAGCTTCTATGGCAAGTTTTTGGAATCCCTCATCAGCGAACAGTTTTCCTGCTGCCTTGAGTGAATCCTTATTGCCTTGAGTCATCGCTCCGGTGATCACTGATGTGGCTGCGGCTGCAATAGGGCCACCCATCGCGGCTGCTCCAGTCAATGCGCCCTTGGACAGCGTGCTCTCCATGACTTTACCAATTAGGCTTTCGGCTTGCATGCCTTGTAGCAGTGCTTGGTTTGCCTTGCCGGTTGTCAGGACATTGGCTCTGGCCTCTGTGACGCGCTTGGAGACCTCATAGAGATCGCGTAGTACATCTGCCGAGTCTTTGCCCAATGTGTCCACGATGGTTTTGTAGACTGGTGGATTGGCTCTCAGCTTGGGATAGATGTCGGCAAACTCGGAGAATCCAAAGTTGCCCTTTTCAGCGCCTCTAGTCGAGCGTGTGACGGATGCGAGCGCTGTAGCAATAGTTTCTTTGCGCAGGTCTTCTGGAACGGTCTTGAGCAGTCGATTGAACTCGCCAGCATCGCCCTTGGCAGCGCCAGTGATGGCAGTGCGCATCTTGTTGGCCACACTTCCCTCGATGTCTTGGCCAAACGCATTCACAATGCGATTGCCCAATGCACGCTCTTTGGCATACAGCAGGTTGGCCGCACGTAGTTGCTGGCGCAGTTCTTCGCCACCAATGTTGCCAACATTTGTCAGCTGATCGTCAGCGAGTGCCGCATACAGACGCTTCAGGTCTGCCTTAGCCATGCTTCCGTAAGGAGACTCCATCTTATTGATGGCGTTGCCAATCAGGGTTTTCTCGCGCTTGAGTCGACCATATGTGATGTTGCCTTCCTCGATCATCTTGGCCAGATTGCGCTCGGCTGCCGACATACCTTTCTCGCCCACCTCAGCCTTGACAGTGTCAAGAGTTGCTTTGAGTTTTGGCAGTTCCACCACCGATGTTTTTGGCACCACTTCGTCGACTGCGTTGTAGACCTTGCTTGCCTGTGCATTAAGGTCTGAACGAGTCGCTGTCAGCGAGTCCTTGATCTTTTGCGATACCACGCCAGGTGCGACTGCACCTTCGACGAATGTGGCATCGAATTGCTTGATCACATCATCGGCCTTGTCCACGGCTTGCGTGACGGTGTTACGCCATGCGGCCTCAGCTTCACTGCCTGCGGCTGATCTGGTCAGGCCTGCGGCTGCTCGGACTTGTGGGTTGTCGCTGAACACATCGGCAGGCAGTTGGATGCCAAGTCGATCAGCTGCTTCTTTGGCTGCCACATTGACCTGTGCAAGATCGGCCAGACGATCGCGTGCGCCAGCCGAGCCAAAGCCTGTACCGGATGCCTTCTTGACCAGATTGCCAACTTCCTCCTCTGTCACTTCTGTGATGATTGGAGCCACTGCTGGTGCTGTTGGCGCAACTTGAACTTCTGGGATGGTTGGTGCTACCTCTGGCATTGCAGCGGCTGCTGGAGGCGCTTCTGGTGCAGTTGGTTGTGCTTCTGGTGCTGTCGTGATTGGCGGTGTCTTTGGTGGGGCCATTGCTGTGCCCATTGGAGCGCCTGGTGCTCCAGCAGGTGCTGGCGCTTTGCCTGTAACGCGCTGTACACCCTTTTTGACCGCTTGGACTACCGGAGGTGCCACACGTTGCAAAATCTGCCCTGCTGGGCCTGTGACTGCGGCTGTGACCACCTCGCCTTTGTTGAATTCACCACCAGTGCCAGCTTGGGTTGCTTCGATGGCTGCCTGAGTTGCGCCACCGGCCACGATTGCACCAGGAATGGTTGCGGCTCGGCCTGCTGGTGTGAAGGCTGCAATGCCACCAACTGCGCGTGGAATATCGCCCATTGTGAAGCCTGGTGGGATGGCATACTCTTTTTGATCAACCGAAGATCGCAGTAAGTAATTACCCTTAGCATCTTGACGAATCTGAACACCAGGGAAGTTGGCTTGCAGAATCTGCACCGTTTCCTTTGGATTGCTCAGGAGTGTGCCCAGAGCTGTCTTAAATGATGCCACACTCATTTGATTGAGTTCTGGCATGCTGGTCCACTCAGGCAGTGCTTGGGTCTCTGGCGTTGCGCGTGCGCGGCCAGTGACTTGCTCGACTAGGCCTTCAATGAATCCCATTGGTTTTGGCTGTGATGCTGCCCATTGCTCAGGCGACATTGGAGCCGCAGCTGGTGCTGTGGCCGTAGATGAAGGCGCAGGAGCTGCTGGAACAGCCTGCTTAGTCTGTGATGCCAACCATTCTTCTGGACTCATTGTGCCCCCACAGATTGCTTGTATGCGCTCCACTGAGCATCAGTAAAGTTTGCAGGACGAGTATAAGTCTGGCCACCAACTGTCACACTATTTGGTGATGGTGTAGGCGCTGCCACTGTCTCTGGTCCAAACACGTTTTCAGCATTAAGGCGGTAGTTTTTGACAACTACGCCAAGAGCCTTCTTGTCTTCTTCTGCTTTTTTCTGTGCTGACTTGTAATATTCTCTGGCCAGATTGACGAATTCTTCACGCTGTTTAGGCTGCAAGAATTGACCGCTTTCTGCTTTCTTCAGACTGTTTTCAAGCCTTGTGTACAAGCCAGCTGTGTCGCGTGCTGTGGCAAATTCTGTCTCGCGCACCACTGAGCCTGGATCGAGCATTTTCATGAATCCAGTGATCAATGCAATATCGCCTGGGCCAGTTTTTGCACCTGCTGAAGATTGGATGTTGTTGAACGTGGTTCCAAGTTCGCCATACACCTTGGTGCGGCCTTGGTATTCCTTGCGCAGTTTGTCTTCCTGCTCAAATGTTTTGGCTGGGTCCATTCCACCAGTGGCTTTTAGTGCTTCCAGTTCAAGTGCGGCTTTTTGACTTTCAACACCAAGTTTCTTGGTCTGAGCCAATGCCGATCCAGTTTGTGCTTGTGTGAGCCCAAGATCAGCGGCCTTTTTCTTGATGTCTGCCAGTGTGATCTGTTCTGCGTACTTGGCATCGACTTGCGCTTTTTGCGCCTGTGCGGTTGCCAATGCAGCGTCAGCGGCTGCTTTTTCTGGTGCATTGGTGGCAGTGGCCTGCGCTGTTTTTGCGTCTGCCACGGCTTTGTCAGCTGCTGCAATAGCTTGAGTTAATTCAGCTGGAGCTTTGGCTTCTGCTCTGGTTGTCGACAAAGTTTTGTCGATGTTTTCGAGCAATTCCTTGCCACCAGGCAAGGTTGCCATCATCAATCCAACGGTGGCCTGTGAGCCAGTAGGATTGACATCGATCAATTGCAAATATGTCTCTGTGGCCTTTGCTTCGTCTTCACGGCCTGAATTGCGAAATGCATCGACCTGATTTTTGAGCAAATTCTTTGCAATGTCTGGTTGACCAGATTTTAAGGCTGCATAAACTTGGCCAGACTGTTGCAGTCGGTTTTGCTGTTGAGATGCTGACATCATGTCAAACGATTTGCGCACACTGTCTGCTTGATCTTTTGGGAGCATGGCAGAGACACGAGCAAAGTCTGTGGCGGTTGCATTTGGATTGCCAAACAAAGTTTTCAACTCTGTCTGTGCCTTCATTGCCTGTTCGCGTGCCTGTGCTTGTGCCTGTGCTTCTGCACCGGCTGCGCCAAGTTTGAATCCACCAAGTGCCGCCTCAAATGGGCTTTGCACATCGACTGAGTAATTGATTGGGCCTTGGAATGGGTTGATGGTTGCCATGTTGTTATCCTTTAAAACCCAAATCCAACGCCAGCCTTACCACCTGCGCCATACTGAAAACCAAGCATTTGAGCAGGTAGATTAAAGAGTGAGCCATAGGCCTTGGCTTGGCCAAGCTCTCCACCAGCTAAAGCAGCGCCTTGCTGGGATAACAAATTAGCCACGTTGGTGCCTGACTCCATGCCAGCAGCGCCAACACCAGCAGCAGATCGCTGACCCAATTGAGTCATTCCACCTAAACGACTATATTGCTGATCAATGAGAGTTGACAAAAGCTGTGGTCGGTACTGAGCCAATGCACCTTGGATGTTTCCACCACGCAGACCGCCAGTGGCAGATGCACGCTGGAGCAATGCTTCCTCGCCTTGACTGGCAAGTGCTTGAAAGGTCTCGCCACCTTTGATGCGTTCGATGGCTGCACGCTCGGCCTCTGGTCCTTTGAGTCCAAGGAATGCTTGCTGTGCTTCGAGTGCTGGCTGGCCTGCCTCGGTGTAAGGTTTAAGCAATTCACGCATGGCATCAAATTGCCTACGCTGTTCTTCAATTCCTTGCTGGGCTGCACCGGCTTGGATGCCTGCTGCTTCGCCAGCAGCGCTGGCCTGCATTGAACTTCCGATGAGTTGGCTTCCACCAACAACTAGGGCTGTGACTGGATCAGGCATTGCCGAACTCCTTCATGTAGTCTTCAAATTTCTCGCCATATAACTCCATGACCAGATGTGCATTTTTTGTGGCAAAGCCTGGGCCATGCGTGAGAGATACGGCCATCAAAATCAGGTCGTAGTATCCTGCACGCCAGACAAATGATCTGGCATCAGCATTACCTGCACGTTCTGCTTGGTCGGAGGCTTGCCACTTCATGATTGCTGTTGCTAGCAATGGCACGAGATGATGGCTGTTTGTAATAAAAAATTGGTTCTGGTGCATTCCCACCAGTGTGTTCCAGATGGTCGCATTCAGGTCTTTGCGCTCGACCGTATCGCCATCGGCAATATCGTCAAACACCTGAATGGCATCGTAGACCATGACGAGCCATTCCACGACTGGCGTAGGCAACATGAAAACCCTTTGCAGGTTTTCTTTGAGCCATTCGATACCAATCATGCGCAACTCCTTTTAAGGGTGAGCTGCTGGTGGCCCGATAGACTCAGCGCCTTTATTTTCCCACATTTTGGCATTTGGTCAATCTTCCATTTCAAATTCACATTCTTCCCATGCTTGGCAAACACGCAAGTCGTGGCAGATGAACTCGAATTTGTGGCAGTAACCACGGAAACCAGCATCGGTGTCCCAGTCGTTGCGAGGGATGCGCTCCATTTTGGCCTGTGTCATGGTGCTGTTGTCATAGTACTCGCAGTTTGAGCAGCGACGACGACGAGCCTCTTTTTCATCCACTTGCATGGCTTTTCCCACCGCGATCCAATAGGTTTTGTTGGCCGTTGGCTCGTTGCTTGGATTTTCAGGGCCGAGCATCCAGTCATCG
>JACCDQ011146200.1_pt1 | contig 12111 bp, 44 predicted proteins | sample 7446031 | NCBI WGS metagenome assembly JACCDQ01 (sample SAMN15323442, study PRJNA562643) | freshwater metagenome | isolation source: river surface water | place: USA:Blue River Watershed | collected 2017-08-17
GCGTACTTGAGTTCCATCATGGTCAGTGTCTTGTCACCTTGACCCCAGTATTGTATGTCCACATAGGGAGCCCTGACCAGGCCTTCGGGGTTACCCCAGCGATAGTTCAGAGTATTCAGAATATCATCAGGGGTATTACGTGCCAGCCAGTAACGGCGTATCCGAAATGTTTCAGTTATCTTCATGACAGCCACCTCAGCTTAAACCAATTGAGGTCAGCCTCGGTGGGGAAGTCAATGTAATAGTCATCACCGTCGAAGCCCATGCTCACACGATTTCCCCAGATCTCAGCACACCAGGCCATGATGGGTTGTTTGACTGAGCTGTGGCTGCTGTATATGTTGAGTATGGGGTGATCGTATTCGCTCTCAAACGTCATAGGATTAACCACAGTTGTTCGGCCCATGCTGTGGGGTAATGATAATCTTACCATATCAATCCCAACGTCCTACTCGTTCATTCCATTGCTCACGTGTGAGCACATCAGGGAATCTGTTCTTTGTCCAGAATGCCTGGGTGTGGTTGTAGAATGACAGCTTGACCCAGTCGTCAGTATCATCTCCAAAGCCTATGTTGTAGTTGGTGTGATAGTCTGGACGACCAAATTGAGCCTCAACCCATTTGGTAATTTCCAGCATCCTATCAAAATTTTTGTGCCCAGTTCGGGGCATGTAAAAATCAACTGTTGACATCACTTTCCCATCTTAGTTTATACCAGGTATATACGTCGTCATCCATGACTAGATTCTCTAAATCATAGTCAGGATCTTCAAACCAGCGACCACCATGAACACCGAAGTTCTCCACTAACCACATCCTCACTTCATTTTTATGTCGCCAAGTCCAACGTTCAATTGCAATACTTTTCATGGCCATTTTAAACTTAAGAATGACATTAATCGTTGAGCATCTTTGAGCTCACGAAACTTCCAGTGTGTCCCAAATCGTCCTGCATGATTGCGTTTGGGGTCAATGATCTCTCTTACCTCTTCCATGAAGTACCAGTCGTTGACACCATTTGTGACCTGTATCACATAGTATATGGCCAGACTCTTTCGATGTCGATGCTTGGATAATCGAAACGTTCCAGTTCGTTGTAAAACTTCTAAACTCTTGTTCATTGCCCAAACCTCAGGCTGAACCACATCATGTCTTTTTGTTTGCGGAACTGCACATAGATACAATCACCAATCTTGGTCCAGAGTACGTTACTGCGATGGTTGTTGACGTTAGTTTGTATCCAATCAATCATCTCACCGTAGAGCCGCCAGTGAAGATCAAAACCCATCGTGTTGGGGTAAGTTAATTCCCCAGCCCATCCGTAGGGCAGTTGTCCACCACCCGCGCCGATGCTGCCAATCCAGTTGTCATCAGGTAAAGATAATGTACCAAGCATTTATGCACCCCATCTCAATATAAACCAATTGTAATCTCGCTCGTCTCTAAAATAGATCTGATCCTCATGGCGATGTTGCCAACGACTCCATGCGGTGGGAAACTTATCCTCTTCACCAAACTGTTTCTTACACCATGTTCGCACTTCATCGTAGTTGGCAGTATCGAAGTCTGCCACGTACCAATTACGGCTGAATTTGTACTTAGAATTTGTGGACAGGGGTAGGCTTAAGAGCTGTGTTTTATTACCCATAACATCTCCTTGCGGGGGTCAGCAAACTTTACACGCAGATCCATAACGCCACGCCGGGCGTTGTAATACTCCACGAGCTCGTAATCACCAGGCCACTTGGCCTTCAACTTCTTGGTTATCTCATCAGTGGAGATACCAGGATAGTTTAGTTGCAGTGATTGTAGATAGCTTTCCCAACTGGCATCCACTTTTCGATGTGTCCTTCTTATCGCGCCAGTCATCGCATCCACCTCATGTTGAACCAATTGACTTGCTTTTGGTCTTTAAAACGAAACTCACTGTTGAAGTATTCCCACTCCCCAGGTCCAAACGTGGCATCACACCATGACGACATTTCACGCCAATCATCAGTGTACCACTCAGCAGTCCTGGGCCAGTTGACTGCTAGTGGATAGACTTCATTCCAACCCGCCATATTTCATTCTAAACCAAGTGATTAAATGATCGGGCACTTCCAGGACCCAGTCTTCATTGCCCAGGTCAAGGCTTGTGCCCTTGATACGTCTATAATACAACGAACTGCGCTCTGTGTCAATATCGTGCTCGTGACAATATTCGATTATTTTAACCGCTTTGGAAAATGGTACGTCATCAAGTAGCAGTAGCACGGGTCCATCCTAGTTCATATAATAGAGCATCACTCTTGTTTCGGAAATAGTAGGTATTGGCGTCAAATTCATAAAACCAACGACCATTCACGTCGGGTGGTCCAAGTGTGTCTGTTACCCAGTTAAAGTCATCAGTGTAGCCAGCGTTAAAGTCTGTGGTGTCCTTGACTTTGTACCAACCGTTCCATTCAATCATGCCTGCCACCTCAACTTTAACCATGTGAACAGTTGTTCACTGATGATGTACCGATCCCAGAAACCTGGGACATTGGTCAGCTCACCATGTTTCCAGTGATAGATTGGTTGTTCTTCAATCCACTGACTAATTTCTCTATCAACATCAATGACAAGATAACCACGTGGTACTTGCTCGTTATACTCTGCAGGCTCCCTGTACTTGGGCATCTTCTTGAGAGGCAGATCAATACTCATAGGCTGTACTCCCACAATGTCTTCTGCAAGCAAAGTGGGCATCATATTCCTGATTATAGGAATTAGAACTTTACCCATTTCTTGTACGGATTCACGAGAGGCTTCTTTGCCTGCAAACTGTGCCAGTACATCATCCATCATCTTCTTATTTGAATTATCCATGCTTTAGCTTCCACATTGTTTCGTGTTTAGGGTCTCGGAATACTGGTTGCAGATGAAACTCATTGGGTGCAGTTTGTTGCCAGGACAATTCATACCGGCCAGGGTACTTTGATTGCATTAGATCCAAACAGTCAGACATCACGTTAAGTGCATCTGCATAGCCATACTTGCTACGCAACTCGCCTTCCCAGAATTGAAGCTGGTACTGCCATGTCACAGGTTTTGGTACATGGGGTGCATAAAATGCACCTGTGCTCATTGCTTGTTTGCTCTTATAACCTGGCATTAGGCCCACCTTAGCTTGAACATGGTTGCATGTTTGCCTGACTTGAATGTGAGATTGGGATCGCCAGTGGAGCTCTTGGCACCATACTCAGCTTCTAACCAGTCATAGACACTGCTGTGGCCACCATCCCAGGTGCTGTCATAATAAAAGTTAACCAGTTGATCCCAGTATTGTCGTTTCGCTATCTTCATGTTCCCCACCTTAAAAAGAACCAGTCACGATCCCTTTTAGTTGCAAATTGAATTGTAAATTCCAGTGGGAACCAACGACCTCGTGTAAGGTGTGGTTCCCCAAAGTTTTCCTTGAGCCAGTGTATGACTTCGGTATAGTCAGCATTGGGAATATCTGCGGCATACCTAACACCACTTCTTGTCAGTGTATTCATAACTTTAGTAGAAACATTAGGTAATGGTTGCGATTGTGAAACACCATGTAGTTTCGACTTTCACTTACTTTGTAGTATTGTCCAACATCGTACTTGTAATTAAGCCATTCCCAAAAAGGATACGACTGATCGCCTGCTCTTATCAAACTGCTTGTGATATGGTCAGCGTGTTTACTAACTGGTACTTTGTACTTGAACCAATGATTAAACCAGTTGACTTTCATGACCACCTCAGTGTAAACATTGTAGCATCTTTTTCATCACGGAAGTCAAACCATTCAATGTCAAATGTTCCATCTATGATAGTGTCGCTGCCGAGAAAGCCCTTGGTATCCTTACCATAGGTCCAACGTTTTGCATTGTCATTATGTGCCTCTGGTGGACCAAACGTATTGGTCATCCAGATCCACATATCAGACATTTCAAAAATAGTTCGTTCTTGATTATTAGTGTATACTTTCATTTTGCCCACTTCAATAAAAATAGAGATACAAATTTCTCATTATCAAAGTGCCATACAAACCATTTTATATTTTGTTGATGTTTGTAGTTTATACCACTCTCATCCAACCAGTTGTTTATCTCGTCACGTAACATATAAGCCCCTGCATCCAACCAGGGGACACTGTACCCAGCAAGTTTACCTTTCGAATCCCACTTCATGACCACCTCATTACAAACATGGAATAGTCTCGATCATGTTCAAACACTACCTTAACTCTGTAGTCACTGTCAGCATAGGATATAGTTGCTCCTGCTTGGGCAAGTTCTTCCACTAGGATGGGGCGAAGTTGTCCTGGCATGGTTGTACTCTTACCAATACGGCGACGCCACACGTCTGCGTACCACTTTTCAAAGTAGTCTCTGGGTTTATGCACATTGATATTTTGGTAGTATTCTTTTACAATCATGCCCACCTCAACAAGAACCAAGCATACGCTTTTTCATCATAGAAATCAATATATGCGTTTGTGAACGCATAGGATGCCCCCTGCTGACGGTGGTCCCACAATTGTGCCGACCAATTTAGCAATTCCGTGTTGATAATATCCACCCGTTCTTCTGCGGTGTGCGGAGCGTTACGGTCATCAGTGTCGTGTAAAAACTTCCACCACCACTGATATGGTGTCACACGACCCTTTTCAGATAACAATACTCTAATCATGACCACCTCATTATAAACCAGACAGCGTCTTTCTTCTTTTTAAACTTGAAGTCGCCAGATGCCCACGAAGTATTTCCATACCAACGAGGGTTGTCATACCTGTCGTTTCTGTGTCCAAAGTTTTCCGCACACCATTTGAACACTTCAACTACATTTTCATAAGTACCAAATCTCACCTGCTTAATATGGTAGGGACGTTTGTCACCTGGTACATGTTCAATTTCTAGTTTCATGACCACCTCAGTGCAAACCAGTTAGCATCTTCTTGTGTGTGGAAATAGAAGTCGTTCCAGTCATAGATCCAACGATCACCAAACTGATCCTGACACCAGTTCCTAACATCAACCATCTGGTCCATGGTCGCCTTGTTGCCTTCCAGCGACACCATGGGAAATTTGTTCTTGAGATACTGTGTGTCATTGTTGCCACTGTAGTTCCACTTTTTACCTGTGAAGCCTTCATACTTCTTGGTCATTGAGCCAAACTCAAAGCATCGTTCGTAATAGTTGGTCATGCTCCCCACCTCAATATAAACCACTGATAGTCTTTTTCGTCACGGAATCTGATACGATCAATGTGTATGTCACACCAGCGTGTCCATGCATCCATTCGTTTTGGTCGTGGTCCAAACTGTTCAGTACACCATGCGATAACAGCATCATAATCATCATAACGATGATCTGCATCGTACCATTTAGCACGACTGAACTTGTATTTTGACACAGATTTTGACACAGGTTTACCCCGTTCTATCGCAAATTCGCTTAATAGCTGTTGTCCCATGTATGTGATTTCCTTGCAGAGATTGGAATCGTATACTCTGTTTTTCAACATTTTCATATACATGGTAGGAATGTAGGGATGAATGCCATCGGTTACGTTACTCATCGGCCTCAGGTTTGAGTACGCTTCTAAATCAACTATAACTGTTTGTTTTTTCATGACCACCTCATGATGAACATGGTTAAGTGTTTGTGGCTTCGGAACTTGAGGTAGTTGCCCTTGTACTCTTTGGTGCGCTTGTACTTTGCACCGTACTTGGCTAGCTCGACGTCAATAGTTTGATCCCAGGGATTTTTTCCATGACCATTCCACTGAATACTGTTGTTGGTTTTATCCACATGCTCACAGAAGTTTTCCCAATACTTTTCATATCGGTCAACTTTATACTTGTGGCCATTCCAGTCAGTCGCCTCTTTGGTACCTACTATGAGGTCATGTACCTTTATGACACAGTCATCAGGTTTTATCGCCATGGTAAACTTCCTCTGCGTCTGTAAGAGGTTCAGGCAATTGGCTGTCATCCAAGACGATTTCAATTCGTTCCAGGATAGCAATACCCATGACGCTTTCAGGTTGACCTAGGCTAGCACGTACTCGCATAGTGCCAGCATCGTCATAACGATACAACCAACCATCGTAGTTGTGCTGATACTTGCGTAGGTTGGTGCGACGAACCCATTCACCAGGATAGGGCCAGTGTCTGTATTGTGTGGCAATGCCCTTGTTGCTCTTGAGTGTGAACCAGTTGGCTTGCTTTTGTAGCCAGTCTCGGGTAATAGGACGGAACTCCATGATGTCCCATTCCTGTGCATCAGTCTTTTCAAACTTCCGGAAGTCGCTTTCGCGAATTAGCATTACTTTCTTTGTACTCACTTTGCACCCCACATCATTGCGGCCCATGTTGCCTTGGGTCCGTCGTCTATATCCAATACTATGTTAACAGTTTCGTAATCATCAAAACCGCCACTAAGCTTCTTTGCCACGATTTCCCAACCGTGTCCAACCCGCCAGACGTCACCTTCACCACGACCGTAGGTCTCACCCACGTTGTCATCCAACCAGTGTACTAGGTCATCAAGGCGATTATGAATCCGCCAGGTGTCATTTCCCTGGAATCTTGTTAAGTGTGTGACATCGATAATCATTTGAGGTAATTATACACTACGCCTGCTAGTCCTGTCAACATCATCACAGCGTTGGTGACGATCAGTGGAACATCGCGAGCCCTACGTGCGGCTTCAATCCAAAAGAAACCACCAGCAAAGAGTATCAATACTCCTGCTGGGTAAATGTTGAGACCATTAACCGCAGTGCCCAGAATGAGTACTGCTGTTCCAGTCCACTTTAGTTGATTGTCTGTCATTTGATACCAAGTGCCTTTTTATCCTCGGCTGACAATTTAGCCATGGCCCGGTCACGAGCTTCTGAGTCTGCCAGACGCTTACGCAACTCATCAGTGGTGTCCACGTTCACTGTTGCATAAGTGGTTGTTGACTTACCTGAGCTTTGTTGCCAAGTGTTGGTGGTTGTGTTGCCGCATCGTGCGATGTAGAAGTTGGGCAAGTTAGGCGGGTCAATATACTTGACCTGACAACCATCAACTTCAAACGTGTTGCGAACGTTGGGCTCTCGTCTAGGCCCATCATCCTTACAAGCTGCCAACATCAGTGGCAATACCAAAAAGATTATTTTGCGCATCTTGCACCCTTTCCAAATTCATCTAAAATTTGGCGGGCTTGACCTTGGTCACCCACCACAAATTTATAACCATCAATGCATCGTACTTCAGTCATGCCGTTGATGCCAAAGCTGATGGTACTGTTGCCACTCATGGCACCAATGCCGTTCATGACCATAGTTGCTACAACCATTACAATCACAACCACAACCATCAGTTCAATAAGAGTAAAGCCACGTTGACGTTTCATTGGAAGTATCCTTTTACTGCACGTTGTTCATCGGGTGTGAGTTTAGACAATGCATCATATGCCAGCTGACGCTCTGCACGTTCTTCATCAGTCATCAGGAACTCTGCCCAGTCTGCACTGATAAAATCACGGCCATGCATACCAGCTCGGGCCAAGCGTTTGAGATCAGCAACATCTTCTACCATGTTCTTTTCATCGTATCGCATAAGTGCGAACCAGTACTCGCCTTCCTTGACAATGTACATATGACTCTTGGCCATGAGGTTCATGTCAAAGACAATGCCCTGCTCCTTGTCATAGTAGATGGTGGGCTTAATCCCACCACGGATTGCTTCTTCAATAAAATCTGGAATCTCAATCATGTTACTCTTTCAAATGTTTGATAACCAAAAGGCTCGTGGGCCATTTTAGTTCTTTTAAAATCCAGTCTTCTGCGTAGACCCCATTGCCAAAGACCTGTACTGCGAATGCTTGGGTGTGGCCTACACGATACAGTCTGGCAATGTAGCTGTACTGGTGGTACTCAATTGTAGCACGAACACCGTCATGCTCAATATCAGTAACCAGCATCAATCTTCCCGCAACATGCCCATGAATGCACCAGAGCCGTACTGTGCTTCAATCATCTGAATAGCCAGGCCCAGGCTGATGGCATTGAACGGAATATCAGCCCAAGCGCCAGTTGAACGGTTAATACAAACACGACAGGTGTAAGTCTTCATTTTGAACTCCGATTAAGATGCCAAAGCGGCAAGGTTAGTGCCAAACTTTTTAGACCAAGATTTGAGGAACTTTGCACCAACATCAAGGCTAACGTAATCGTCGCCCTGCATGCCTTGTTCACTGTACTCAACGTCATCGCCAGCAAGGCCGTGCTCGTTGAGGAAAGACTTCAGTTCCTGGAGGAACTGGCTATCAGTGTAAATCAAACCGTCTCGGCGAATGTCCCAAGTGCCAGTGTCAAATACCACACACAGTTCACCAAAGTCCAACTCGTCACTGATGTAGTTGCCAAGAACCATGTCAACAATAGTGACATCCTTGGCCACGTTGGACCAGTAGCCATCACCGCAAGTGTTGAGAATAACTTTATCCATTTTGGACTCCATGTGTGTTTGTGTATGTGAGTATTATAACATCAGTCAAACTGAATGTCAATCAGTTCGCCCTGGTTAAAGATGTAGTATGAATCCACAAGCCCGTAGCTGACCCAGATGCAGTTGTGCCCTGGGCGCATGGTGTAGTCGGTGACGCCCTGTTCCTTCAAATGATCCATGACTCGAATCATTTCGAACTCGTTTAGGTCTTCGGGGTGTATAATTTTGCTCATGTGCTATTATAGCACTGAGCGCATCATTTGTCAAGATGCTTTAGAGTGTTTTTGACTTGATCTCTGAACTCGCCAGCTATTTCTCGACGTTCAGTCATTAGTTTGACGAGGAACCCCTGAAGATAACCCAGCTGGTATGCCAGTGCTATTCGGTTATCTTCAGGGGATGTGTATTGTGCGTGAGTTATCTTATTCAACTCACGCTGAATAAATTCTTGATACTCGTGCTTGGTTGGCATTATGCATTAGTGTGGAAAAGATAGTTGGGAATTGTCTCAATGCCCACTGTCTCGAACTTAACTTGACCGACCCAATCACCAGTCTGCATGTGCTTCTTTTGATTTAGTCTGTGTGCGAATGCATCAGCTACCTTTTGTGCGTATGCTTTGTTGGTGATTTGGGGATTACCCATTTCCAAGTTGATTTCGCGAACGCTTTGGTTAACTGCCTTGCTGTATGCGTTGATTGTGTATTCCTGGCGAGCCATGGCTTTCTCCTTTCTGGTATTTAATCAGAAAGCATTTCGGTTATAAGTGGTGCCAGGTTCTCTTGGGATTTCGCAGTAGTAATCCTGCTGTAAGGTGACAAACTTCGTGGTGCTGCAATCGTTCTGAGTTACAATGCTAGATGCATGATCACCCACGCTCTTGCCCGTGACTACAAAGGTAGATGCAGATGCCACGGTGTAGGCTGCACACCCTTGAGTCAAGACAAGGCATATTAGGATCAATGTCCACAATATGCCCTGAATGAGATAGTAGAATCTCAATGTAAACCTCGCCAGAATATCTCTTTGTCCATAACCTTGAGCCTCTCACGAATAGTAGTTGCGAGCTCTGTGTAGGTGGCAGATTCGCAATTACGACGTCGGCAGTTAATCATTTCGTTATCGAGCTTGTTCCAAACTTCAAGAATGTTTCGGTAAAACTTGAGTAGATCCATGCGAGCAGGGTCATAAGTCTTTAAACTGCTGACCCTATCGCGTATCTTGTCTAACTCTTCCCTCAGTTTGGCATGCTCTTCTGAGGGAAGAGGTTTAGTCATACTGACTGTCTTTCCAACGATCGTATGCGTCTTCGGCCATGTCAACGCATACATCATGCGCCATCATGTTGACCACATCCGCATATTCTTCCGTCAGCTCGTCCAGCTCTTCATCAGTGAGCTCGTCACCGTCTTCAAAGACAGCATAGCTAAACTGTGCATCACAAAAGTCGGGATAATCGTGACTGTCAACGCCTTCGATTTCAAGAGAGGCGATGTTAATTGTACGTCCTGCTAAGTCCATAGTCTGCTCCATGCGTTAAAAATTACATTATACTACGGGTTGACCAGCGTGTCAACATCAGAAAGGAATATCGTCATCAACGTCATCCTCAAGATCCCGCCTGGACACTTTGGAATGATCGGTGATGTTGTAATCCCTTAGATCCAGTTGTTGCCTTTTGGGAATGTCCCCTCGGATGAATTCGTATTTTACAAACTCTCCAAGACCGTAGTCAATCTCTGACACAGTCTTACCATGCCAAGGTTTACCCAGGATGTATTTTACTCGTACCCACTTGACATTGTTCTCAGGTGCGCCAGTGTATTGACTGCTGAATGAATAGTAGTCGCTGTGCCCGCCACTCATGCTGGTAATAGACAAAGGGCGGCACCAGTCTTCTGGTTCCACCCTGTCCATCTTCTCAAGTATTTGTACAGTGATCATCAGCCATCCCTCAGTATGCCATTGTCGGCAATGTGATCTGCAAATGCGTGAAGAATCTCACGAACAGCTTCACGGTTCATGCACTCATTGTCAATGACAATCTCACCAGTCTCTCTGTTGACGTTGAAGCTCAACTGGCCAAAGCCAGTGTGCTGCCAACTCCAATCAAAGTAACCACTGCCCCAATGAATGCCTTCAACTTTTGGTGTATCATCAGTGCTCATTCTTCAACTCCGAAATGTTCCTTGATATCTTTGATGTGTGTCATACTGCGTTTAAACTTTTCTGTTTTAGTACCATCACGGGTAATGCCCATTTGAATAGTTAGAATACATTCCCTAACAATCAACTCGGCGAACTTTTCAATGTCTGCTAAGTTGGCTACTGCGGCGTGACCATCATATCCATCATATTCATACAGAATACTAATACCAGCCTGTTTAGTAAGTTCTCGAATTCGTTCGTTCATTTGTTTCTCACACAGCGATAGTTTTCAGGTTTAAGGCCAAGTTGTTTGGCAGCGTTGTGACATTTCTCAGCACCACCAACGTCATTTGCGGATACATACTCGCCAATTGGGCGCCAGTCCATGGCTTTGGTTTGGTAGTGTCGGTCACCAGCCATTGCCACTGCTGTCCAAATATAGAGAATGTAACTCATCGCCCCACAGTCTCCACACGCTTGTACAGGGATTCAAGACTGGTCTTCATACCTGTAAGTTCAGTCAGTGCCTTGGTAAGGTGGCCGTTGGCATGTTTGTCGTGCGACATCTTGCGCTCAACAGTCACAGCATGTTGGCATGCCTTGATTGCTTCATCAACTGCTACGATACGAGCAGATAGTTTTTCCAGATCAGTCATTCAATACTCCCCGCCAATGCGTTTGCACATTCTTGGCCCACCTTTTCGTATGCTTCTTTTAGAGTGGTTCCCATGTTGCCCACATATTGCACGCCATCCTGCCAATGAGCATGGCGCCACAATCCTTCTTTGATACCCTCGTGGTATGCAATAATTTCTTCTTTAGATGCTGTTGCCATTTTCTATCTCCAATGGATGTTCTGGTCGGTTGGTACAATACTCACAATTGGAATCATCGCATTTTGACTCTAGCCACTTGTTGGTCGCTGAGTCATAGTACGCATCATATTGTTCAGAGTATTCTTTCATTAGACGGGTGATCCTGGTATTACGTTAAACAAAACATCACCCGCCCGTTTATCAAAAGGAGCACCGTGTTCGGCAATGTAGCTGGCGTCAGTCTTTTCATCCTCACCCCAACCCACACCAATGTAGTATTTGAAGTCAGCATTGCCAGTTTGACGATACTCTTGCTTTTGATGGTCCTGTACAATTTGCACAACGCCCACACAATGTGAACTAGTAAACCACATTTGTCCTGTAATCATTACCATTGCTCCTCTGGAATCTCCAATGCTGCCGCCCAGTCTTGGCGGTCAAGTTGATGATAGGTCATAGTGTATAGGGCGGCCTCGACACCTGCCTGCTTCAACGTCTTAACAATAGCCTCAGGCCAGTTAATTACACCTTCACGCAGATGCACTACTTCACCAGTGGTCAAGTCTTCACGACGGATAGCACACCAGGGATATTGCTCATCGTCATCAAACTGTTGATAGACATGGATTTTATAAGTCATTTTTCAATCCCCAC
>JACCDQ011635470.1_pt1 | contig 12108 bp, 11 predicted proteins | sample 7446031 | NCBI WGS metagenome assembly JACCDQ01 (sample SAMN15323442, study PRJNA562643) | freshwater metagenome | isolation source: river surface water | place: USA:Blue River Watershed | collected 2017-08-17
GTATTATTTCTGATAGAGTCGAAATCCATTACTAATTGAAGGGGAATTTATGAGATTAAGTCGTGCTTTACAAGAAAAAATCATGGACGTTCGTTTAAGAGATAAATTGATCGCAGAAGGTAAAGTGACAAAAGAAGAAGTAAAAAAATATCTTGATTCACTACCAGATGATCAAAAAAATGCTTCTTTCACTGAATCAGATTCAGGTTCTGAAGAATAAATAAAAATTAAATTTTTAATATTTGAAGCACTCGTAAGAGTGCTTTTTTTTTATTGAATGATAAAACGAGTAAAATAAATTCCTTTCACAATTTTCTTTTCTAGACCTTTGTTAATAGCATTTTTTAAACGCTCTTCAAGTAAGACCTTTCCTGAAACAGAATTTAAATCTTCAATTGGCATTTTCGAAGTTAAGGTGATGATTCTATCTTGAATCATCGGTAAATTTTCTTTCATAACTTCTGACTCTGACTCTTTAAAAAGTTGAAAAGAAACTTCTAATTCGAGCCAGCGCATTCTTTCATTTTTATATTCAGCATTGGGAGTAAGTGAAACAACCATTTTATCGACTTTAAAAAAGATAGGAAGGGTATTTGGAGAAGTCTCAGACATGAGAGCTTCTTTTTCTTTATTCTCATCAATGGGTGGTTTCACATACATTTTTTCAGTGTAATAAAATAAACCCATGACTCCCAAAGTTGAGAGCATCATTACACCTACTAAAATCATGTCGAGCATTTTTTTGCCAGTCATAAGTTAGATTTTAGCACGGCCCATAAAATTTTAAAGAGATAGTTTAATAGGCGATATATACCCAAGAAAAAGGCTCGGTTTTAAAAAATCTAAATTTCTCTTAAGATAAATAGAATGAAAGTTCTTATTTTATTTTTTATCGTTTTTAATCTTCAGGCTCAAATAGCCGATGCCTCTTTTTTTTCAAGTGTGAAATCCATCAATCCAGGAGTGATTCATCTTGGGAAAGAAAGTTTTACAAGTCTTGAATATAGTCAAGAAGAACACGTGAAACACCATGATGTGCCTTTAGGAGGTATTGTTGGCGGAATAAATACCAATGTTGATTTAAAAAGAAATAATGCTTTTTTAGGATTAAGAGGAAAGGTCATAGGAGCAGAAGTTCTCTATGATAAAAGTTCCGGGGAATATGTTCAGTCGATAAAAAATCCCACGAGAGGAGATCGAACTATAACCAACTCCGCCGAAGCAAAATTTATTGGTGGAAATCTTGATTTATATTTTTTAGGTTTAAGTTATGGAAAAAGTGAATTTAAATTTTTAAATGAATTTAGAGTTGGACTGGTGCCCGATCTTACGGCCCATGATGAATTAATAAATTTAACTTATTCAAACTTATTAGTGGGAACGGCGATACCGATTTCCATTTTTCGTTTGGGTTTTTATTATTTAATTCAAAATGCTGATGGCAATTATGAATACACTTATTACGACGGAACGACTGGTAATAAAGGTTCAGTTGAAACCACTGATGTCACTTTAAAGTCAAAAGGCTTAGGTATTGGTTTGGGGGTGACGCTTTTGAAATTTCGAACTGAATTTAGTTATGAGAAAATGAATAAAGCATCGGCTACTTTTAAATCGGATTATCCTGGAGATGTCGCTGTAAGTGAGAGTAGTTCTAGATTGAGTATGGTGAGCGAATTAAAATTTTATTCTTTTAATTTCGGTGTCACTTATAAAATAATGAAAGGTAATTATTCGGATCTTTTTGATATTATCGCATCGAATATTTTATATAAAAATCTAAATAGTTCTGATTCAAGAAATGAATTAAGTTTTAAATTCTCTTATGGATCTTCAAAAGGATTTTCGCCATCGCTTTTTTACACCACTTCAGAAATTAAAAATAAAGAGCTTTCACCGGTATTTGATAATGGACTTGAATATGAGGCGGTCACGAAAGTGACCGCTTTTGGTGCGAGTTTAAGTTATGCTTTTTAGAAAGGTAATTTAGTGTAAGGAAGATTTAAATCACGTGCAACTTGTTCATAAACTAGAGCACCTTTATAAATATTGATTCCCGGTTTAAAAGTAGCATCTTTCATGGCCGCTTCTTCAACACCCATATTCGCAATCATGCGAGCGTATTTCATTGTAACGTTAGTCAGTGCAAATGTAGAAGTTCTCGCAACCGCACCTGGCATATTCGCTACACAGTAGTGAACCACACCATCAACTACGAAAGTAGGATTTTCGTGAGTTGTTGGCTTACAAGTTTCAATACATCCACCTTGGTCTACGGCGATATCAACGACTACTGAACCTTTTTGCATTTTAGAGATCATATCTCTGGTCACTAGTTTTGGAGCTTTGGCACCAGGAACTAATACAGCTCCGATAACTAAATCAGACTCTAAAACGGCCTTTTCAATATTTTCTGCATTTGAATATAAAGTTGTAATGTGTGAACCATAAAGTGCATCTAATTCAGCTAATCTTTTAGTTGAAAGGTCAATTGCAGTCACTGAAGCACCCATACCCATTGCCATTTGAATAGCATTAGTACCAGCAATCCCAGCTCCAATAACAGTTACTTTTCCACGTTTAACACCTGGAACACCACCTAAAAGAACCCCTTTTCCACCTTTATCAAGTTGAAGATAAGCTGCTCCAATTTGAACTGACATACGACCAGCAACTTCTGACATCGGAACTAAAAGAGGAAGTGAACCATCAAGATTTTGAATGGTTTCATAAGCAACGGCCGTACATCCAGACTTCATTAAACCTTTAGTTTGTTCTGGATCTGGTGCTAGGTGAAGATAAGTGTAAAGAATATGATGAGGCTTAAGCATAGCTATTTCTACTGCTTGAGGCTCTTTTACTTTAATGATCATAGTTGATTTTTCAAAAACTTCTGCTGCAGTATCTAGAATTTTCGCTCCAGCTTTTAGATACTCTTCGTCAGAGATTCCAATTCCAGCTCCAGCATTTTTTTGCACGTAAACTGTATGTCCATCAGCGATCATGGTTCTAACGCCACCTGGTACCATACCAACGCGGTTTTCATTGTTTTTAATTTCCTTAGGTATACCAATAATCATGGGAACTCCTTAAAATGAGGTTTTAAAGTTTTTTAGCATATTAATCGAGAGTACGCCCCTAATAAAGTAAAAAATACAGATTTTCATTGTTTGAGTGCTTTGATCGGCCAGTAAAAGGTGCTTTCTAAAATTAATAGGAAGCACTATAATTTCAGAATATTAATATTCTCACTAATCTAGGGTCATTTTATGAAATGCAAAATACTAAATCATATGATTGTTATGCTCACCATCGCTAGCTGCGCGACGAAGGAATTACCAGCTAAAAAAGAGGCCTTTGACTTTGGCAATTTGAGTTTAAAAGTTCACAAAGAAGTCTTAGAAAATGGACTAACCGTTCTGTTATATCAAAATAATCGTTTGCCGATTGTTTCTTATTACACCTTGTTTGATGTCGGTGGACGTTCAGAGAAAAAGGGAGTGACAGGAGCAACGCACTTTTTAGAACATATGATGTTTAAAGGGGCAAAAAAATATGGGCCAGGACAATTTGATACATTAATTGAAAAAAATGGTGGCTCAACGAATGCCTATACTACGACCGATTATACGGTTTATTATCAATCTATACCGTCACATTTTTTAGAGAAAATGATTGATCTTGAGGCCGATCGAATTCAAAACTTGCTTTTAGAACCAGTTAGTTTTGAATCGGAAAGACAAGTTGTTTTTGAAGAAAGAAAAATGCGTTATGAAAATTCACCAGATGGACTTTTATATTTAACAATGATGAAAAAAGTTTTTGAAGGTACTCCCTATGGACAATCGGTGATTGGAGAAGTGGACGATTTAAAAGCACTCAATCGCGATCAAATGATGAATTTCTTTAAAACATATTACCGTCCAAATAATGCTATCTTGGCCATCGCTGGAGATTTGAATATCGAAAAAACGATGAAATGGATTAAAGAAAAATATGGACCGATTTCAAAGAGTCTGGAAATCGATGAATTAAAAAAGATTTCTGATGACCCGAAAAATTTTACTTATAAAGCTAAATTTAACCAAGAATATTATTTAAAAAGTACTAATCCCAATCCTAAATTTATGTATTCTTTTAAAGGTGTGAAGGCCGGAGAGTATAAGGCCTATGTACTCGATTTGCTTTCTAATATTATAGGTGGGGGAGCTTCAAGTTATTTATATGCTAAATATGTTCAAAATGATGATCCTACTTTAGTGAGCATAGGAGCGAATAATTATAATTTAACTCACTCCGGAGTTTTTTATTTTTCTGGTGAAATGCTTGAAGGCAAAAAGTTTGAAGATTTTTTGCAAACTTTCAAAAAAGATTTTAAAAACCTTTGTGATCAAGCGATTACTGAACGCGCTTTAGAAAAAGCCAAAAATCAAATTCAAGCAACAGGCTTTGAACATTTAAAATCTAATGCTGGAGTGGCTTCAACGATTATGATGAATGAAAAAATCTTTCAAGATTACAATCGAGGAATAAAAGATTTAGCAATCTACATGTCGATCAATTCTTCAGAAGTAAAAAAGGCCTGCAAAGAAGTCTTAGCATCTGATGAGGCCATTTTAGTCAGCGTTGGAAACCAATTTAATGAAGAGGTTAAATAATGAAAAAGTTAATAGGAATTTTTATACTTGCCATAACCTTATCTCAAGGCATCTTGGCCGATACGGCATCTGATATAAAGAAATATGATTGGAATGGGGTGGATTTAATATTTATTGAAGACAACCGTTTCCCAACTTTTGATTTGTTAGTTTATTTTGCCGATGGTGCTTTAAGTGATGAAGTGACCAAAGGTGAGTCAATTCATGCTTTTAATTTTTTAACTTCAGGAACCAATAAATTTTCAGAAGCAGAGATTTTAGATCAATATGAATTTATGGGTGCTAGTTTTAACTCTTCAGTGACTCATGAGTACAGCACGATTAGTTTGTCAGGACTTCTAAAAGATTTTCCTAAAGCTCTAGAGTTATCTTGTCATCTTCTCCATTCGGCGACTTTTCCTAAAGAAAAAATAAAAGTAGAACTTGAAAAAGAAAAATCAGATTTAAAATCGATGATTGCTGAACCGCAATCTTTAACAGAAAGAGTTTTTCGCGAATATTCAATGCAAAACACTCCTTATGGCTATCCGGTTCCAGGAAAAGTCGTTGATTTAGATAAAATTCATTCTGATGGACTTCGATCTAAAATGAATTATTTTTTAACTCAAGTGAAAAAAAGAATTTATGTCACTGCCCCTAAAGAATTTTTAAATTACAAAGATTTCTTTATCGAGAAATGTAAAATGAGCGGCAAAGGTGCGCAGTTTGTGAGAACGGTTGCCCAAAATAATTTAAAAATTAAATCGCAGAGAAAGTCTCCTCGCGTGGTTTTTGCTCCAATAGAAAAAGGAAATCAGGCCCAATTAAGAGTGGGGCGGTTTTTAAATCAAGAAGAAATTCACGATAAAAATTTAGATACCTTGGCCTCAGACTTTTTAGGCGGCGGATTCACTTCAAAGTTAATGCGCGAAGTTCGGGTCAAAAGAGGTCTGACTTATTCTATCGGCTCATTTATTTCTTCGCAAAAGGAATACGGAAGAGCGGGGATAAGTACCTTTACAAAAAATGAAACGATTAATCGTTTAATTGAAGTCGTTAATCAAACACTAGATCAGATTAAAACTAAAGGAGTGAAAACTTCAGAGTTGGAATTATCAAGAGGTGGGTTAATAGGTTCACATCCTTTTAAGTTTGAATCTAATAATGCTTTATTAGGCCAATTGATTTATTTAGACCACGTTGAAAAACCATATACTGAATTGTTTAATTTTCACCAGGATATTAAAAAATATTCAGCTAAAGATGTTCAAGGAAAAATTAATCAAGTTTTTAATTCAAATGAGATTATTTATTTTGTTTTAGGTGACAATTCTTTACTAAGTGAGCTTAAAAAATTAGAAAAGAAATTTGGACCAGTTGAAGTTTTAAAAACAGGTGACTATCTCTAAACTGCCATCTTGTATGGCAGTTTAATTTGTTTGAGTATTAGCATTTAAGATTGCGCCAGGAAGAATTTCAATATTCTTAGCGATTATCTTTCCTTCAACATAAGCAGAGGGAAACAATGTCAAAGTACCATTTACTTTAATTTCTCCATTGAAGTTCCCATAAATATCGATATTTTGACCTTCTACAATTCCGTCAATTTGCGAACCAATTTCAAAAGTTAGTTTTGAAAGATCTTGCATACTGATTTTACCTTTTATACGGCCGGCAATTTTGGTTTCGCCAGAAAAGGAAAAATCGCCTTCTAAATTAGTTTTTTTTCCGATGTAAGTAAATTCTAAATTATTAAGCATACTGATCCTTATAGCTTGATAGTCATTGGAACATTTTGGAAATGGAGTAAATCACCATTTTTAGCAAAAATGAAGATTGTAAATAAATAGTTACCGGCTTTTCTAGGCTTTAAAAAAGAAGCAATCACAGGTCTAAATCGTTGAGTGGCAAATGGTTCACCAGAGTTAAAGCTTAATTGATAATCTTTATTGTACAAGGCGTTCATTGGATACACTTGGATTTGGATTTCATTTTTCATCAATACCACAATGTGACCTGTTAGTTTTACGTCCTGGCCTAGTTGGTTGTTGATATTGAAATTGAAATTTAAATTTTCTCTAACAATTTCTGTTTGAAAATCGGAAAGAGTCATACTTGCCGGTCGCGTGCGATCTTTTTGCATTTGAATTGGTCTAAAGAGTGAAAGGTAATTTAGGCTTCCTCCGCTCGGCAATTGATTATCAATTCTTGGGCATTCTTGAACGGGAGGACATTTAAAGTTTTTTGGAGAGTCTCCATTTTGTGGTAAAGGCCCATTTAAATGTTCAAGTTCAGTTTTTAAGGAGGTGACTTCTTGATTTAATCCATTTTTTGATAATAAAAGTTGATCGTAGTTTGATTTTAAATCAGCATATTGGTTTTTAAATTTTAAGCCTTCTTCGTATTGAATTTTTGATTTTTGATTCAGGCGGTAGTTTTGAATCAAATGAAAAGGCGATGAGTTGATTAAACCAATTAAGCCAATGATCACCCCAATGATAGCAATAGAGGGCAGAATGATAAAAAAAGTTATGAGCCTATTTTTTTTTATCTCGATATACTTAGGTGATTCATTTCTCTTATGGTAAATGATTTTAATGATATTATCTTTTGAGGATGTTTGATCCATGTTTACTCTTTAGGTGATTCGTCTTTTATTTCTTTTGCCATTTCAATTCCAATGCCTTCTTTGAAAAATCTCATCGAAGGTTCAAAAGCGATGGATTTTTCTAGACCTTCAAGTCCACTTTTGGTCCATTGCTCTCTTACTATTTTCCATTGGTAATTTTCATCTTGAATCAAGTAAAGAGTTTTCTTTCCGGTATCATTGATGGTGTTCGATTGATATTTTTGAGCAAAGCTTACCACGGCATACGACTTAAATTCTAAAATATTGATGTTATTTAATTCAATTGTCGGTTTTCCTGGGTTAGAAAATACCGCACTTTTATAGGCTCGATATTGTGAATAGTTACCTTTTGAATCTTTAAACTCTCTAGGATGATAATAACTGATATATTTTTCAATATCTTTGTTTCTCCAGGCAAGTAGCCAAGATTCAACTGTATTTTTCAAATCACTTTTTTTAGCATTAAAAGTTTTTTCATTTAAATAAATTAAATCTTGAACGATTACGATGGGAGTTTTATTTAGCTCTAAAAACTTTGAAACATCGATTAAATCTAAGTTAGCGGTAACCACGCAGCCTTTAGAGTCTAATCCTTTGTCGAGGCGAGTTTCATCATTGGTTGAATGCAGCCAAATTCCTGAACCATTCTTTCCTGTACTTAAATCGATTGGATTAGGGTAGTCAGTAACAAAAGCTCCAGCTCCATAAATAATGGCTTGATTACCATTTTTAGCTAGAAGTTCTTTTTTGGTCATGAAATCGACAAAATTATAAATTCCTTCCGGAGTCTTTAAATCTCCTTCTTGGTTTTTATCACCAGTTTTTTTTCCGGTTACCATTTGATAGGATTTTACTAACTCTGGAGTTCCATCATTGTTTTTAAAAAGATGGAGTAAATGAGTTGATTTTTCGGCCACTAAAACATGATGGGTGAAAAATGAATCTAAGTTTAACAATGGAGCAGGAAATACTTTCAAATTTTCTGCTTTGATTGAAACGATAGAAAGAGTAAATGCAAAGACTAATGTTTTAACAGAGAACATTGGCATCACCTTAACCTGACTGCTTTAGTCAGGTAAACTAAAAACTATTTTTAATATTTTATTCTATTTTTATAACTCCTTGCAACTCTATCTATCAAATTTGATTAACTTTTTCCTATCTTTTTTAATTTGAGCATAATGTTATAATAGATTTATTTAAAAGGAATTGACCATGTCGACAAATAAAAAAATGGATGCTGCTGATCGAACTGTTAAAACTGCTTTAACTAAGCATGAACTTAACAATATTGATATTAGTAAAGTATTCAAAGATCCCATCAATTTAAAAATTCAAGAACAATTTGATTTTGTTTTTAAAGCCAAAAAGTCTAAAAGTGCTTCAAGTGATGATGAGTATTCATTAGATAATTTATTTGGAGAAACGACGACGGAAACTCCTAGTAATGTTGCAAAAGAAATTCAAGAGGAAATGCCAAGTCCTACATTAGTTTTTAATGCTGATGATCTTTCAACTCCCGATTTAGCGGCAACTTCTGAAGATGATGTACTTCAAAAAGAAGATGCAAATGATTTGAATTTAAATACCAATGATGATGAAGGTGGAATTGGATTAAATTTAGGCTCAGACACAGATGAAGAAATGAATCTTGATAGCTTTGAGGATACTCCAGAAGCTCCAGCGGCTGAAAGTAACGAAGGTGGAATTGATTTTTCAATGGATGGCGCTGAAGAATTTGAATTTGATGATTCGACCAAATCGAGTCATAGTCGCTCAGAAAAAGTAAGTCTAGAAGAAGCAAGTCTAGAAGAAGATTCTGAAAGTATTGATTTTGGCGCCTTAGAAGAAAAAGAAGATGTCGAAGAAGGGGGTGAATTAAATTTTGGTGATTCTACTGCTTCAAATGAAATGATATCTACTGAAGATTCTCGAAAAAACATTGAAAGCACGATTTCAAATATTATTAAACCCGTTAAAGAAAAGACTATGGAGTTTAATGCGAATATTAAAGATCCTGAGTCGACCAATGAAAAAATACTCATTGCAGCTGTTCAGGCCGAAAGAGAAGATGGGGATGGTGATGAGCTGAATTTTGATGATACACCTCCCGCATTGCCAAATAAAAAATCGGCCCAAGATTTTTCAAAAACCGCTGATTCTATTGATCATATATCTCCTAATTATCAGGCCATGAGTTCGGAAGATTCAATCCGTTATCAATCAACAATTAGACAATTAAGAGAGGAAAGAGAAGATTTATTGTTACAAATGAAAGATTTTAAAAATCAAGTGAGAGAAGCAGAACAAGATAATTTAACCTTAAAAGCTCACTATGAAGAAATTAAAATCGAACTATCTATTTTAAGAAAAAAACAAAATATAGAGTTAGAAGATTTAAAATACAAATTAAATATCAGTGAAGAAAAGCGATTGTTAATTGAAGAAAAATATCGTCAAGCTGAAAAACAAAAAGAGAAGTTAGAGCAAAAAGTTAGAATAGATTACAATCAAGTAAAAATGCGTGAAAAAGAACTTGAAAGCAAACTAGAGTTGATGTCAATGGATATTGATAGCCAATTAAAAAGTCGAGATTCAAAAATTCTAGAACTGAGAAGAAAAATTGATTCTTTAGAGTTTAATATGGAAAATGCTGCTATTAAGGAGCAAAAATCGCAAGATGATAAACGCAAAGTAGAAGACAAGCTTAATAAAATCATGAAAACTCTTCGCAATTCAATTGAAAGCTTAGAAGAATCGGTTGATGAGTCTATCCCTGAAAAAGATATGGATAAGTAATGATTCAAGAGAAATTAATTCAATTTTTGGCGGGATCTCACATTTATGAAAATGAAAGGTCTTTGTTTTTAAGTCTCGATAAAATGCTTCAAGAAAGTTGCTTGGTTAGACCAATTTTATTTTTTTCAACCAGAGATAAAATCGATCATTTTTCACTAAAAAAGTGTCGTTCAGTATTTGGAAAAAATGATCGAGTCAGTTTGTATAGTCCAGTTATTTTAGAGCAGTTATGTCACGGGGCCTTCAATAAGAAAAGTAAGTATGAAGAACTCAAGATTGAAGGTGTCTTTTATTATTATCTAAAACTGGGTGTAAAAAATGGCCAAATTTATTTTGCCGTATTTTCATGTCCCAAAAAAGTTGATCATTTGTTATTAAATGCACTGGCGGGGTTTTATCAAAATCAATTAAATTTGATTAAGAAAATCGAGCAATTGATTAAAAATCAAGAATTGATTCATATTGATGATGTCACAGGTCTTTATAATCAAAGAAAATTATTTATAGATTTAGAGAAAATGGTGGAACGCTTTTCTAGTTATCAAGAACCATTTTGCGTTTTATTTATTGATATAGATTATTTTAAGCGAGTTAATGATAATTACGGACATTTAGTTGGAACGAAACTTTTAGAAGAGCTTTCGATTTTAGTGAAAAATCTTTTAAGAGAAACTGATTCTATGTATCGCTATGGCGGTGATGAGTTTGTAATAATTTTACAAAATACACTTTCGGAAGGTGGAAAATTAGTCGGTGAGCGTATTTTAAAACAAGTCAAAGAGAATTTATTCAAAATAAAAGTGATAGATCAAGAAGTTCCCTTTCATTTAAGTGTTAGTATTGGAGTAAGTGAGTTTCCTCATGATGCTAAAAACAAAGAGGAAATTTTACAAATTGCCGATCGAATGATGTACGAAGCAAAGGAATCGGGTAGAGGCAATGTCTTTAATACCCAAGATGTTTTCAAGACAGCGCTTTCAAAAGTTATGAAAGAGGGACAATAATCATGATGCTTCTAGTTCTTTCTGATTTACATTTAGGGAAAGGACGTTATTTCAAAAATGGCCAGGTCAATCTCCTTGAAGATTTTAATGAAGATGAAAAGTTTTTTGAATTTTGCGAATATTATTCAAAGGGCGAATATGAAAAAGAACCGATTCATTTGGTATTAAATGGTGATGTTTTAAATTTAATTCAAATTGATATTGATGGAGTGTTTACTTCAATCATTGACGACGAAGTTACTGTTAAGGCCATTGATCAAATCGTCAAAGGACATCCTAGATTTTTTGAAGGTCTACGAAGATTTTTAAAAGCGCCAAATAAAGAAATGACCTATATTATTGGTAATCACGATTCGGGAATTGCGTTTAAAAGTGCTCAGGATTCACTTAGAAAATATATTGGTGAAGAATTAAAATTTGCTTTCGAAGTCAATTTATATGGAGTGCATTTAGAGCATGGTCATCGTTTTGAAGTCATCAATACCGTTCCATCTGAAAAATATTTTATGGAAGGTCCAAATGGTAAAATCATTCTTAATTTGCCTTGGGGCTCTTTATTTTGTATTCACTTACTTCCTATTTTAAGAAAAGATCGTCCCAATATTGATAAAGTAAGACCTTTGTCTTCTTATATTAAATGGTGTGTGATTCACGATTTTCCATTTTTTTATCGAATGCTGGTTAAAGTTGCGAGTTATTTGATCCAAAGTAATTTTGATGAATACATTAAAGAAAATAGAAATTTTAAAACCACTCTTAGTATTTTAAAACAAGTCACCATTTATCCACTGTATTCAAAAAAAGCGAAGGCGATTTTAAAAAGACACCCAGAAGTTCATACTGTGGTCATGGGACATACCCATGTGCAAGAATGGACGCGTTTTCCTGAAAACAAATACTATTTTAACACTGGTACTTGGAACTTTATTCCACAAGTAGATGCGGGAATGATGGATGGGCATTCAAAACTTAATTATGTTTCGATCAAGGTTGATCCCAAGAATCAAAGTTTTTTAAATGGTTCAATTAATGTTTGGCA